>Ga0209180_10000537_pt1 | contig 17722 bp, 14 predicted proteins | sample CZO8metaG_3_FD_188355 | JGI IMG/M metagenome (GOLD analysis project Ga0209180, IMG submission 188355) | Vadose zone soil microbial communities from the Eel River Critical Zone Observatory, Northern California, USA - CZOApr15con2H2.8 metaG... | ecosystem: Environmental > Terrestrial > Soil >...
GTTGTAGCTCTTTCTGGCTCAATGCAAATGTCTCCCTGTTCATAGGGTGACATTTTCACGTTGCCGTTAAGGGGTGACAGAATTATGGAGCTAAGACAGGCACAGCTTTTCGAGTCCCAAGTTTGTTGTCGGTACCTCAAGCCTCTTGTGCCTCTTTTGTTTTCATGCACTTACGAATTGCAAATTTCACAACCCCTTTCTTTTCACAGCCATACAAAATGCCGGGGGTGTGTACCCCACTCGCACTCTCTTCTGCTTGCTCTTTTCCCCGCGCGTGCGTCACGTTCCTCTTGTTTGACACTCTCCTCCTCCGCCGATACTATCAATTCTTCCCCTACGGGACTCCATCGGCACTGGCAGTTCCCGCGGCGGATTCCCATGAAACTCGCCTATTTTGATTGTTTTTCGGGCATCAGCGGAGACATGACCCTCGGCGCGCTGGTCGATGTTGGCTGCGACGTGGATCACCTTCGCGCCGAACTGCGTGGCCTCCAGGTGGCGGGCTGGGAGCTTTCCGCCGAAAAAGTTTGGAAAAACGGTATGGCCGCCACCTGCGTCAAGGTGAGAACGGAAGATCAATCCAAGCATCGCTCGCTCAGCACGATTCTGGATATTTTACAGAAATCGCAGCTTGCCCCGCAGGTGCGCGATCGCGCCGCCGCCATTTTCAAGAAACTTGGCGAAGCCGAGGCCCACGTCCACGACGTGCCGCTCGAGAAGGTTCATTTTCATGAAGTTGGCGCGGTCGACGCCATCGTGGACATTGTTGGCGCTTGCATCGGGTTCCATGCTCTGGGCATCGAGAAATTTGCTTGTTCCGCGCTGAATGTTGGCGGCGGCACCGTCCAAATGGCGCACGGAATTCTCCCCGTACCTGCTCCGGCCACGGCGAATCTGTTGCAAGGCAAGCCGACTTACTCCAACGGGGTGCAAAAAGAACTTGTTACTCCGACTGGAGCGGCGATCGTTGCGGCGCTTTGCGATTCCTTTGGCCCGCAGCCGCCCATGAGCGTCACGGCCATCGGTTACGGGGCCGGCGCCGCTGACCTCGAAGGTCAGCCGAACGTCGTCCGCATCCTGATCGGGGAAGCCGTGGAAAAAACCGTTGCCGGATTTGATGAGGAGATTGCCGTTCTCGAGGCCAATCTCGACGACATGAACCCGCAGATTTACGGCTACTTTTTGGAAAAAGCGTTGGCCGCTGGCGCGCTCGACGTTTATACCACCCCGGTGCAAATGAAAAAGAATCGACCCGGCACGCTGCTCACCGTTTTGTGCAAGCCGCAAGATACGAACGCATTGATGTCGCTTGTTTTCGCCGAGACGACCACATTCGGCGCGCGCACCTACCGCGCGCAGCGCCGCACCTTGCCGCGTGAGTTCGTCAGCGTGGCGACAGATTATGGCGACGTGCGCATTAAAATTTCCCGCGTGAACGGCCGCATCCTGCACGTCGCGCCCGAATACGACGACTGCCGCAAGCTGGCCGTCGAGAAAAATGTGCCTCTGCAGCGCGTCATCAACGAAGCCCTGCGCGCTTATGAAGCGGCCGGAAAAACACATTAAATATGCCCGCTGATAAGCCCAAGTTCTATATCACGACGCCGATCTACTACACGAACGGCCTGCCGCACATCGGCCACACGTATTCCACTATCGTTTGCGACACCATCCGCCGGTACAAACGCATGCGCGGCTACGACGTGGTGATGACCACCGGCACCGACGAGCACGGCGTCAACGTTGAGCGCTCTGCGAAGAAAGCCGGCGTCTCCGAAGCCGAGTTCGTTTCCAAAATGGCCGCGGAGTGGCGCGCCCTTTGGGATGAGCTGGGAATTCAGGGCGATGAGTTCATCCGCACGACGGACCTGAAGCATGCGCACACGGTGCAATGGCTTTTCCGTCACTGCCGCGAAAACGGCTTTGTGTATCCGGGCCACTACACCGGCCAATACTGCATTTACGACAACGCCTACGTGGATGTGAAGCCCGGGGAAAATTGTCCTGATTGCGGCCGCCCCACGGAAACCGTCACCGAGGCGAACTATTTCTTCAAGCTTTCCGCATTCCAGAAGCCGCTGCTTGAGTGGTACGCGAAGCATCCGAATTTCATTCAGCCGGAGTCGCGCCGCAACGAAGTGCTCAGTTTCGTCGAAGGCGGACTCCGCGATCTGAGCATCACTCGAACGTCAATTCGCTGGGGCATTCCTGTTCCCGGTGAAGAGCCCCATGTTTTCTACGTCTGGTTCGATGCGCTCACCGCGTATCTCAGCGCCGTCGGCGGTCCCACTTACGAGCAGCACGGATATTGGCCTGCGGATGTTCACCTCGTCGGCAAAGAAATCATTCGCTTCCACGCCGTTTACTGGCCCGCATTTTTGATGGCTGCAGGCCTTCCTTTGCCGAAGCAAATCTGGGCGCACGGCTGGCTGCTCATGGACAGCAGCAAAATGAGCAAGTCCAAGGGAAACGTCGTGAAGCCACGCCCAATCGTCAATGTCCTGGGCATGGACGCGCTGCGCTACTATCTTTTGCGCGAAACCGTCTTCGGCCAGGACGGCAACTTCAGCTACGACGCGCTCGTCCAGCGCTACAACAGCGACCTCGCCAACGGCCTCGGCAACCTCGCCAGCCGCACGCTAACGATGATCGAGCAGAATTGCAGTGGCCAAATCCCCGCTCCAGCGTCCGAGCATGTCGATAGCTCCGCAAGCGTGCTTCGAGAGCTGTTCAGACCGACGATTTGGATGATAGTAGGGAATGCTGTCACGAATGATCCTGGCCACTATAGCGAGTACCAGTTTTCGCTCGCCCTTCAGGATATTTGGCAACTCATATCCCACGTCGATTCCTATCTCGTCCGAGAGAAGCCATGGGTATTGGCAAAAGACACCGCGAAGGCGCAGGAGTTGGCGAACGTTCTCTACGATGCTGCCGAGGCGCTGCGGATCATCACTATCCTTGCCCACCCTGTGCTTCCGAGCACCACCGAACAGATTTGGAAACAATTGGGTCAACTTGGCTCAGTCGAGTCGCAGCGCATCGACCAGCTGGATTGGGGTCAATTAAAAGCAGGGACTCGAATCGGGGCGGTTAAAGCCGTGTTTCCACGAATTGAACATCAGGAAGCCGTAGAGAGGATGGAAGCGATGGAAAATGAACCGCAAAAACCTGTAATCGCGCCTGCCGCCGCGGGCCCGGGTCCCGGCGGGTCCGCAGCCGCGCCACAAGCCGCGCCGGAGAAAATCGGCATTGAAGATTTCGCCAAAGTCGAGATGCGCGTCGGGCAGATCAAGACCGCCGAACGCATCGTTGGCGCGGACAAGCTGCTCAAGCTGACCGTGGACATCGGCACGGAAATTCGCCAGATTTGCGCCGGCATTGCACAATACTACGAGCCGGAAAAACTGGTCGGGCGCAAGGTCGCGGTAGTGACGAATCTCGCGCCCCGCAAACTCCGCGGCGTCGAATCCAACGGCATGATCATCGCCGCTTCCGTCGGCCCCGAAGGCCGCCCGGTGCTCGCCGGCTTCCACGAAGACGTCGAAATCGGTTCGCGCCTGAAGTAGGTCCATTCTTTGAAAGGGCGCAGCATGCTGCGCCTCTACTCGGCAAGATTTCAACAATGGAACTCATCGATTCACACGCGCACATTGATTTTCCGCAATTCGCGGAAGACCGTGAGGCCATGCTCGATCGCGCGCGCGCCGCGGGCGTGACGACGGTGCTGGCCATCGGCACAGGCCCGGGCCCCGAAAAGCTCGATGCCGCGCTGCCATTTGCTGAGGAGCATGATTGGATCTATGCGACGGTCGGGATTCATCCTCACGAAGCGAAACAAGTCCTCCCGCGTCATCTCGATGAATTGGCAAAGCTCGCGCAGCATCCGAAAGTCATCGCCTGGGGCGAAATCGGCCTGGACTATTTCTACGATCATTCTCCGCGCGATGTGCAGCAGACAGTGTTTCGCGAACAGATGGCGCTGGCTGCGCAAGCAAAGTTGCCCATCATTATTCACTGCCGCGACGCCTGGAGCGACTGCCTGAACATTTTGGAAGAGGTGTGGCGTCCCTCGGGCCTCGGCGGTATTCTGCACTGCTTCAGCAGCACGCTTGAAGATGCGCGGCGCGGAATCGAAATGGGTTTCATGATTTCCTTTGCGGGGAATTCGACCTATCCGAAGGCGCGGAACCTTCGGGACATTGCGAAAGCTCTGCCGCTGGAGAATATTTTGATCGAGACGGACGCTCCATATCTTGCGCCGCAGCCCTGGCGCGGAAAGCGCAACGAGCCTGCCTACGTCGCGGAAGTGGCGCGCACGGTCGCGAGTGTGAGAAACTGTCCCGCGGAAGAAATGGCTTCCGCAACCGCTCACAATTTCCGGCGTTTCTTTGGTCTCGCCCGGGCCGGAGTCTCGGCCGCGATTGAGTCGCGGCCTTAGATGCAGGCCAGGAGGAAAGCCATCGCGCTGCTCACGGCGAAAGAGATATTTGATCTTGTTCGCGACGACCTCATCATGGTCGAGGACGAGCTCGCGCGCCAGAGTGACGCCGCCTTTCCGACGGTCTCTGAAATCACCGCCTATTTGCTGGGCGGGGGAGGGAAGCGCCTGCGGCCTGCGCTCCTGCTCCTTTCCGCAAGGTACGCCGGCCGCAGAGATCGCAGCGCCATTCGCCTCGCGGCCGTGGTCGAGCTTCTTCACAGCGCGACGCTGATTCACGACGATGTCATCGACAGCGCCGACACCCGCCGCGGCCGCCCCTCCGCCAATTCCCGGTGGGGAAATCACCGCAGCGTGCTCACCGGCGACTGGCTGTATATGCAATCCTTCCAGATGGCCCTGGAAGAGCGCAATTTCCGCATTCTGGATATCCTGATCGACCTGACTCGAAAAATGGTGGAAGGCGAGCTGATCCAGCTCGCGAAAATCGGCCGCATTGACGTGACGGAAGAAGACGCGTTGCGGCTCGCGACGTATAAAACCGCGTGTCTCTTCAGCGGCTGCGCGCGCCTCGGCGCCGTGCTGGGCGGCCTCGAGGGCGAAGAGGAACAGGCGCTTGCGGATTATGGACGATATGCGGGGCTGGCGTTTCAGCTTGTCGATGATCTCCTGGATTTCACGGCGTCGGCGGAACAGCTGGGGAAACCGGTCCTCAGCGATCTGAAAGAAGGCAAGGTTACGCTGCCGCTGATCTACGCAATGGACAATGGTCACCGCGACGCCCGCGAGCTGGTCGCGCGCGTCCTGGCAGAGAAGGAATTCAATTCCGTCCGCCCCGAAACGATTGTTTCCCTGGTGCACGACTCCGGCGCGCTCGACCGCGCGCGCAATCTTGCGCAGGACTACGCGAAGCGCGCCAAAGCCTGCCTCGACGGCCGCTCCGATTCCGAATACGCGCGAGCGCTGGCGACGCTTCCGGACTTCATCCTCGAACGAGAGAATTGAGCCCTCGGCACACCATGTTGCCGTTCAAACTCGTTTATCACGGGCGCTACGACTTGAATCTTGGCCCGCATGTTTTTCCATCGCAAAAATTCCGGCTTATTTATGAAACGCTCCTCCGCGAGAGCATCGCCACCCAGCAGGATTTTCTGCGCCCTGATCCGGCGAGCGACGAAGATATTTTGCGCGTCCACACGCCGGACTGGGTGCGGAAACTGAAGACCGGTACGCTGAGCGCCAGCGAGATCATGCTGCTGGAAGTGCCGTACTCTCCCGAACTCGTCGAAGCGGTGTGGCTGGCTGCCGGAGGATCGATCCTCGCCGGCCAGTCGGCCCTCCGCGACGGGTTCGGTTCAAATCTCAGCGGCGGATTCCACCATGCGTATTCGGGCCACGGCGAAGGGTTTTGCGCGGTTCATGATGTCGCGGTTGCGATTCGCCGCCTGCAGGCAGATGGTTCGATCAAAAAAGCGATCGTGGTCGACACGGACGTGCATCAGGGCAACGGGACCGCGGCTATTTTTGGAAATGACCCCACAGTGTTCACGCTTTCGATCCATCAGGAGAACAACTATCCCGCCGACAAGCCGCCGTCGAGCCTGGACCTGAACATGGATGACCGAGCGGAGGACGACGAGTATATGGGGGCGCTGATTCCTGCCGTTCGGCTAGCACTCGACAACTTTCAGCCGGATATTCTTTTCTACGTCGGCGGTGCCGATCCTTACTGCGAGGACCAACTCGGCGGCCTTTCGCTGACAAAGGAAGGATTGAAGCAGCGCGACGGCAAGATCTTCGAAGAAGCGCGCCGACGCCGGATTCCGGTGGCAACAACACTTGCTGGCGGTTACGCGCGCCGCGTGGAAGACACCGTGCGCATCCACGTCAACACAATTGTGGCGGCGCGAGAAGTGGCGGAGAAATATCCGCAGCCTTCCTCGGCGCATGGTTAGGGAGTGAAGCCGTCTCCGGCCATTGAATTGTTTGCTCCGGCGAGGGCGCGACGCACTGCCGCCAACAAATCCTGTTCGAACGTGAGCGGTTCGAAACCGTCGGAGCGATAGGCAATCTTGCCACCGCGATCGATTACGATCACGGTGGGGAAAGCGTTGATGGCAAGGAGCCGGTCGAGACCATCTGCAAAAACAACCGCGGTGTGCGGCTTGTCCGCTTCAAGGTAAGGGGCCACCAGCGATTCGTCTTCGTCGCAGTTCGCCGCCAGGAAGAGCACATCGGCGTTGCCCTGAAATTCTGCCGCCACGCGCGCAAATTGCGGTTCCAATGCGTGACACGGTCCGCACCAGGTGGCCCAGAAATTCACAACGAGAACTTTTCCCTTCACAGCTTTGAGCGGGAAAGGCGTCCCCTCGGGCGCCTTCCGCAAAGTAAATTCGGACGCTTCGCGGGCATCGGCGTTTTTCCTGGGCTTTGCCGCGCTGCTGGCCTGCGAAAGGTCATCGAAAGTGAGCAACAAGTACTCGCCCAGCCCAATATCGGAGCCGCGGGCGAGCCGCCAGACGTTGCCCAGTTTTTGGCGGATCTCACGGCGGCTGGGGCTGCCAGTCACCGCGTCAGCCAAGGCAAAAGCACGCGCGTATTGCTGAATCGCCGCCTTCAGGTCCTTTTTTAGCTCCGCGATTTCGCCGAGTTGCTCCGCCGCCGTCGCACTGGACAAAATCGCGTAACTCGCCTCGAAATCTTTCTGAGCGGCGGCAGTGTCCTGCAATTTCATTTCGAGCCTTCCGCGCAACGCCAGCAAGGACATGCGATCGCGTTTCCTCTCGGCCGCCCACTCTTCCTGTGAAATCTTTGGCGATTTTTCTTCGGGAGAACTTCGTTCGACAAATTCGAGCACGCGAGTTGCGTAGTTTGCGGCACGGCGCAAACCTGCTTCGCCGCCGTTTTGCTCGAGAAGCTGAATTGTCAGAATGGTGATGGAAATATCGTCCGGGTTCAGCGCGACGAGCCGTTCGGCGTAGTCCGCGGCGCGCGCCTTGTCACGCAACTGCAGGTTCGCTTCCACAAGCGCACGGTAGATCTGAGGCCGCTGCCGGGAGCCGGGATATTTCTTCAAGAAGGCTTCCAGATTCCGGACCAGCGCCACGCGGTCGTTTCCCGCGTCATTGATGGCTTGCTGCAATTCTTCCTCGGGGGAGGATTGCTTGGCAGGGGCGCCTTGTTTGGGAACGCTGGCTTTTGAAGCTTGTGACGCGGAGGTCCGATTCTCTTCGTTCGGTCCAGTCGCTCGACAACAATCCCGCGCGGGCATCGCACAGAAAAAAAGAAAAGTCAGCGCACACGCAGAGAGGGGCTGGGATGGCATACCGGTGGATTCTAAACCTGAAATGCGAAGTTAAGCCACTTGCGGACCGCGCAACTGGTGTAAGCGCCTGGCCAGCGTAATCTTGACCTGTTTTAGCGCCCGGCGGCCATCGCACGCGGCTATTTTGCGCCGCTCACGCGGATTTCACCTGAGACCGTGCGCACTTCCACGCGCCCGCCACCATTGCCTATGTGGGCGCGAAGAGAATGTTTGCCCTGCTCTTCGACCACGATAGGAATGTCGGTTCGAATATCACCGGAAACCGCATCGGCGGAGAGACGGAGATTCGCGGAAGCCGGAACGTTGAGTTGCACGCCACCCGAGACTGTCTTCAGATCCCAGTAGCTGTCGCCGCCGGGATTTCCCTGTACGAAGACACGGCCCGAGGCCGCATGCGCCTTTACGTCGTTCGAAGCGCCCTGGATTTCCACTTCGCCACTCGCCGTGTCCGCCTCGACGCGTGCACCGGGCTTGGACACGCGAATGACACCTGAGAGGGCGCTCACGCGCACATCGCCTTTGACGTCCGACACAGTTACGCTTCCGGAAGCGGTCGATACGTGGACGTCGCTGCCAACATCTTCAGCCGACACGGTACCGCTAGCGGTGGAAAGTTGAGCGTCGCGCTCGATTTTCTGGACGCGGATGGACCCGGAGGCGGCTTTCACTTTCACCGGTCCGCGCACATTGCGAATGGTCTGAGCGCCAGACGCAACGGTGACATCCACGTCCGTGTCGTATGGCACCTGGATGGTGTAAGCGATGGTGATGTTGCGCATGCGCGACATTTCTTTGCCGATGCGGATGGTGTCGCCCCTTTGCTCGACGGGGGGATTCGAAATGGTCTCGTTCAGCCGCTTCTGTGGATTGTCAAATCCAAAACCGGAGGCGCGCACATCGGCATGCACCGACACCGTGCGGCCCGTAGTTCCCGAGATGTCCACGTCACCGGCGGTATTGGAGAGCTCTAGGCGGACGGGACCGGTCACAGTAAAAGTGCGGGCGAAACTTCCGTTGACGGATGGGCCGGTATTGCAGCCCGCCGAGGCCAGGATGGCCGTAAGCAGCACGAGCGGCAAGCTGAGATTTCGGTGGCGTGCCATTCCTCCTCCGGAGATCCTAGAAACTGGTTCTGGGACGCTTCACTGATAGTTACGCAAAAGCGGGAAATTATGTTCCCGACGCGGCTTTGACGGAACGTGGGCCCGCAGTCGAAAGAGTTTCGTTGAGAGAGCCCTGGCGATACCCCTCGAGGTCCAGTGCGACGTATGCGAAACCGGCGTCTTTCAGGCGGCTGGCAATGGCGGCTGCCATTTCCGATGAGAGCGCGCGAGGCATTTCTTCTGGCGAAATTTCCACGCGCGCGAGCTTGTTGTGGAGTCGCACACGAAATTGGCGGAATCCAAGCTCACGCAGAGCAGCTTCGCCGCGCTCCACGAGCGCGAGGCGCTCCGGTGTCACTTCCGTGCCGTAGGGCAAGCGAGATGCAAGGCAAGCGGAGGCAGGGCGATCCCACGTCGGCAAACCAGCGCGCCTCGAGAGCATGCGAATCTCCGCTTTGCTGAGCCGAGCATCGAGCAACGGAGCGAGGACCTGATGCTCCATGGCGGCACGATGGCCGGGGCGAAAATCGAGTGTGTCATCGGCGTTCACGCCGTAAGCAACGGCGGCGAATCCGCGGGCGCGCGCCAAATTGTCCAGCGCGGAGAACAGCTCGTCTTTGCAGAAATAGCAGCGGTCTGCCGCGTTAGCGCGGTAGGCCGGATTTTCCATTTCACGCGTTTCGATGAATTCGTGCCGCGCGCCCAACTTGCTCACAAATCCTTCGACGACAGCGCGATCGTACGCGGAAAAACTGGGTGAGAGAGCCGTGACGGATAACGCGCACTTGCCCAAGGCTTTGTGCGCTGCCCAGGCAAGATAGGCAGAGTCCGCGCCACCAGAGAGAGCAATGATAAGCGAAGGAATTTCCGCGAGCCTGGAGAGCAGGAAGTTTTCCTTTTCTTCTGCGGAAAAAGAGATTCCCTCCGCAAGACGAATGTGAACGAGCGGTTTCATGTCAGCAGTGAGTATATCTCAGACGGCGGTTTACGTCGCAGCTTCTGCCCGCGGGGAAATTCACTTGAAGTCCAGGAGAACGTCAACTGTCGCTTTGGCCGCATCGGTTTGCAGCCAGTGCCCAACGGTTTCGTAGTGCAGCGGCAATTCGCCGAAAATTTGTTCCTCGTGGGTCTGCAATTTGTCGAGGATTTCCTCATATTTTGCTTTGTCGAAAATGTCGCCCGCAGCGATCGGCCAGGCGGCGTGGAGCTTTCGTTCAGCAGCGGGAGAAAGCCCCGTCAGCACCATTCTGCCAAAGTGGTATTGAGCGCCCTCTTGAATGCTCACGGCGTAAGAGACAGTGTGCGCTTGATCGTCATACGCCGCGACAGGATTGACTTTTGCCTCGAGGTAACCAAGGCGCCCGTACTCTTCGCGAACGCGATCCCAGCCCGCTTCCATCTTCATACCGTCGGCGACTTCACCTGGCTTTACTCCCAGCAGACCGATCAGCGTGAACTGCGACACGAGCGAGTTCCCGGTCCAATGGACTTCCTTCCAATGATAAACCGCGCCGGGGACAATGGGCACATACACGGGAATCTGCCCGGGCAGCTTCTGATTGGGATTGCCGGTCAGCCGCACTTCCGGTGGACCGAGCTTTGCGCGCAAGTATCCCTGCTGGAGATAAATGGGCTTTATCGCCTCGGAGAGGAACAGGTCGATCGTCATTCTCGAGTAGGGTTTACCCAGGATCTCTGCGAGATGTTGCTGGACAGCTTTGGACGCTGAGAGAGAGGTGTCACTGAATTCCAGTTTGGCGATTTGGAGCGCAGCGCCTTCAATCCGGAATTCCTGAACATTGCCTTCACCGATCGGATTGGCAATCACCAGGTGATCGAGAGACACCTGCAGGCCACGTGAAGAGAGCAAGGCCTTCACAGCTTCGCCGGCTTGATCGACCGCGGCGCCTGCTTCCGGCAGCGTGCCATCGAAAAATGGGAGTCTGGCGCGAATGGCGTCGGCAAGCTCAGAGTCCGCGAACCAGGGAATGTTATCGAAGTAAGCCGGGATGCGCGGTGCTTCTTCGACGTGATAAGTGACGAGCACGCCAGCGAAGCGTGTCTGAAAGTTGTAACTTACTTTTGCAAAAAGGCCGCTTTGCACGAGCTTGTTAGCGCCGATTTGCAGATCATCGCGCCCGACCGGAGCGCCGGGTATCAACGCGGTGATCGCAACAACCTGCGCTTCGCTAAGAAGTCTTTCGCCGTCAACATGGACTTCCCGCAAAGGAGCCATCGTGCTGTCGGGAGTCTGCGCAGAGGCAGGGAGGCCAGCTGGCAGTAAAAAAAGGGAGAGAATTCCAAGGCGCGCTCGAAAGTAGAGAGCCATGCCTTCATTTTAGCGGAAAACAGTTTGCACTACTCGACGGTGACGGATTTTGCCAGATTGCGCGGCTGGTCCACGTCGCAACCGCGGCGCACGGCGATGTGATAGGCGAGCAACTGGAGCGGAATAATTTCCAGCAGCGGGACAAGCAACTCCGGCGCCGGAGGAAGCTCGATGATATGGTCGGAAGCCTCGCGAGCGAGATGATCGTTGGCCGTCACAACGGAGATGACGATGCCATCGCGTGCCTTCACTTCCTTGATGTTTGAAACGCTCTTCTCGTAGCGGGTCATGGCCTCGGGATCGGATTCGTCGCGCGTCGCCAGAACAACGACCGGGAGGTTTTCGTCGATCAGAGCATTCGGACCGTGCTTCATCTCGCCGGCGGGGTATCCTTCAGCATGAATGTAGGAGATTTCCTTGAGCTTCAGAGCGCCTTCGAGGGCGATTGGGTAGTGGATGCCCCTGCCCAGATAGAGGAAATCGGTGTGGCGAAAAAATAGCCGGGCCAGGTTTTCGTAAAAGCCTGTCTCATCGGCTTGCAAGACCATTTCGATTTTGTGCGGAATGCGGGTGAATTCCTGCATCAGTTTTCTCGCCGCCTGATCGCTCATCTTGCCGCGGAGCTGGCCGAGATAGGAAGCGAGCAGAAGCAGAGCGGTCATTTGCGACGTGAAGGCCTTGGTGGAGGCTACGCCGATTTCCGGTCCGGCGTGCGTGGGGATCGTTCCATTCGCTTCGCGCGTGATCATCGAGCCGATGACGTTGCAGATCGCGAGGGTTGGAGAACCCTTGGCTTTTGCTTCGCGCTGCGCCGCCAGGGTGTCAGCGGTTTCGCCGGACTGGCTGATGCACACGGTCAAAGTTTTCGAATCGACAATCGGGTCGCGATAGCGGAATTCACTTCCGTAGTCCACTTCAACGGGAAGACGAGCGAGGCCCTCGATCATAAATTTTGCGGCCAGCCCGGCGTGCCAGCTCGTGCCGCAGGCGACGATCCGCACCTGCTGGAATTCGCGGAATTGTTTTTCGGTGATTGCCATCTCATCCAGGAAGACTTTTCCAGTGTCCTGGGAAATGCGTCCGAGCAGAGTATCGCGCACGGCGCGCGGCTGTTCGAAAATCTCCTTCTGCATGAAGTGCTTGTATCCGCCCTTTTCCGCCATGATGGGGTCCCAAGCGACATGGTGTGTGGGGCGATCGACGGGGCGGCCGTCATGGTCCATTACGCGAACGCCCTGGGCGGTCAGAACGGCGATATCACCGTCGGCAAGGAAAAAAATCTCGCGCGTGTGTTCGAGCAAGGCAGGGATGTCGCTGGCGACGAAATATTCGCCCTCTCCCAGTCCAATGACAGACGGCGGGCCCATGCGCGCCGCGACAATTTTCTTGGGGTCCCTCGCCGAGAGGAACACCAGCGCGTAGATGCCGCGCAGTTCCTTCAATGAGCGGCGCACCGCTTCCTCGAGCGGCACGCCGTTTTGTGAATTCTTTTCCACGAGATGGGCGACGATTTCCGTATCCGTTTCGGTGGCGAACGAGTGACCTTCCTTCTGCAGCTTTTCCTTGAGCTCGAGATAGTTCTCGATAATGCCGTTGTGTACGACGACGATTTTGCCGGTGCAGTCGCGATGCGGGTGGGCATTCTCCTCAGTCGGACGGCCATGCGTGGCCCAGCGGGTATGACCGATGCCGTAAGTGCCATCAAGAGGGGATTTGGCGATGACCTCTTCGAGATTACGGAGCTTGCCTGGGGCGCGGCGGATCTCCAAGTTGCCGTTCTGCCCCACGACGGCGATGCCCGCGGAATCGTAGCCACGATATTCGAGCTTGCGCAGGCCTTCTACGACAACAGGCACAACCTTCTTGGGCCCGATATAGCCGACTATCCCGCACATGCGCGGTGTCTCCTGATAGCGTTTCTAGAAGCGTAACACGCCCGCCGCCTCTGCAAGATGACCTCCGGCAAGAGATGTCGCAACGAATGCCGTGAGGCGCGCGACGAAAACAGTGCGCGGCGGAAGAGGAATCGCTTGCGCGCGTCAATCACTCAACTATTTCGAAGCGGTACTCTTCGATTACCGAATTTGTAAGCACTTCTTTGGAAATGCGATCGAGTTGTTCTTGCGCTTCATCGCGGCTCCAGCCATCGAGATTGAGGACAAAGAATTTTCCCTGGCGGACATCTTTTACGGCCGCATAGCCCAGCCCAGAAAGGGCGTGCTGGATTGTTTGCCCCTGGGGATCAAGTACCGTACGTTTTGGCATTACCCAGACGTGTGCTTTCATGGCGTCAGTATAGCATTGCCTCCGAGCGCTCTATGCTCCGTGGCGGTCCGCCAGCAGGCAGGAACGCATGTTCGAAACCCATCTCCACTACGCGGATTAGCTCCTCCTCGTGAAGTCCCATTCGTGCTGCGTTCGCGTACTCCTCGCACAGCGTGGTATGAGACATCGCTGGATCATCGGTGGAGAGCACAACGGGAATACCATGGCGCAAGAACTCTGGAAGCGGATGTTCCTCGATTCTTGGATCGGCGCACCGAAGTTGTCGGGCGAGGGCGCCCGTTTTCAGATTGCTCCCGGGGCATATTTCAAGCGGGATTTTTCGTTCCGCGAGCAAGTCCATCAACTCTGGGTCGTTGATCGCCGCGATACCATGACCAATGCGCTCCGCGCCAAGTAATTCGATGGCTTCGCGAATTTTCTCCGGCCCGCCGATTTCGCCAGCGTGGATCAATCGGTGTAATCCAATTTCTGCGGCACAATCATAAACAGGGCGAAATTCTTTCGTCGGAACACTCAGCTCGTCGCCGCCGATGCCGAAAGCAACGACGGACTTTGAGGCACACTGCCTGGCAGCGTCAACCACGGCCAGCGCGGCTTCCGGCCCAAATTGCCGGGCGGCGTCGAAGATCCAATTGAATCGCAATCCGCGGGTTTCGAATGGCTCGGTGGCGCGAAGGAGGGCTTCGAAATTTGCTTCCGGCTGCTGCCTTCTCAGGAGCATGACACCGACGGACAGGGTCACTTCCGCATAGACGACGCCCTGGGTGAGCAGGTGTTCCGCGAGGTCGTGTGCGATGAGGGCATAGTCCTGAGGCTCGCGCAAGAACGAAGTCACCCATTTGAAGGCTTCGATAAATTCGGAGAAGCCGCGGTAGGCATAGCGGCGGCGCACTTCCTCTTCGGCTATGAGAATGCCGTGACGAGCCGCGAGCGCGCAGACCGTGGCAGGCTGGATGGAGCCTTCGAGGTGCAGATGAAGTTCCGCCTTGGGCAGAGAAGCGATTCGAATGGCGAGCGAAGACGAGGTCATCCGTGAAATTCAGCGTGGCAATGGCGGCCGCCCGGCGTTGATCCAGGCCGTGAGCCAGAAGGAGCCGACGTCCGTCGCAGCGTCGGAGAGCTGGCGAATCAGAATGGCGGCGGCTTGGTTGTAGAAGCGGTCGTAATACTCGTCGGTGAAGGAATTCTCACCCTGGCGCGCTTTGCGGTCGGCGAGAAGAATGGTCTCCAGCCAACTGTGGGAACTAAGGCAGGCTTCAAAAGCACGATCCGTGGGGTCGCTGATGAACATCGCATCGTTCGGGCGCATGGGGAAAAATGAGGAGTAGCGGTCGATCAATGCTGTTCCGAAACGCTCGTTGACGCCGGTCTGGCGACTGAGACGTCCATCAAGATTGTCTGTGGTGTTGAAAGGATCGTGCGCTTCGGAAACGTAATTCGCGAGAATGGCCGCGTCCAGCCTGGCTTCGTCCCACTTGCCGGCCTTCAACGCTTCCGTCAGCTTTTCGCTGTATACGCCGATCTGCCAGGGGAGCAAGCCGGTTGCATCCAGTTTTGTTTTTCCGAATTTCATTACCGCGGATTTGTAGTTACGCGGAAGCGCTTCGAACGGGAATCGTCCGTACTTGTCAAATTGGATGAAGTGATTGTGGCGTTCCGCGGGAGTCTTGGCGAGCGCATCCAGGGGATCGGTCACGTGCTGGACCAGCAAGGCGCGATTGGATTCGAAGAATGCACGGATGTTCGGCGGAAGAGTGTCTATGGCTTTGTTGACAACCAGCCTGTGGCCGTTCCTGCCCCAGGCGCGCGATTCCTGCGGACAAGGCAAAAAGGCCAAGAGGAAAGCAAGCGAGAGACCTGTGTACCGCCATGGATGGTGAAAAAACCGCCGCCGCATTTCGCGATTCCTCTAGGCTGAATTGGCCGCGCGCAGCGTGCTGCGCTTCCTGCCGTAGTTGTAGTAAATCACAAGTCCAATGGTCATCCATACAAAGAAGCGGATCCAGTTCAAGATCGGCAGGCCGGCCATCAGCAGGACGCAGGTAAGGATCGTCATGATGGGCGCAAGCGGGCCTCCGGGCGCGCGAAAAGCGCGAGGGCGATCGGGTTCGCGGTAACGAAGAATCAAAACGCCTCCGGCAACGAGAGCAAAAGCGAAGAGCGTGCCAATGTTGGACAGGTCCGCAAAGGTTCCGATATCCAGGAGGCCCGCCGGGATTCCCACGACGAAGCCCGCCATCCATGTGGAAAAATCCGGCGTTTGATAGCGAGGATGAACGCGGCCAAAAATCTTTGGGAAAAGGCCGTCGCGGGACATGGCGAACCAAACGCGCGCCTGGCCGATTTGGAATACCAGCAGGGAAGAAATCATGCCCATGAGCGCGCCGATCAAAACGACCAGACGCACGCTCGAGATGTGAAGCTTCTTGAGCGTGTTTACGACAGGGGCGGCGTCGTCCACCAGCGTATCCCAGCGGACCAGTCCCGTCAGGACCACGACGACCGAAACATAAAGAATCGTGCAGATGATGAGCGTGGCGATTATGCCGATCGGCAAATCGCGCTGAGGTCTCTTGCATTCCTCAGCAGCCGTGGATACGGAATCGAAGCCGATGTAGGTGAAGAACACGATGGAGCCGCCGGTCAGGATTCCGGGCCAGCCGTTGGGAGAAAAAGGATGCCAGTTGGCGGGATGAATGAAACGCGAGGCAAATCCTACGAATACAAGAATGGCAACAATCTTCAGCAACACCATTACGTTGTTCGTCTCCGCGGACTCGCGTATGCCGCGGACGAGGATCATCGTGAGGATCATCACGATGATGAAAGCGGGCCAGTTGAAGCCGAAATGCCATCCCGGACCATACAGTACGTGGCCTTGCAGGTCGGAGAGCCCGCTGGGGAGGTAGGCGGGGGAAATCCAGCGGGGATTCGGATGCACGCCGAACCAGTCCAGCAGGTTGACCACGTGCTGTGAAAATCCGACGCTGACGGCCATGTTGCTGACCGCGTATTCGAGAATGAGGTCCCAGCCGATAATCCAGGCGATCAATTCGCCCATAGTCGCGTAGGTGTAGGTGTAAGCGCTGCCGGCGATGGGAATCATGGCGGCAAGCTCGGCGTAACACACCGAAGCGAATCCACAGGCGATCGCGACCAGGATAAAGGAGAGAGCGATCGCCGGCCCGGCCCCCGGGCGGCCAAAGGATGCCGAGTGGTGTATGAGGTATTCGAGGAGTGGGGCATTCAGTATCGACGAAGCTTGAAATTTTTGCCCGGCGATGGCGGTGCCGATGATGGTGAAAATGCCGGAGCCGATGACCGCGCCGATTCCCAGCGACGTCAGGCTCAGCCATCCAAGAGACTTTTTTAATCGGACCTCAGCATTTTCCGAATCGGACAGCAGTTGGTCGATACTCTTGCAGCGGAAGAGTTGTGATCCCACCCATGCTCTCCGATCGCATCCGGGCAAACCGGAAAACAGAAGTTACCCGTCACGGATTTGAGGAATAAATGCGCGCCTCAATGTACCCCGAGAAACCCGGTGGCGCAACCGGTTGCCGCGCGCCTTCAGATGAACGTCTTCCCATGCTACGCCTGCTCAAGTTGTGCGTACCGTTCGATAAACTTTTTCGTCCCGCGCCCTGGAAAGCTTACGGATACCCGGCGGTCCTCATCGTCGCCTTCGACACCCACGATCGTTCCCACTCCGTAGCTCGGATGCCGCACTTTGCGGCCGAGCATGGGATTGGAGTCGCCGCGTTTGGCGGCTGGCCGCCCGAACGAACTCGGGCTCGCTTGTCGCCGGGATGCCGGGGCCGGCTGCTTCGGTCCTCCGCGCACACGCCGGAGAAATTCTTCAGGTGAATACGAATACTCCGGATCGGGCTCATAGCGGCGCGTTTCGCCAATCTCCGCCAAGGAACCGCGAACCGTTTCGACAAGCTCGCTGGGAATTTCTTCAAGGAAACGAGACGGCCGGGAAGCGCGCAGTTGCTGCTCGTTGCCGAAGATGCGCCGGTAGACGGCGCGGGTCAGCGTCAGTGATTGTCGCGCCCGAGTCATCCCGACGTAAACGAGACGCCGCTCTTCCTCGATGCCTTTGTCTTCGTCAATGGAACGGCTGTGCGGGCAGATACCTTCTTCCATGCCGGTCAGGAATACGTGGTCAAATTCCAGTCCCTTCGTGCTATGCAACGTGATCAAAGTCACACCCGGTTTGCCTTCAAATTGATCCG
>Ga0209180_10000539_pt1 | contig 17713 bp, 19 predicted proteins | sample CZO8metaG_3_FD_188355 | JGI IMG/M metagenome (GOLD analysis project Ga0209180, IMG submission 188355) | Vadose zone soil microbial communities from the Eel River Critical Zone Observatory, Northern California, USA - CZOApr15con2H2.8 metaG... | ecosystem: Environmental > Terrestrial > Soil >...
GAGGAAATTGTGACAGGGCATGCTCTGTCAAGGAGATTTGCCACAGAGAAGAGCAACTGATATCCTTAAGGCAAGGTTCAAATGCACGTGACCGTGCCTCACCACCAGCAAGGTCCAGCCCTACGGGGTGACTGTTCAAACGGTCAAGGACTTTTCTTCACATTGTACCTTGCCTAAACAAGCGGGCTTAGGTAGGAACAAACTTCGCCTTAATGGGAATAGATGCATCCTCTGGGGATGCAGGGCTGATTTTGATCTCTGCTTGAAGCCCTAGCGCGCGGAGGATAGCTGAGATGGTGTCCAGCGTAGGGTTTGGGTGAGCAGCGTTGAACAAGCGTGTCACAGTGGGACGTTGTACCCCCATCCGCTCGGCAAGTTCTTTCTCACTTATATTGAGGGCCTTCCGTGCCTGTTCAAGTACCTGAAGCAGGGCAATGTCTACACTCATATCATAGAAAGCTTCTGCGAACTCTGGATCGCTCAAATCCTCGCGCAGGTGCTGATGAAATCGGCTCATGATCGTTCCTCCTGTTCAGGTACTTCAGGGCTTATCTTATGCGTATGCTGGTAATCTCTCCAGCAATCAGATGCCTGGGTGAGATCAGGTAGTGAGGCAGGTTGCCCTACCCGCTTGACGTAGCCATGCAAGAGTACTACCCTGTTGTGTTCCCCGTCGAAGCCGAAAAGTTCTCTCCCGAGAAATCCGTTAAAGATCGTGCGTATCTCCCACAAGCCCTTGTAATTATGACATGGCTCAATAAGGCCCCCACCAAGTTGAGGACCGTACACCTCGATTGCAGCAGCAATAGCTCTCAATTTAGCACCGAGCTTTTTATGATGACGCTTTAAGCTGACCTCAAACGCTTCAGCAGGTTGCGTAGTATCTGCCTGCTCGTAATATTCAACCACCCATCTCATAGAGAAAAGGTACCATATATGATACCTCTTGTCAAGAGGTTAATTTGCTATCTCTTTCATGGGAGAGGCGTTCGCGTTCAGCCCAGCGAAGAGCCCAGTCGTTGAAAGGCGCAAGAGCCTGTAATAGATCGATACCTTCTTGCGCCAAGATGTAGCTTCCACCCTCGTTCTGCTGAACAATTCCAGCATCCTGTAACTCCCTGAGCCGTTGGCTGAGTACACTGGGAGACATCGCATCACAGCGATCTTGGAGCGCCCTGAAGCCAAGACATTCTGCTCTTAATTCCCACAGGATACGTAGTGCCCACCGACGACCAAGCAGATCAAGCAGTGCCATGATAGGGCGGCCTGTCTGCGATCCTCGTACAGGTTTTCCCGGTTTTGGCGTGGCCATTTCCCATCTCCTTGCGCTTCAATTTTCGAGGTGCTATACTGTTGGTGCTACGGAAATCGAAGCACTATCAGTATAGCACGTTCCTTTGGAGAGGGCAAGAATGGTTTGTCTTGTTCTCGGACGTGTTCACGAGAAGGGAGTCCACAATGTGTTCAGAGAAGCTTTCACCACGCATTCCCCCGCTTGAGCCACCCTATACTTCTGAGGTCGCCTCCGCCCTCGCCAAGTGGATGCCCCCTGGCTCTCCGGTTGAGCCGCTCAAGTTGTTTCGCACGCTACTACAGAACCAGGAAATCAGTGATCGGATGCGACCTCTAGGAGCTGGTCTCCTTGGTCGTCACAGTTCCATTGACCCGCGGGAACGTGAGATCGTCATCGATCGGGTTTGTGCCCGCTGTCGGTGTGAATACGAGTGGGGTGTCCATGTTGCCTTTTTTGGACAGGCGCTGCACATTCCACAGGACCATCTTCATGCCACCGTCACGGGCTCATCAGATGATTCTGTCTGGTCAGAGCGCGAGCGATTACTTGTACGCCTCGTCGATGAACTGCATGAGACCTCGACTCTCTCTGAGCCGCTTTGGAGAGAATTAGCAAAGGGCTGGAGCCCTTCCCAGCTGATCGAACTGCTCGTCATGGTTGGGTGGTATCATCTCATCTCCTTTATTGCAAATGGGGCGCGGATTGAGCTTGAGGAATGGGCTCCACGCTTTCCACAAGACGAGAGGAACGGATGAAGTGCGGCGCTTTCGAGTCTCTTATTAATCCACTGATAATGAGGTTGGAAGTATTCAGTTGCATCTGCTCTGCTTACAATCTACAAGAGATTCCTCATTCTGGCGTCTCACAGCGCAAAATATTTGCGCGATAATCCGGCAAGATGGTACAAATAGCTATGGCTATCTATGCTGTAGTATGAAGAGGAAAGGAGAAGAAAAGCAGGCTAATCATGAAAGACAACAAATCGACTATGCGCAAAACAATCGGATGGGTTTCACTGGCTTATGGAGCATTTACCGCGATTTCGGTCATTGGCCCGATTATTCTTGAGCGGTTCTGGTCGCGACACCGCTAGGCTCTCCAGGTAAGGAAACTTCGTCTATGTCCACAATCGAATTTGGTCTCATGCTTCAGCCATTTCCCTTACACTTTCCAGGGAGTGAGCTCTTCGAGTACAATCGCCGCTTGATTCGAACGTTGTCGCCTGGCTTTACCACACTGTGGGTCGAGGATCACTTGCAATTAGGAGAAACCGCCACACATGAATGCATGACCACTTTGAGCTATTTTGCTGGTGAGTTCCCTCAATTCCACGTGGGGTCGCTCGTGCTGTGCCAGTCGTACCGCAATCCGGCCTTGACTGCAAAAATGGCCGCCAATCTCCAGTTGCTCTCTGGGGGAAGGTTCATCCTTGGGCTGGGGGCTGGCTGGAAGGAAGACGAGTACCATGCCTACGGGTATTCCTTTCCAGATACGAAGACGCGCCTGGAACAATTAGAAGAAGCTGCCATCATCGTGAAGGCGATGTGGTCCTCGCGCCCGGCAACATTTGTGGGGAAACACTACAGCATTCGCGACGCTTATTGTGAGCCGCGACCCAATCCCCCCATTCCGCTACTTATTGGGGGCGGAGGTGAAGAGAAGACGCTGGCGATAGTAGCTCGCCGGGCGGACTGGTGGAATTTCAATTCTTGCACGGTTGAAGAGTACGCTCGCAAGGTGGCCATTCTGAAAAGCCATTGCGCTCGAGTGGGCAGGGACCCGGCGGAGATCAAATTGACGTATCTGAGTACAGCAAGCGTCTCCGAAAACCCCGATCAGGTGGTGCGCAGCCCGCAGAAGCACTTCGTGGCCGGAAGCAGCGCAGAAGTGATCCGCGAGCTGGAGCGCTTTCATGCTGTAGGGGTGACGCATTTCATATTCAGGTTTCTGGACCCCGAGTCCCTGGAGCGATTCGTACAGACTGTCGTCCCGCATTTCGCCTGACACCGGAGTCGGAGAAAATGCTGCCAGACCAGTACCCGCCCTGGTGCTGTGAAGATGTGGCATAATGAAGCATGCATATCCGCATATCTTAAAAGCGCGCGCTGACAGCACTTACCTGACTCCGCGCCCGAAAGCCTCTGTGATTCATTCATGGGGGATGAAGGGCGCGTTCCTTTTTGGGGTCAGGGAGCAGGGAAATGTCTGGAACAAATGCTCTTGTCAGTAGGTAGCGATTGCTGTATACTGAATCGCATGAGCGAGGCATACAAGAGCAACCGGAACGTGTTCTATACCTGCCACTATCATGTGGTCTGGTGTCCCAAATAGCGGAGAAACGTCCTGGTGCAAGCGATTGAGGCACGGCTGGCTAGAGACAGAACTTGGAACCACCTTAGCCAAGACTTCAGGCACAGTCAATATTGAACCGATACGGCCACTCTCCCTGCGATGGATACACGGTAACAACAATTCCAAGAACGCGGATGGCGAGGCGTAGCTCAGAATAGGAAGCGGTTTCCATGTAGGAGGGATCGGTAAGATTCGGCCTGACCTCCTCTGCCCACTTCTCAAACCTGACAATCTCCACTTCGAGTTTTGCCCGTTCTTCTGCATCGTCTTCCAGATCAAACAGTATCCCTTCTGCTTCCTGCTGCTGGCGTTCCAAATCCTGCATCAGCATACCGAGCCTCTCGCGGTTCTTATCGTTCGTCGCATACCGAGCAAGGTCAAACAAGTTGTCGATTTCTTTTTGCAAGCTGGCAATTGTCGTATGGACACTTTCCGCATCGATGGAGGGTTTGTTTGCCTTTCTTAGGTCTTCAACCCGTGTGCGTACCCATGAGACATCCTGAAGGGTTTCTATGATCTTCTCCCGCACGGCAGCATCAACAATGGATTGTCTGATAAAGGTATTGTGGTTATGGACAATACTTTGCTTGGCGGTTGCCGTTTGCCGACACCTATAGCCGGGCGTTGAGCCTTTACTTTCTGGTTTGGGGCCGGGATAGTCAAGCGTCATACTCCTTCGGCATACTCCGCAGATGCAGTACCCGGACCTGACAAGCCCTAAATCGTCGTGCTTGTTATTTCGGACTGACTCGTTCCTATTCGCGGCGACTTGCGCCATGATCCTTTCATAACTTTCTTTATCAATAATGGCCGGGGCATCAGGAAGGCGTATCCACTGCTCACGAGGCACATCAATCTGGATAAGCTTTTTAATGCCAAAGCGGTTGACCTTCTCAACCTTTTTGAAACGGTTAACATACACTCCCCCCGTATAGATGGGGTTGTTTATCATATTGCGGATACCCGATGCCCTCCAATGCGGTTCGGCTGTTCTCGTGTTTCCACGAGGTGGAATGCCTTTTTCATTCAGAATTCGGGCTACGCCGTGAAGTGTCTCGCCCTGTTTCAGAAGGTCAAAAATGTAGACGGCAACCTTGTACTCACTCCACTCAACCCCGTCTGCGTCTACATAGATGATCGTGAGGTTGAAGACATACGCTCCCTTTACCTCGCGGTCTGTATCAATGAACGTATAGCCATAGGGAGGCTTTGAACACGCAGAGGGAGCTTGTCCTATGACAATTCTGTCTCTTTTCCCGCGTTGCATCCGAAGGTAGGATTGCTGTCTTTCCAAACGGGCATAGGTGGCTTTCCAGGTAAGTATCAACTCGCCTGTGGGATCATCAGAAAATTTCTCCTGGGTCGTCTCCAACCGAACACCAGCATCCATAAGGGTCTGATAAATGAGCAGGACTTCAGCAGCACCTTTGCGGCTTAATGCTCTCACCTCTGTAATACAAACAACGTCGAATTCCTTACGCTGCGCGGCTTTGAGCATATCCATAAGCCGCGCACGTTCATAATAGGGAACCTGATAGGCACTGATGGCTTCTTTGTATTCATGCTGTGACCCAAGGCTATAGCCTTCTTTAGCGCAGTGGTCGCGAAGGGCTTTAACTGCTGAGTCAATAGTTGTTGAGTCTGCAAGAGTCGGGTCTGACTCTCTCACATAGATTGCAGCTCGTTCGTATTTTTTCGGCATAAGATACTCCTATGATGCTTGGGTAGTACCAGAGGATTTTTGGGAATCAGAAACCAACGATAACCTCTTTTCAAGAGGAAATCGCGTCCGTGGGGGCAGACTTATCCTCTAGTATACCCGCAAAACTAATCAATTTCCACTCTCTGGTTAGTTGGTAAGGTACAATGTCCTGCATGTGCTAGGAACGGCTCTCAAGAAGCGGTAAGGGATCGCGGCAACATAATTTTTATAACGATGTGTATCAACGCGCCGGATATGCAGATGTGGCGCTCGAGGTGCAAGACCTGTGGTTCAAAAAGCAGCGAGAAGCAGCTGTGGCGCGTATCCCGGATGAACTGATCCTCAAAACCAACCTCATCGGCACGCAAGAGATGGTGCGTGAGCGTCTGCGCGCCCATCGGCACGCTGGAGTGAACACGTTGCAGGTGAATCCCGACGGGCAGACACTGAGCGAACGCCTCACCATCCTGGGTCAACTGGTGGACCTGGTCAACGAGGTCAATATGGAAGTCGGTGAGTAATTGTCGAGCAACTTCTAATCGCCAAGCTGTAAATTGTTTGACTCAGTGGTGGCAAATTTTTACAAGTATCTGACGTAATGGCGGCGCTGCCTTTCTCTTTCAGAAACCACGGAAAGGCCATCGCAGGCCGATTCAAAGCCTTTCATGTTGGGAAGACATACCGTGATGTACGCCAGATAATTAGCAAAAAAGTACCCCATCGAATGAAACAATTTACACCTAGCTTCCACAAATCGATCCTAAAGGAGGGCTGATTCTGTCGTTTTCCTTCTACGTTTTGTGTTGCCTTATTCGTCGGCTTCGCGAGGTTCTGTGACGGTTGCCCAACGCTCGGCAATCTGGTTGCCCTCGAAGCGCCACTGCACGAAGCCGTGAAACTCCATTAGGGTACCGCTTGTGGGATCTTTCCAGTGCCAGCTATTGCGGCACACGACCTTGTCGCCCTCGGCAACCATGTTCTCAATGGTGATCTGAAGATCTGGCATGAGATCGTACATCCTCCGCATCATCTTCTCATCCTCTTCTACTCCAGCGGGCTTGTCACCAGGCCCATCGTGATCGTAAAAGTCAGGAGTCATGTTGCGGCGAATCACCTCCGCCTTTTTGTTGTTGACGAAATCCTCGAAATGCTGGCGCACAAACACTTTCATTTCTTCCGGGGTCAAATGTGTTGCCATCCTCTTTTCCTCTTTGTTGTTGACGAAATCCTCGAAATGCTGGCGCACAAACACTTTCATTTCTTCCGGGGTCAAATGTGTTGCCATCCTCTTTTCCTCTAACTTATCTTTATATTTTTGATAAAATTTTTCTCCTCCAAAGATACCTCCAACTAAAACGAAGAAACCAATAAGTCCGATAATCGCATAAATAGAAGAAGTATCATGACCTGTGACCATTGCCAATGCAACCATGTAGCCAACCACGACTATAGTGATTGGGACACTCAAAAACCAGCACCGAAACCTCGTGGAGTTCATAAGTTCAACAATCTCTTCTCTTTGAAGATATAGCAAATGTGCATCAAAGTTAGTATAGTACATAGCCTCCCTACAAGCAAAGCGGACTGATCACCAGCACCAGTAGCTACGAAGGAAACACATTTCTTCTGTCTTTTGCTAGATCTTCTTACTGTTCAGTTATAACTCTCGTTGCGCATCCCGTGGGCATATCCGTTCCAAAATCAGGGAAGAAACCTTAACACTACCTCTCTCGCAGAGATAGTAAAGAGTGTCAATGCCAGTTTGAATCTTGTACTGCCCCCATCATTTGCTCTTCCTGTCGCTTCGCTTTTCTACTGACAGCCGCCGCCTGAGCAGCAGCCTTGCGCCGCTCGCGCACGAGGGCCTGATGTTCGCTGCGCCAGACCTCAATGTCGCTACTCGTCAGGGTCAGGATAGCCCGTCGATCGTAGACAGCATACGCGTGGTCGCTGCCAGCCTTGCGAAAGCTGCCATAGCCGAGGACGGGGAGCTTCTTCTCTTCCGTCCAGCGTTTGCGCTCGGTCGTCGTGCAGCCAAGCAGCGTTTCGAGTTCCCAGGGCGGCACAGCCAGTTCAAAGGCAAAGACTTCAAAAAACTGGGCTTTGGCGGTTTTGTCCATCTCCAGGCGTGTCAAAAGATGTTGCACGAGATTGGCCTTGATCTCGCGTGAGCTGGCGGGCAGTTTGAGAAAGGTCAGAAATGCCCCAAGCTGGTCTTTGGAAAGCAGAGCTGCCCACTCTTCAGGCAAGACCACCCTTTCATCGAGCTCTGGACAGGCCGCTTCCTGTCCCCGCGCGATGGCTTTGGTCCACGCTGGCTTCCGCGCTTCCTCCAACTCGCGCTGCCGCGCCAGGTAGGCGACCCGGCTGGCCTCGAGCTGAGCCTCGTATTGTGTCAGGATTTCCGGCCACAGCGCCATGAACTCCTGAACCGCCCTGGAAACGTCTCCCTGCAAAAGCTGTTTCAGCTCAAAGACATCTCCACGCGGAGAGAGCACAAATGCTTCTTGCTGTGCCGTCTCTGATCTGACGCTGTAGTGCGCTGACAACGACGTCAGGCGTTGTCGTATCTCGTCGCTTGGCATAAAAGTGGGTATGGGCGCGCCGCTGAAGCGTTTTCCTTCCGCCTCCAATGCCCTGCGAATCGTGCATGAATCAATATGGATGCTGGCAAACTGCGCTCCCATCTGCTGCACGCTGATATACGGGCGACGATTTTTTTGCACCTGCTCTGGACGAGCACCAGCACTTGATTGCTGACATCCGGGACCCAGCAGCAGATAGCCACATTGCCATGCCTGCTCGACCAGCTCATTCTCGAGCTTGCGCTGCTGAGCCTTGCGCTGTTTGCGTGTGAGCTGGTGCTGTGGAACCGGGGGAGTTGTTCGCACCTCTTTGCGCCAGATCTGGCTGTAGAAAGGTTCCCGCGCACCATTGCCGAGCCAGAAAGCCAATGCACGCAGCCACTCCTGACCTGTCGGGGGACAAGGCTGGCCCTCCACCTCAGCATCCAGCACGCAGACGTGATAGGCCAGTTCGGTGACAAAGGCAAACTGCTTGATAGGCATCGTGATGAGGTGGTGCTGGAGCGCTGCCACATCCACACACTCAAACTCGCCATCGAGATCAGCAGAACCCTCCACTTCCCACCAGGCCGTATAGGTCGCGTACAAGATGTGTGAATGCGCTGAACGTACCCCATAACCCAGCAGCAGGCAGAGGTCATCCAATACTTCATCTATAGACTCTTCACCGACCATACGCTCAAACCAGGACATGAACAGCGTATTGAGCTGTTCATTGCTATAGTGCAAGAGCATAACCCGGCATTGGTGCAGCAGTTTCTCCGTTTCCGGCTTCATACTATACGTTCCCTCACCAAAATTCATTCGTCATAATTCGTGGCGGAGATTCCTTTCTTCAGACAAGTCGAATAGAGAGTAATCCAGTAATCCAGTAATCCAGTAATCCTAAAAGGTGACTGTCATATACCCCAGTCGTTCAAAGGCCATATAAGCGGCAGCGATCTGCCCCTGCCCGGCAAAGCTCCCCTTATGGATCAGCTCGAGCAGTTCTCTGGGTGTAACCAGCAGGTTTTCGATGACCTCGACAGGATCGTCCTTCGGCGTGCCCGTCTTACGTACATTGCGTGCCAGGTACCACCAGGCCCGCGTCCGTGCACCCGTCGGGTTGACATGCATGAGGGCGAGCGGTTCGACCTGGTCATCATCAAAGCTATATCCTGTCTCCTCCATCAGTTCCCGCCTGGCTGTGATCAACGGGTCCTCTTCATGGGCGTCGATAGCGCCAGCAGGAAACTCTAGTACCTCACATCCAATACCGTGTTTGTACTGGTTATTTATCAGGAAGTGTCCATCCGCGGTGAGTGGGACAATACCTGCATAGCCGCGATTCTCGATAATGTAATAGTCTGGAATAACCGGGCCGTTTGGAACGGCCACGCGTTCGCAGCGCACTTTTAGATAGGGAGTATCGATAACCTGCTGGTAAGAGAGCGTCTTCCAGGGATGATTTTTTGGCATACAACCTCACACATTCTTCCAATTTGGTTTGCGTTTCTCCAGGAAGGCCTTTAGACCCTCCTGGGCATCGTGCGTTTGCATCACCTGCGCGAGGTAGAGCGCGTTGACTTGCTGTAAGGCTTCCAGGCGTGATGCCTGGTTTGCTCCGGCAAGATGCACACTGGCTTTAGTAAGTCGCAAGGCAACAGCACTTTTTGCTCGCAGGTGATCCAGGATATGTTCCATGCGTTTGTTCAGGTCGTTGGCGGGTGCGGACCAGGTCACCTGCCCCAGGCGTGCCGCCTGCGACCCGGTGAGCGTATCCTCTTCTTCCTCATTCGAGAGTACCAGTCCAGCATCCTCCGCCACAAGTATGAAGTCTGCGGCTTGCATCAGCTTGCACGCCGTCTTCGAGAGCGTGACTCGCACCACGGCCAGCACAGGCTGGGCAATGGCACGTATGGCCGCGCTGGCCTGTTCCGCGATTATGGAGGTGCGCTTGATTGTATCCCGGAGGCCTTGCTCAGTAAAGTGGTCCGCAGTCGCATTGAAGTCTAGCACCACTGCTTTAATGCCGGTGCTGCTCTCAGTGTTGAGAGAGGCACCGGCTGTACACAATTCACTGAGCATCAACTCGCCAGGATCAGGCGCCAGCACAATGCGGATTGTTTGCGCCTCGGAGACGATACGTAACGTTCGATAAGCTTGTTGCATATATTCCTTATCAAGGGCGACTAAGACGCGAGCCCACGATTCTGTGTCTTACAAAGATTACGACGCGGTACTCTCTCTCAATTTGAAACGTTGAATCTTGCCGGTGGCTGTTTTGGGTAGTTCCGATACGAACTCGATCCAGCGCGGGTATTTGAAAGGCACCAGTCGTTCCTTCACAAAAGCTTTGAGTTCGTTCGCCAGTGCCTCGGATGCCTCGTAGCCCTGATTGAGGACGATGTATGCCCTGGGCTTGACCAGCTGGTCGGCATCCATGTCACCCACTACCGCCACCTCCAGCACAGCAGGATGCGCGATGAGCACGCCCTCCACCTCGACAGGCGAGACCCACTGCCCGCTCACCTTGAGCATGTCGTCGGCACGACCGCAATACCAGTAATAGCCCTCGGCATCCTGGTAATACTTGTCCCCGGTATGAATCCAGTGACCGTTGATGACATCCTTGGTCTTTTCGTGCTTGTTCCAATAGTACGCGGTCGTGCTGTCCCCGCGAATCAGCAAATTGCCGATCTCACCCTGGGGTACTGCGTGCCCGCCCTCATCGGTAATCAGAGCCTCGTAGCCTGGTACAAGCTTGCCGCTGCTGCCCGGTTTTACTTCGCCGGCACGATTACTGATAAAAATGTGCAGTATCTCCGTGCTGCCGATACCGTCAAGAATGTCTATATTGAATTTTTCCCGCCAGCGCCGCAGGATATCGGCGGGCAGGGCCTCCCCGGCCGAGACGCAGGTACGGATGGAGGAGAAATCGAAACGCTTCTCTGCATCCGGCAAGGCGAGCATGCCCGCGTAGAGCGTGGGACTGCCATAGAAGATGGTCGGGCGGTATTGCTGTACTACCTTGAACATGTCCTCCGCCAGTGGCCTCCCGCTATAGTGTACAGCGCTTGCTCCGACCGCGAAAGGGAAGTACAGGTTATTGCCGAGACCATAGGCAAAGTAGAGTTTCGCGGCTGAGAAGGTGATATCCCCCTCGTGAATGCCAAGAATTGGTTTGGCATAATATTCCGTACAAAAGACCATATCGTGCTGCAAATGGACGCAGCCCTTGGGGAAGCCGGTGCTGCCCGAACTGTACAGCCAGAACGCGCTATCGTCTTTGCTCGTCTCGGCAGCTTGCAGGTGCGCTGAGGCCTTGTCGGTCCATTTCTCGAAATCGTGCAGCGTGGCAGTCTCATGCCCGCCATCCTCTTGCAGGCCCACGACCACGATATGACGCACATACTTGAGTTCGGGAAGAATCTGCTCGATTTGTTTCCATAGAGCTGCATGGACGAGCAGAACACGCGCTCGACTATCATTGAGCAAGTAGACGTAGTCATTGGGACGTAGCGCGGTATTCAAAGGAATGGGCACCGCCCCCATTTTGATTGCCCCAAAAAAAGCAGCGGCGAACTGCGGTGAGTCGAGTAGAAGCAGGGCAACACGTTGCTCCAGGTCGACGCCAAGGTCGAGCAGGGCATTGCCTGCACGGTTCGCCAGTTCTGCTATCTGCGCGTACGTGTAGGAGTTCCCTTCAAAATAAATGGCGGTTTTTGACCCGCGCCCCTCTGCGACGTTGCGATCAAGGAAAGCTGTAGCGACATTGAACTGGTCCGGTACGACGGCCTTCGGAATGGTTAACATAAAGCGCACCTCTTTTCTAAATGGGCACAAACCGTCGTGCCCATTTCCCATTGTATTTTATCCCAAACTCAGGTGTAATAGAAACTCGCGGTTGCCATCGCGGCCGTAAATGGGGGAATCGGTCACACCTTGAACTTGGAGCGGCGTATGCTGCGGTATCCATTCCTCTAGCTCTTGCAGTACACGCTGGTGCACGGCAGGATCACTAATGATGCCTTCGCCTCGATCGACCTCTGCTTTTCCGGCCTCAAACTGTGGCTTAACCAGTGCAACTATCCAGGCGCCTGGGGCGAGCAGTGGTGCGATGGCTGGCAAGACGAGACGTAGCGAAATGAACGAGACATCAATCGCTGCGCACTGCATGGCTTCGGGCAGAGATGTCAGGTAGCGAATGTTGGTGCGTTCCATTACAACAACCCGTGGGTCATTGCGCAGCGTCCATGCCAGTTGGCCCTGCCCGACATCCACGGCGTAGACACGCTTCGCTCCATGTTGCAACAGGCAATCAGTAAAACCGCCGGTTGAGGCTCCGGCGTCGAGCGCAATCAGGCCGGAGGAGTTCAATCCGAAGGTATCCAGGGCTTTTTCGAGCTTCAGACCTCCCCGGCTGGCATACTTGAGTTCGTCAGGCGCCTGCGCTAAGCGCAATTCGGCGTCGAGGGGTACCAGTGTACCGGGTTTATCAACCAGGCGATCCTGGACGAAGACTTGCCCTGCCATGATGATGGCACGTGCTCGCTCCCTGCTGGGAGCCAGGCCACGCCTGACCAGCGCAATGTCCAGCCGCTCCTTGTTTGCTGCCATTGTTATTGTCCTGGTGGGTTCGCCGGGGTATGGTAATAGATTAACGCGCCTGCGCCAATCAGCCCAACATTTATGCCGAATTGTGCGAGTTTGATACGCACAGCATCCCGAGGAGCTTTCATTGCGCGCTCTTGCACGATGCGCAGGGCAGGCTCCATCAGCATTGGCCCGACCAGGGTTACACCGCCACCCAGGATGATCATGTCTGGATTGAAAATATGAATGGTGTTGACCAGCCCAACGCCGAGAGCTTCACCCGCCCTGGTGAGGATAGCTCGTGCCAGTGGTATGCCTGCCTCGGCTGCGCGTGCTACAGTACGGGCGTTGACGCGCAGGGGTTCCATTGTTCCGCCGAGATCCTCCTGCTCATCCAGAGGCTGGGTGTTGGGGTTCTGGCTGGGGATCGCTATCTGGTCTGGCACGGTAGCAATGTTTTCTAACATGGTGTTGGCGAAGGCGAGCAGCTCAGCGCCTTGCCCTGAGATAATGGCCTGGTTGGCGTAGCGAGCGATGGCCGTACCAGAGGCCAGGTATTCCAGGCAGCCGATATTGCCGCAAGTGCAGCGTTCGCCATACATATCAATGGTCATGTGCCCCAGTTCGCCCGCTATGCCGCTGGCTCCCTCAAAAATCTTCCCATCGAGAATGATGCCGCCCCCTATGCCCGTGCTCACGGTAAGATAGACAATATACCTGCTGCCGCGCCCGGCACCGAACATGTATTCACCCAGGCCGGCTGCATTTGCGTCGTTCTCGATAAAGACGGGTAGGTTGTAGTATTTACGGAAGAGGTCGCGCAGGGGCACGCTATTCCATCCAGGTAGATTAGGAGGCGAGTAGATGACGCCTGTGCGACTGTTCACCGGTCCGGGCGTAGCAACACCGATGCCCGCGATTTGGTCGAGAGTAATGTGCGCTTCGTCGAGTGCCAGCTGTATAGCCGTGAAAATACGTGGAATAGTGCGTTCTGGGGTGGGGTTTTCGCCAGTGAGTAAACTTACTCGCGAAAATAGCTTTGCGCCTCGCATGGCTGCCGTGCGTATCTGTGTGCCGCCGAGGTCCACTCCCACAACCAGGGGCAGTTTTTGTTGGTTGCCTGTCGTCTCTTCGTTCATAATCTCTAACTCCATGGTAATCAGTGAGTCGCTGCGCCTGGTCGAATTACGGTTGTATGATACTCCATTTAAGCAGATGCGGCAAGCAGGGGTGGCGCCTGTAAATCACGAGCTTATTGATCGTGTAACCTTCTGGATATATAATAATAGAGAAGTAAACGATCCCATTTTATGAGGCACCATCATGAAAACAAAGGTTTTACAACGTAACCATAGCTTTTGGACCGGTTTTGCGGCTGCCCTGGCGGCAGGAGCGGTTGCTTCTGGTGTCATGTTGCTTCTCAGTACCACAATCGGCGGTGTCTCACTACCAGAAGTTGTAGGCTCAGAGCTGACTGCTCTTATGCCACCTCCCCTGTTTAATTTTCTGCATCAAACGATAGGCGCGGATGCAAAACATATCTTCTTCTATGGCATCCTGGTGGGCCAGTGCCTCGTATTTGCGCTCGGCGGGGCGCTTTATAATCGACGTATCAATCAAGAGAACCGGTTTTTGCAGTGGTATGATGGGCTGCTGCTCGCGCTGGTGCTCTGGCTTTTTGCGGGATTGATCCTGTTACCGCTCAGCGGGGCAGGCATTTTTGGTGCGAGTCTCAGTGCGGGATATCTTGCCGGTTTGCTGAGCCTTGGCATAGTTGGCCTGGTCTTTGGCCTGCTGTTCGTGCTGCTCCAACGTTTGATCGCCAGGCAAATAGCAGCTCGCGATGTGACGGGGGAGAAGGCTACTGCTCTAGATGCGGATGAAGAGTCATACGGAGCATTATCGCGCCGTGCCTTATTAAAGAACGTTGCCGTGGCGGCAGCCATCGTCTTAGCGGGTGTGGGGGTCATAAAGTTCATTACATCGGGGATCAGTACATCAAAGGTAGCGGTGGGTCAGCTAGTTGCACATTATAAGAGTAAAATCGTGCCTCCGCCGCAACCAAACTACGGAGAGCTTCACCCGGCGCAGTTCCTGTCACCTGCAATCACTTCAAACGACCAGTTCTATGTCGTCTCCAAAAATCTTTACGCCGATCCAACAGTCAATGGCAATTCCTGGAGCTTAATGGTAAATGGACAGGTTGACAGCCCTTTTACGCTCACCTACCAGGAAATGCTGGCGCAGCCCATGAAGCAGCAGTACGAGTCGCTGATGTGTGTCAGTAACGAGGTGGGCGGCTCGCTCATGAGCAATGCGTTGTGGGAAGGCACTCCCCTGGCGGATCTATTACAGCGCGCAGGCGTAAAGGTCGGGGCAACCAAAGTAGTATTCCACGCGGCTGATGACTACACCGATAGCATTCACCTCACAAAAGCGCTTGAGCCGACTACCTTGCTCGCTGTGCGCATGAACGGCGTCACCTTGCCGCAAGGGCACGGCTTCCCTGTGCGTATGCTGGTACCCGGTATCTATGGCATGAAACACTGCAAATGGCTCACACGCATCGAGGTTGTGAACTATGATTTCCAGGGCTACTGGCAACAGCGCGGGTGGAGTGATGCCGCGCCCGTGCGCTTGACTTCGCGCATCGATACTCCTTTAGACGGCACATCAGTAGCTGCCAATCGCATCACCTATATCGCGGGCGTCGCGTTTTCAGGGAACAAAGGCATAAGTGAAGTTGATGTGAGTACCGATTCCGGCCAGACCTGGCAGCGAGCCACGCTCAAACAGCCACAGTCGGATCTAACCTGGGTGCTCTGGGAACTGGCGTGGCAGCCAAAAGCGGGCAGCTATGGCGTGGTTGTTCGCGCAATCGACCTGGAGGGTAATGTCCAGGACCCCACTGAAGAAGCCCCACTCCCAAATGGGTCATCAGGCTACCATAGCATCTCAGTAAACGTCTCATAGACAGTACTGGTTTTGGTGCCTTGCAAAAAAATCACCTAAAAATGTCCGTTTCAAGCCTTCTTGTTGATTATAGTAAGTGAAGGCACATCACACAGAAAACGGAATAGATTGCTGATTAGGCCAAAATGGTAACAGACGTTCAGGGGGTAGAGCGTCTGCGGGCACGAGATGCACAGGCCTTTCGTTCTTTGATCGAACGGTTAGAACAGCCCATCACTGGGTATTTGCATCGCCTCGTAGGTGACCGAGAAGTGGCTCTGGACCTTGCACAAGATACTTTTGTACAGGTTTATAAAGAAATAGATAAGACGTCTGAAGATCTCGCTCTGGACGCCTGGATCTATCGTATTGCCACGAATTATGGTCTACGTTACCTGAACCGTAAACGCCTGAAACAGTTTGTGCGACTGGAAAGTCGCGAGGACTTTGATCAGAGCCTGGCAGTCGCTGGCCCTGAAGATCAGGCCGAAACTCGTATTCTGGTGCATCAGGCTTTAAACATGTTGAAGCCGATAGATGCCGCGGTGTTACAGCTTCATTACGGTGATAATTTTACCTACGAAGAAATCGCCCAGGTCGTGAATATGAGTGCGGAGGCCGTCCGTAAACGAGTTGCTCGTAGCGTAGAGAAGTTTCGCGAGGTGTATGGAGAAAAGATGCCCTCGACGAAGACCAATCATGCAGGTGCTCAGCGTAGAGAACCCAAAAGAGGCGATGCATAGCATATGGTAAGTACTACAAAATGGATACAAGCCAGTGATGGCAAAGAGCATCCTGAAGACAGTATATTACTGGCCTATATGCGCCTCCAGCAACTTGAGGATTGGCCGAGAATCAACCAGCATATTGATGTCGAACTGTGCCCACGCTGTCGCCGCAAATGCGACGAGCTGGCACAGGTCAGTGCTACGCTAAGCGTACTCAGGCAAATGGCAGCGTACCAGCGCTATCCCGAGCTATCGGCAGCCCGTACATATGCGCGTATACAGGAGTCCGTAAACAAACGAGCTCCTTTGCAAGCATATCTACACTGGGCCGGTAACCGGCAGCGTCCCAGGAAGTCGCCTGTTCGCCTGGTTAGCCTTCCGGTTGCATTCGGGCTTGCGTTACTCTGTGTAGTACTGGTGTTAGCTGCCCATTTATCCGGCGGGTCGTTACCTGGGTCATCTCAAGGGCATGTGAGCCCTGGTCAGAACAATGCAGCGACCTTGCAGCCGCAGTATACAACACCAGCGCCGCGTCCGGCTTTGACTGTTACTGCGGGAGCAACTACAACCCCGGCAGCAACTCTGACGCCAGCTGCGACATCCACAACCGGGCCGCAGGCATACCTGCAGGTATGTTCGACCGCTGCCGACAATGCTCAGTTGCACCTGGTTATCTGCGGGTTCAACTTCGAGCCCTACCACAAGGTGGCGCTGGTCGTCGATGTGCCTGGAAGGCCACTGGTTACACGACATCCTGTGTTTGTGGATCAGAAAGGTGCATTCCATGATGGATGGGACATCTATAATTGCAAATACCTTCCGGTTACTGTTTATGCAGAGGATTTCACCGCCGGGACAGGAAATTATGCATATACACTGGTGAATATCGCGTTTGCGAATTGCCCTGTAGCGACTCCAACTGCAGGGCCAACAATTGGAACTAATACTGGGATCTGAAGGCATCATCTGTCTGCGCTAAAGGAGAAGGCGCTTCGACAGAAGGGGGCTTAAAGCAAGAAGCAGTCGCAACATCGATAAATCAATGGTTCGGTGTGGAAAGGGAGAAACTATTATGCAGCGACAGTGCGCATGGTGCTTACGTTTAACGGATGCCTTTGGAGAACCGACATCTGCGCTACCCGTACCGAAGATCTATGAAGCATCTCATGGTATGTGCAGGGTATGCGCTACTCTCTGGTTGGAAAAAGTTATGCAGGATACAGAAAAACAGGCTGTGCTGCGTCCCGTAGCAGCTTTAGCCGAGGTAAAAATCTCTTACTAAGAAGATAGATATACTTTCTCTGTATTTGGCGGCGCTAAGCGTTGCCAGGAGGGCCGGATCGGGCTCATTAGTGAGCGAGCTGCATATCCTCCCCCCCAGGACGCAGCAACGATTCGGCCCTTTTAGCTCTGCGGAGAGTGTATTGCCCCACCCCCGGCAACCTCTCCGTAGAGCGGCCGTGAGCAGGGCGACCCTGAGTAGCCTATGAACGATGATTCCGTTCCTTTTGTGCCTTTTCGTCCA
>Ga0209180_10000540_pt1 | contig 17712 bp, 16 predicted proteins | sample CZO8metaG_3_FD_188355 | JGI IMG/M metagenome (GOLD analysis project Ga0209180, IMG submission 188355) | Vadose zone soil microbial communities from the Eel River Critical Zone Observatory, Northern California, USA - CZOApr15con2H2.8 metaG... | ecosystem: Environmental > Terrestrial > Soil >...
TGGCCGGTCTGGGTGGGTCGGCCGGTCTGGGTGGGTCGGCCGGTCTGGGTGGGTCGGGTGGCGGCGGCGTGCTTCGCACCGACCAGGGCGAGCACCGCTTCGACCGCCTGGTCGTGGCGACCGGGGCGGCGCCGGTCCGGATGCCGGGCACCGGGGCGCAGCGCGTGCTGCGCAGCCTCGACGACGCCCTGGAGCTGCGTTCGGTGCTGTGTCCCGGATTGCGGCTGGCCATCGTGGGCGCGGGCTGGATCGGCGCGGAACTGGCGACGGCCGCCGCTTTGAAGGGCTGCCAGGTCACAGTCGTGGAAGCGGGGCCGACCCCAGTGGCGGGGGCTCTCGGCGCCGAGGCGGGCGCCACGACGGTCCCGTGGTACGCCGAGGCCGGGGTGGACCTGCGGCTCTGCCAGGCGGTCGAGTCGGTCGAGCCGGGTGGGCTGGCCCTGTCCGGCGGCGGCTGGCTGGCCGTCGACGAGGTCGTCACCGCGGTGGGTGTACGGCCTGCCGTCGGCTGGCTGGACGGCTCCGGGGTGGCGCTGGAGAACGGTGTCGCGGTGGACGATCGGCTGCGTGCCTCCGTTCCTGGGGTGTACGCGGCGGGGGATTGCGCGGCGTTCTGGTCGCTTCGTTATGGGCGGAGGCTGCGCGTCGAGCACTGGGACACGGCGCTGCACGCGCCGGAGGTGGCGGCGGCGAATGTGCTCGGCGGGGACGAGATCTATGACCCGGTGCCCTACTTCTGGTCGGAGCAGTTCGGCCGGATGGTTCAGTACGTCGGCCATCACACTGCTGCCGACCGGCTGATCTGGCGGGGTGATCCGGCGGGGCAGCGATGGGCGGCGTGCTGGCTGGCCGGGCCAGATACGGCGGCGGACCGGCTGGTCGCCGTGCTGACCGTGAACCAGCCACGCGACCTGCTGCAGGGGCGCCGGGCCATCGGCGCTGGTGCCCTGGTAGATCCTGGCCGGCTGGCCGACCCGGGCGTGCCGGTCCGCGATGCGGTGGCCGGCTGATGCCGACGGACCGCAAACGATCCCGGAGTGGGTTGGTGTCGTGGGGACTCGGGGCCGCCCGGGGGCGCGTTTGCGGGGCGTGCCGGACTGGCGGAACCTCACGAGACAGGCGTGTCCTGGTTTGATCCGGGCCCCGGTGTGGGAAATTCGGAACGTGGCACAGATTGACCCCCCGGCCGACGCCCTCGTCGGCGACTGGTTGACCCTTACTGACGTGGCTGGCCGCCTCGGCATCCCTGTGGGCCGGGTCAGGCAGCTACTCCGCGACCGCAAGCTGCTGGCTGTGCGGCGCCCCAACGGCATGCTGTCTGTTCCCGGCGCGTTCCTGGCTGACGGTCAGGTTCTCAAGGGGCTGCACGGCACGCTCACGCTGCTGTTCGACTGCGGGTTCGACGACCCGGAGGCGTTGCGCTGGCTCTTCACGGCCGACGAAACGCTCCCGGGCACGCCGATCGAGGCCATGACGCAGCATCGCCGCACCGAAGTGAACCGGCGGGCGCAGGCGCTTGCGTTCTGACCTCCGCGTGCGGCGGCCCGCCGCCCGCCCGCCGCCCGGTGGCCCAGGCGCCTGTGCCCTGCGTGCCTGCAGGCTGCGCACTGGCGGGCTGCGCGCTGGCGGGCTGCGCGCTGGCAGGCTGAATGCGCGCCGACCGAATGCGCCGGGGTGGCGTCGCGCCCGGTGGCGTGCCGGCAGGCCCAATGCTGGCGGGCTGCGTGCCCGCTGACCTGCGGGACCGGCTGGCCACGGCGCGGCTCTACCTGTGCACCGACGCCCGGGAGCGCAACGGCGACCTGCCCGACTTCCTTGACGCTGTGCTCGGCGCCGGGGTGGACGTGGTCCAGTTCAGGCAGAAGGGCCTGGAGGCCGCGCAGGAGATGGCCTTGCTGGAGGTGTTCCGCGCCAAGTGCGACAAGCACGGGGTGCTGCTGGCGGTCAACGACCGCGCGGATGTCGCGTACGCGGTCGGCGCGGACGTGCTCCACCTGGGGCAGGACGATCTGCCGGTCGGGGTCGCGCGGGAGATCCTCGGTCCCGGGCCGCTGATCGGGCTGTCCAGCCACGCCGAGGCCGAGACGTCCGGGGCCGCGGCCGCGGACGGCGTGGACTACTTCTGCGTCGGCCCGGTCTGGCCAACCCCGACGAAGCCGGGACGTCCGGCTCCTGGGCTGGCGCTGCTGCGTTATGCCGCGACCATAAGAACCCCACGGCCGTGGTTCGCCATCGGAGGGATCGGCCTGGCCAGCCTCGGTGAGGTGCTGGAGGCGGGAGCGCGGCGGATCGTCGTGGTCCGGGCCATCACCGAAGCCGACGACCCGGCCCGGGCGACAGCCGATCTGGTCGCACGCCTTCCCGCTATCCGCTGACGGCCGGTTACTGGCGGCTCTCCGCCGACGGCGATAGTTCGACGGCGATCCCGGTGCCGTGCTGGCACCTCGTTCGGTCCTTCGGAAGCGCTCGGCACTCCGTGTTCAGGAGCGTTTCGGCTCGAAGTGCAACGCTGTGATCCGGCAGTCGAACGGTTGAGCTGTGACGAGGCGAAGCTGCTGGCGGGCGTCTCTCCCGAACACGGGCATGCCGGCGCCGATCGCTGTCGGGTTGACGTACAGGTGGAGTTCGTCGAGCAGACCGTTGGCGATCAGCGCCGAGACGAGTGTGCCGCCACCGTAGGTGATCATGTCCCCGCCGGCAGCGGATCTACCAGACGTCGCCGTCGCGCCAGTCGCAGGTGAGCTCGGCGGACACGTCCAGCGGGACCGTCATCGCAAAGACGAAAACGGCGCCATCTGCATCCTCGGTGCGCTCGATGCCAGTTGGTGTGAGCGCCGAGGTCGGACCTTGCCACAGCTTCCAGCCGCGCGATGCGTAGAAGCCCGCAGCCTCGTCGGTGGCGCCAAGCGCGCCCAGGTCGTAGGCGCCGCGGATCACCCGCTCCAGGGCATCCATCATGGTTGCACCGTGCCCGCGCCCGCGCCGGTCCTCGCGGACCCCGACGCCCTCGACGTAGCCAGTACGCAGCGCCCGCCCGCCGTGCAGCAGGCGCCGCTGGATCAGGGACGCGTGCCCGATGACCTCAGTGCCCTCCTGCACCAGGGCGTGCACTCCGCCCAGGGCGTGCTCCCAGTCGTCCTCGGCCATGTCGTCGAAGACCTCATAGAGCAGTGCCCGCGCGGCCTCGAGGGTGGCGGTGTCAAGGTCGGCGGTATGAACGGTACGCACCTCGGTCATGCGCGCCATCCTGGCAGTCGGCCGCGGCATGGTGCTGCGAATTAATCGCCAGCTCAGGCCGGCCAGTCCAGGCCAGTCCAGTCCAGTCCGGCCGCAGGCCACCTAGCCAGGCTGCGCGGCACGGTCGGGTGCGATGGTTCATGGCCAGAAGATGACAACTTCTGGGTGACTGTCCCGCGCGACTTCTGGGTGACGTCCCGCGCGACGCGTCCGGTCGCCCAGTCGGTCAACCAGGGCCCGGTCAGCCGCGGCGAACCGTCGCGGTGACTGCGAGTTCGGCGAGAGCGGTCTTGGCCTCGTCGGCGATGGGCGCCGCGTCGAGGGCGGACAGCGCCTCCGCGACATGGCGGTCGATCATCAGCTCGCATTCGGCCAGCGCGCCTGTGCCCGTGATCACCGCACGGACCTCGGCCACCCCGGCCTCGTCCAGCTGCGGGTCTCCCAGCTGGCGGCCGATGATCGTGGCCTGCGCGGCGCTGGCCCGCGCCCCGGTGATGGCGAGCAGCACGGTGCGCTTGCCCTCGCGTATGTCGTCACCGGCCGGCTTCCCGGTCTGCGCGGGGTCACCGAACAGGCCCAGGATGTCGTCGCGGAGCTGGAATGCCACGCCGAGCGGCAGGCCGTAGGCCGCATATGCGGCCGCGATGGCGCTTGTCGTGTCGCCGGCCAGTGCTGCGTCGCGGGCGAATGCACCGCCGCCGGCCAGTGCTGCGTCGCGGGCGAATGCACCGCCGTGGGCCAGTGCTGCGTCGTAGGGGAGTGCTGCATCGTGGGGGAGTGCCGTGTCGCCCGCCCGTGCCGCGCCGTGGGCCAGTGCCGCGCCTAGTTGCAGTGGGCGCTCGATCGTGTACTTGGCCGTCTTGTACTCGACCACGCGCAGCGCGCTCTCCACTGTCCCGTCGCCGGCAGCCTGCCCCAGCAGGTCCAGGTATTGGCCGGCCATGACTTCGGTGCGCATCAAGTCCAGCACCGGCTGGCCGCACCGCAGTGCCTCCGGAGGCAGTCCGCTGGCTTGATACATCTGATCGGTCCAGGACAGCAGGAGATCCCCCAGCAGAATCGCGGCCGATGCGCCGAACGCCTGCGCGGAGCCGTGCCAGCGCCGGGCAGCGTGCCGATCCGCGAACTGGCGGTGCAGCGAGGGCTGGCCACGGCGGGTGTCGCTGCCGTCCATGACGTCGTCGTGCACCAGCGCGCCAGCGTGCAGCAGTTCCAGTGCCGCCGCCGCGGCGAGGATCTGCGGGCAGTCCGCGCCGCCCGCGCCGCGCCAGCCCCAGTAGCAGAACGCGGGCCGCAGCCGCTTCCCGCCCGCCAGCAGGCTGCTCAGTGCCTCCAGTCCCGGCAGCAGTTCCTCACTCGCGCCGAGCAGCACGGGGCGCTGCCGGCGCAAGAAATCGTCGATGCCCTGGCCGACCTGGTCGCGGAGGTGACTGAGTGCGGGTTTGCTGGTCACTGTCGCGACATTAGCCGCCTCCCGCAGCCCGGCCGCATAGCCTTGGGGCATGCCATCCGGCCTGCTGCATCGCGCCCCGGCCATTAGAGACCTGCTGGCCTCGGGTGGCGAGTCGTTCTCGTTCGAGTTCATGCCGGCCAAGACGGAGGCTGACGAGCGGCAGCTGTGGCGGGCGATCCGCCAGCTGGAGCCGCTCCGGCCGACGTTTGTCTCGGTGACCTACGGGGCCGGCGGCTCCACCCGGGACCGGACCATCCGGGTGACCGGCCGCATCGCCGCCGAGACCACACTGACCCCCGTCGGGCATTTCACCGCGGTCAACCACTCCGTTGCCGAACTCCGGCACTTGATCGGCTCCTATGCCGCCGTCGGGGTGCGCAACGTGCTTGCGCTGCGCGGCGACCCACCCGGCGACCCGAACGGGGAGTGGGTGGCACATCCAGACGGCCTGGCCTACGCGGCGGACCTGGTCCGCCTGATCAAGGCTTCCGGCGATTTCTGCGTCGGCGTGGCCGCGTTCCCCGAGGGGCACCCGAGGTCGCCCGACCTTGACTCCGACACCGCGTATTTCGTGCGCAAATGCGCCGCCGGCGCGGATTTCGCGATCACCCAGATGTTCTTCTACCCGGAGGACTACCTGCGGTTGCGTGACAGTGTCGCGGCCGCCGGGTGTGACGTGCCGATCATCCCCGGGATCATGCCGATCACCAGCATGCGGACGTTCGAGCGCATCGTGGTGCTGTCCGGTGCGCGGGTCCCGGCCAGCCTGGCCGAGCGGCTGCGGGCGGCCGCGGAGGACAAGGCCGCTGTGCGCGAGATCGGGGTGGAATACGCGGCGGCAATGTGCGAGCGGCTACTCGCGGCCGGCGCACCGGGACTGCACTTCTGTACCCTCAACGGCTCCCGGGCCACCCGCGAGATATACCAGCGTCTCGGCCTCGCCGAGCGGGCCCGCGGCCGCCGGGCCCGCGGCCAGCAGCAGGAGGATCAGGGGCGGGCGCGGCCCGATGCCGGGAGCGGCTCCCCGCGGAGCGGCAGCACGGCACCCATCACCACATAGGGCGGGTCGGTGCCTGGAAAGCTGAAGCCGGTCAGCAGGTCGGCGAAGCCCAGCCGCCGGTAGAGCCGCCGGGCGGGGCTATCGGAGTCCTGGGTGGAAAGCACGGCGGTCCGTTCCAGCCGCGACTGGGTGAGCGTGAGCACCATGGCCCGGCCGATCCCGCGTCCTTGATGGTCGGGGTGCACGTGCACCTCGGCGACCTCGAACGCGTCACTCAGCCAGGCCAGGGCGTAGCGGCGGCCGCCCACCGCGCCCAGCGCGTCCCGCACCAGATCGTGCCACCACTGGCCGTCTTCACCGTGGAAGCCGTAGGCAAAGGCGATGATCGGGCCACGGCGCTGGGGGTCAGCTGCCCGGGGGTCGTCCCGGTCCGGCAGGCCCGCCCCAGCGGTCACAGCGACAGCGTGGAACGACGGATGGCTGGCGTGCCGTTCCATGATCGACCGACGGCCCGGTAGCTGATGCGGCGGCGGCCGCATGGCTGCTGCGTAGACCGCCACCACGGGATCGAGTTCCGCGAGGAAGCGTGCCTTGCCGAGGTTCAGCAACTCTGGTGCAGCGGGCACGCGGGTAGCGTACGCGAGAGCCATCACTCCCGCTCCAGCGCACCACGCAGGCTGTTCCATGATCGCGGTGGATGGACGCCGGCGGCGACCAGCTATCCCGCGATCATGGAAATCCAGCGCAGCCTGGTGCGGCGCGGCGCCCGACGGGGGGCGCACGGTCGTTTCTGTCAGACCCCCGGAGTAGCTTCGAACTCAGGTCCAAACGAGTGGACTTTGAAACGAATCTATGTTCGAATGAATTCTAAGCGGGGCCGCCGGGCGGCCCATCCCCCCGAGCAGCCGGGTGTGGGCCAGGCGGGGCGTGGGGAAGCGCCGCGCCTGGCCCTGGCCCCGCGACGAAGGAGAGGCCATGAGTACCGTCTTGTCGGTCCGCCCGGGTGAATCGCCGGGCAGAATCCAGTCGCCAGGCAGAGTCGCCCCGACGGCGGCAGCCCTGCTTGAATCCGCGAGGCATGGTCTTGCGGGGCGCCGCCGATGAGGGTGGGGCCGGAGCGAGGTATGTCGGAGCTCACCTGGCGGCATTGCGTGCCGCCGCAGCGGTTGTGGCGGCCCGGGCAACGCCAGGGGCGCCTGTGCGCCGCAAGGCTCCGCGCAGTGTCTGGGAGTTGTTGCCGCGAGTGGAGCCCGCGCTTGCGGAGTGGGCTGCGTTCTTTGCTGCCGGGGCGGGCAAGCGGGCCGCCGCGGAGGCGGGGCTGCCCCGGGCAGTCACGGCCCGCGAGGCCGATGACCTGCTCCGCGACGCCGAGACGTTCCTGGCCCTGGCCGAGAAGGCTCTCGGCGTTCCAGGCCAGCCCTTGCTCCCGCTGCGATCGGCCGGCTAGCACCGGTTCTGCGGCGCGCCCGGTCGGCTGGCGCCAGTCCGGCGGCGGCTAAACCACACCGGAGGGCGCTCGGCGGTGGCTAAGGCCTGTCCGGGCGGCGGCCAGAGCCAGTCCGGGGGGCGCTTGGCGGCCAAGGCCAGTCCGGGCAGCGCTCGGCTCAGAAGGTCTCGACCGCGCCGCGTGCCTCGGAGTCGAGCACGCCCCAACCGATCAGTTCCTCGGTGAGGTCAATGGGGGACTTGTCGTAGATAACCGCAAGCGAGCGCAGGTCCTCTTGGCGGATCGACAGCACTCTGCCGTTGTAGTCACCACGCTGGCTCTGGATGGTGGCAACGTAGCGGGCGAGTGGCCCAGCTTTGTCCTTGGGCAGTTGTCCCATGCGCTCGAGGTCAATCACGAGCTTCGGGGACGGCGCAAGGGGGGTGGGCGTCGCGTCGCCGGGCAGCAGCTCGGATACCGGCACGCCGTAGAACTCTGCCAGTTCGGCTAGCTTCTGCACGGTCACCGAGCGGTCACCGCGCTCATAGGAGCCGACAACGACGGCCTTCCAGCGGCCGCGGGACTTCTCCTCGACCCCATGGAGCGAGAGCCCCTGCTGGGTGCGGATGGCGCGCAGTCGCGCGCCGAGTGTCTTGGCGTATTCAGATGGCATGATCGTCGGCCCCCCGGCCTGTGTTAGCTTTCAGTAGTGGTTACGGACAGTGACGGTAGGCCGCAAGCGCGACCAGGTCAAGCCGAATCGCAAAAAGCGGGTCAACTTGCGCGTCTCGTCGCTCCCGTGCAACTCGGCCGATGAGGTTCGGAAGATGCGCGGGAAGCCCTGCGGCGCCTGGCTTTCTGGCCGTTTCCGCGCCCGGATACGACCCCTCGCCTTTGACCGCACTGGAGATGGTTATCCCAGTGTGACACGAATCACGCATTGTTACGCATTCATCGCGGTACGCCCCGCGCTGGCTGTGTGGCGCCCCGACGGTGACGCAACGCACCGGATCGTAACGCCCGGCTTACGGATCGGGGAGGCTACTCCCACCTCTTGGTGCCGGATCCACGCCGAGGCCCGGGCCCGTCCGACGGCCCGATAAATGACGGCGAGGAGGCCTGCCGAGGCAGCGTTCGGGCCAACCGCGTCCCCGCGGTCGGCGGCCGTCCGCGGGCCGAAATCACAGCCGCCGGCGGCAGAAGCGGGTGTCCGGCTGATTCCTGCTGGTACGGTGCAGCTGACCGGAATCCTTTAAGGCCCGTCCCGTGAGGCGGGAAAGGAGGTCCTTGGCATGCCTTCCGCGCATCCCCCCGGGCGCGGTCCCGCAGGTGGCGACGGTACGTTCGGCAGCCCGGAGCTTGGCGACCGGAAAACGGTCCTGGAGCCCGCCGAGATCAGGCGAGCGCTGACCCGGGTCGCCCACGAGATCCTTGAGCGGACAGACGGCGCTGATGACGTGCTGCTGCTCGGTATCCCCACCCGCGGCGTCCCACTCGCCAGCCGCCTGGCCGACCGCATCGAGCAGGTCGAGGGGCACCCGGTCCCACATGGGTCGCTGGACATCACCATGTACCGCGACGACCTCCGGCTGCATCCAGCCAGGGCGCTCGGCCGGACCGAGGTCCCCGCCGAGGGGATCGATGGCAAGATCGTGGTGCTTGTCGACGACGTGCTGTACTCGGGGCGCACCGTGCGTGCCGCGCTCGATGCGCTCAACGACCTTGGCCGGCCGCGCGCTGTCCAGCTCGCCGTCCTAGTGGATCGCGGGCACAGGGAACTGCCAGTCCGGCCCGACTACGTGGGCAAGAACCTGCCTACCTCGCAGCAGGAGGTCGTCCGGGTGCTGCTCACCGAGGTGGACGGCGAGGACGCCGTGCTCCTCGGCCGGGCTGCGCCGGCGCGGGCGGTCCGCAGCCAGGCCAGGGCCGGGGGGGACAGGTGAAACGTCATCTCATCTCGGCTGCGGACCTGACCAGGGACGACGCTCTGCTGATCCTGGACACAGCCGACGAACTGGCCCGGATGGCCGACCGCCCCATCAAGAAGCTGCCCACCCTCCGCGGCCGCACGGTCGTCAACCTCTTCTACGAGGACTCGACCCGGACCAGGATCTCGTTCGAGGCCGCGGCGAAGCGCCTGTCGGCCGACGTGATCAACTTCTCGGTCAAGGGATCAAGCGTCGCCAAAGGTGAGAGCCTCAAGGACACGGCCCAGACACTCGAGGCCATGGGCGCGGACGCGGTGGTGATCCGCCATGGCGCCTCGGGCACGCCGCACCGGCTGGCCAGCTGGGTCCGCGGCAGCGTCATCAACGCCGGTGACGGTGCCCACGAGCACCCAACGCAGGCACTGCTCGACGCGTTCACCATCCGCCGGCGGTTCGGCCGGGGAGGCGGCGCGACCGCGGCAGCCGGCCGCAGGCGTGAGGTCGGCAGCGGGGTGCCTGGGGCTGGCGACGGCGCGCTGGACGGGCTCCGCGTCACCATCGTGGGCGACGTGCTGCACAGCCGGGTCGCCCGGTCCAACGTCCTGCTGCTGCACACCCTCGGGGCAGATGTGACGCTGGTCGCCCCGCCCACCCTGCTGCCCATCGCGGTCGATACATGGCCGTGCACCGTCGGGTACGACCTGAACGCGGCACTGCCCAAAAGTGACGTGGTGATGATGCTGCGCGTGCAGCAAGAGCGGATGAACGCCGCGTACTTCCCCAGCGTGCGGGAGTACAGCCGACGGTACGGCCTGGACGTCGCCCGGATGGGGCAACTGCCCGAGCACGCCATCGTGATGCATCCTGGCCCGATGAACCGGGGCGTGGAGATAGCGGCCGAGGTGGCGGACTCCCCCCGGTCGACGATCGTGGAGCAGGTCGCCAACGGCGTCAGTGTTCGGATGGCCGTGCTGTACCTGCTGCTTGGCGGCGCAGGGGCGGAGAAATGAGCGGCAGCGGCGGGAACTGGGTAATCAAGGGCGCCCGGCTCCTGGGTGGCGACCCCGCCGACATCCTGATCCGAGGCGGGATGGTCGAGGCGATCGGGCCCGGCCTGGGTGAACCAGGCGCGCAGGTGCTGGATGCCAACGGCCTGATAGCACTGCCCGGGCTGGTGGACCTGCACACCCACCTGCGCGAGCCGGGCCGGGAAGACGCCGAAACCGTCGAAACCGGCACGAGGGCCGCGGCGCTCGGCGGGTTCACCGCCGTGCATGCCATGGCCAACACCGACCCGGTCGCCGACACTGCGGGCGTAGTCGAGCAGATCTGGCGCCTCGGCCGCCAGGCAGGCCACTGTGACGTCCAACCGATCGGCGCGGTGACCGCCGGGCTCGGCGGGACACGGCTGGCCGAGTTGGGCGCGATGGCTGATTCCGCTGCCCGCGTGCGGGTGTTCTCGGACGACGGGCGCTGCGTGTCGGACGCGGTCCTGATGCGCCGGGCGCTGGAGTATGTCAAGGCGTTCGACGGAGTGATCGCCCAGCACGCCCAGGAGCCGCGCCTGACCGAAGGCGCGCAGATGAACGAGGGGGAAGCGTCGGGACGGCTCGGCCTGACCGGCTGGCCTGCCGTCGCCGAGGAGGCGGTCATCGCGCGGGACTGCCTGCTGGCCGCGCATGTCGGGTCCTCGCTCCATGTGTGCCACGTATCCACGGCAGGCTCCGTCGAAATCATCCGCTGGGCGAAGGGCAAGGGATGGCAGGTGACCGCGGAGGTGACCCCCCATCACCTGCTGCTCACCGACGACCTCGCCGCCAGCTACGACCCGGTCTACAAGGTGAATCCGCCGCTGCGCACCCGCGCCGACGTGGCGGCGCTGCGGCAGGGCCTGGCCGACGGCACAATCGATTGCGTTGCGACCGATCACGCCCCGCACCCGCTGGAGGACAAGGAGACCGAGTGGAACACGGCGGCGTTCGGCATGACAGGCCTTGAGACGGCGCTGCGGGTGGTGCACGAGGCGATGGTCGAGACCGGCCTGCTCGACTGGGCAGGCGTCGCTGACCGCATGTCGGCCCGGCCCGCGGCGATCGGACGCCTCGTCGGCCACGGTGGCCCGTTGGCCGCCAGCACTCCGGCCAACCTGACGCTCTACGACCCGAGGCCTCGTGAGGCCGTGGACCCGCGAGCCCACGCGTCCAGGAGCCGCAACACGCCGTTCGCGGGCATGGTGCTGCCTGGGAAGGTGGTAGCCACATTCCTGCGGGGCAGCCCGACGGTGCTCGACGGGAAGCTGGCCTGATGCCGGCCCGCGCCGGTACCCCCGGCCAGGCGGCGGCACCACCGGCGGTCCTCGTCCTGGAGGACGGCACGACCTTCCACGGAACGTCCTTCGGCGCTGACGCAGAGACGTTCGGTGAAGTGGTCTTCAATACCGGGATGACCGGGTACCAGGAAACGCTGACCGACCCGTCGTACTGCCGCCAGATCGTGGCCATGACCGCGCCGCACATCGGCAACACCGGCGTCAACGACGATGATCCCGAGTCCCGGCGCATCTGGGTCAGCGGTTACGTGGTCCGTGAGCCTGCCCGGATCGCCTCGAACTGGCGGTCGCGCCGGAGCCTGGACTCCGAACTGCGGGCCCAGGGCGTGACCGGAATCGCGATCACTGGTACCCGCGCGCTCACCAGGCACTTGCGGGAACGCGGCGCCATGCGGGCGGCGATCGCCACGGGCGGCGCCGACCCGGGCTCGGTGCTGCGGCGGGTACTCGCCAGCCCGTCCATGATCGGCGCGGACCTGGCCCGCGAGGTGTCCACAGCTACGCCCTACACCGTGGACCCGCCGCCCGGAGTCACCGTCCGGTACCGGGTCGTCGCCGTTGACCTTGGCATCAAGACGGCGACGCCGCGCTCCATGGCGCGGCGCGGCGGCCAGGTTCAGGTGCTCCCGGCCACCAGCACGGCGGCGGAGATCCTGGCGGCCGGCCCGGATGGGGTGTTCTTCTCCAATGGGCCGGGTGACCCGGCGGCGGCTGGTTACGCGGTCGAGGCCATGCGCGGCGTGCTCGCGGAGCGCGTCCCGGTGTTCGGCATCTGCCTGGGCAGCCAGATCCTCGGCCGGGCGCTCGGCCTAGGCACCTACAAGCTGCGGTTCGGGCACCGTGGCGTGAACCAGCCGGTCAAGGACCTGGACACCGGGCGGGTGCACATCACGAGCCACAATCACGGCTTCGCCGTCGCCATGCCGGACCACGAAGGCGCCGGCCGCGCCGGTCGGCCAGCTGGCGATGCTCGGCTCAGCGACGATGGCTCGGCCAGCGATGGTGGATCGGCCAGCGGCTGGGTTTCGGCCGGCGACGATGGCTGGAACTCGCCCTTCGAGACTGCCTTCGGCCGGGCTCAGGTCAGCCATGTCAACCTCAACGACGGCGTGGTCGAGGGTCTCCGGCTGCTGGACACCCCGGCCTTCAGCGTCCAGTACCACCCGGAGGCCGCTCCCGGGCCGCACGACGCCGCGGGCCTGTTCGACGAGTTCTGCGCCCTCATGGAGCGGGCCGGATGACTCCGACACGGCCCACGACCATGATCACGGAATATTCCCGGACTTATATGACGGGAATATTCCGTGATCATGGAATCCGCCCGGCCAGCGGGGCGCCGGCGGGGCGGGCGGTGCCGGTGGGTCAGGCGCCAAGGGAGGGCGGGCGCGATGCCTAAACGGGACGACATCCGGTCGGTGCTCGTCATCGGGTCCGGGCCGATCGTCATCGGCCAGGCCTGCGAGTTCGACTACTCCGGCACCCAGGCCTGCCGGGTGCTCCGCCAGGAGGGCATCAGGGTCAGCCTGGTCAACTCCAACCCGGCGACGATCATGACCGATCCCGAGTTCGCCGACGCCACCTATGTGGAGCCGATCACCCAGGACGTGCTGGAAAAGGTGATCGCCGCTGAGCGCCCGGACGCGGTGCTTCCCACACTGGGTGGCCAGACCGCGCTGAACGCGGCCATCGCCCTGCATGAGGCGGGCACCCTCACCAGGTACGGGGTCGAGCTGATCGGCGCCGACATCGAGGCGATCACGGCGGGCGAGGACAGGAAGCGGTTCAAGGAGATCGTCACTGGGCTCGGTGCCGAGGTGCCGGACAGCCGCCTCTGCCACAGCATGGACGAGTGCGAGCGGGCGGCGGCCGAACTCGGCTACCCGCTCGTGGTCAGGCCGTCGTTCACGCTCGGCGGGTCCGGCTCCGGCATCGCGTACCAGGAGGACGACCTGCGGCGCATCGCCGGCGCGGGGCTGGACGCCAGCCCGGTCGCCGAGGTGCTGCTTGAGGAGTCGATCCTCGGCTGGAAGGAGTTCGAGCTCGAGCTGATGCGGGACCGGCACGACAACGTGGTCGTGGTCTGCTCGATCGAGAATATCGACCCGATGGGCGTGCACACCGGCGACTCGGTAACGGTCGCGCCGGCGATGACCCTCACCGATCGCGAGTACCAGCACATGCGCGACACCGCCATCGCGGTGATCCGCGCGGTCGGCGTGGACACCGGCGGCTGCAACATCCAGTTCGCGGTGCACCCGGAGACCGGGCGGATGGTGGTCATCGAGATGAACCCGCGGGTGTCCCGGTCCTCGGCGCTGGCCTCCAAGGCGACCGGCTTCCCCATCGCGAAGATCGCCGCACGGCTCGCCATCGGATACACCCTGGACGAGATCCGCAACGACATCACGGGGGAGACTCCCGCCAGTTTCGAGCCCGCACTCGACTACGTGGTCGTCAAGGTGCCGAGGTTCGCGTTCGAGAAGTTCCCCGGGGCCGACCCGGTGCTGACCACGCACATGAAGTCGGTCGGCGAGGCCATGGCGATAGGCCGGAGCTTTCCCGAGGCGCTGCAGAAGGCGCTGCGGTCGCTGGAGAATCCCGCGGCCCCGTTCAGCTGGTCCCGGCCACCGGGGGACAAGGCGGACCTGATCGCCCGTTCGGCGGTCCCGCATGACGGCCGGCTGGCCTCCGTCCACCAGGCAATCCGCGCGGGCGCTACGGTCACCGAACTGGCCGCCGCGACCGGCATCGACCCGTGGTTCCTTGACCAGATCCAAGCAATAGAAGAATTTTCCGAACGTTTGGCGACCGCTGATCTGGTCCGCCCGGCCGGCGCCGCGGCCGGGGCTGTGGAACTGCTGCGGGCCGCGAAACAGGCTGGGTTCTCCGACGCGCAGATCGCCGAGATCCAGGGCACCACCGAGGCGGCGATACGCGAGCTGAGGCACGCCCACGGGATCCGTCCCGTGTACCTCACGGTGGACACCTGCGCCGCGGAGTTCGCCGCCACGACCCCGTACCTCTACTCCAGCTATGACGACGAGACCGAGGTACCTGGCGGCGACCGGCCCAAGGTGATCATTCTCGGCAGCGGGCCGAACCGCATCGGGCAGGGCATCGAGTTCGACTACGCCTGTGTGCACGCCTCCTTCGCGCTGTCGGCGGCTGGCTACGAGACCGTCATGGTCAACTGCAACCCGGAGACCGTATCGACCGACTACGACACTTCCGCCCGGCTGTACTTCGAGCCGCTCACCCTTGAGGACGTGCTTGAGGTCGTGCACGCCGAGCGGTCGAGCGGGCCGGTGGCCGGGGTGATCGTGCAGCTTGGCGGCCAGACCCCACTGGGCCTGGCCAGGGCGCTAGCGGCGGAGGGCGTCCCGATCGTGGGGACCAGCCCGGAGGCGATCCACCTGGCCGAGGACCGGGGCGAGTTCGGCGCCGTGCTGGCTGCGGCGGGGCTGCCCGCGCCCCGGCACGGGACGGCGGTTTCCTACGGGGAGGCGAAGGCGGTCGCGGACGAGATCGGCTACCCCGTGCTGGTGCGGCCCTCGTACGTGCTCGGCGGCCGTGGCATGGAGATCGTGTACGACGATGCCACGCTGGAGGCCTACGTGGGCCGGGCCACCGAGGCGAGCCCGGAGCACCCGGTCCTGATCGACAGGTTCCTCGATGACGCGATCGAGATCGACGTGGATGCGCTCTACGACGGCGAGGAGCTTTTCCTCGGCGGCGTGATGGAGCACATCGAGGAGGCCGGCATCCACTCCGGGGACTCCGCGTGCGCCCTGCCGCCGATCACGCTCGGCCGCAGCGACATCGCGCGGATCCGCGAGTCCACCGAGGCCATCGCCCGCGGCGTCGGTGTCAGGGGCCTGCTGAACGTCCAGTACGCGCTGGCCGCCGGCGTCCTGTTCGTGCTTGAGGCCAACCCGCGGGCCTCACGCACCGTGCCGTTCGTCTCCAAGGCCACCGCGACGCCGCTGGCCAAGGCCGCCGCCCGGATCATGCTCGGTGCTACGGTCGCCGGGCTGCGGGCGGAGGGATTGCTTCCGCCCACCGGGGACGGCGGCACCCTCCCGCTCGACGCGCCGATTGCGGTGAAGGAGGCCGTGCTCCCGTTCGGCAGGTTCCGCGATGCGCGCGGGCACGGGGTGGACACCGTCTTGGGCCCCGAGATGCGCTCCACCGGCGAAGTGATGGGGATCGACGAGGTGTTCGGCACCGCGTACGCGAAGTCGCAGGCGGCCGCGTACGCATCGCTGCCGGTCAAGGGCAGGGCCTTCGTGTCGGTCGCCAACCGGGACAAGCGTTCCATGGTGTTCCCCGTGAAGCGGCTCGCCGATCTGGGTTTCGAGATCTGGGCCACCGAGGGAACGGCAGAGGTGCTGCGGCGCAACGGGGTTCGTGCCACGATCGTGCGTAAGCACAGCGACGGCGTGGGCCCGGACGGCGAGCCGGACATCGTGGCCAGGATCCTGGCCGGGCAGGTGGATCTCATCGTGAACACGCCGTTCGGCAGCCCCGGGCATTCGGGCCCGCGGCTGGACGGCTACGAGATCCGCACAGCGGCGGTGCGGTATGGGATTCCATGCGTGACGACCGTCCAGGGCCTGGCCGCGGCGGTGCAGGGCATCGAGGCGATCACGCGTGGTGAGGTGGGGGTGCGTTCGCTGCAGGAACACGCGATGAGGCTGCGCGGCGCGAGCGGGCTCCAGGAAGCCAGCACGGTTCACAAAACAAGCATGGTTCACAAAACAAGCCCAGCGCCATGACCGCCAGGGACGGCGAGCTTGGGGCGGACCCGGTGCAGGTGCAGATGCGCGGCACCGTGCTCACCGTGCGCCAGGTGGATGCCTACCATGCGATGACGGTGGTCGCGCCGGGGATCGCGGCGCGATTCAGGGCCGGCCAGTTCGTCGCGGTCGCCGTGGGCGGCCCGGAATCCTCCATGCTGCTGCGCCGCGCGTTCTCCATCCACGATGTGCGGCCCGACCACGGCGGCACCGTGGAATTTGTGTTCGCCGTGGTGGGCCCGGGGACCCGCTGGCTGGCCGAGCGCCGCACCAGGGACGTGCTCGACGTGGCCGGGCCGCTCGGGCGGCCGTTCCCCATCCCGCGCGACCCGGTGAGCTGCCTGCTGGTGGGCGGCGGCTACGGCAGCGCCCCGCTCTTCCCGCTGGCCGACCGGCTCCGCAGCCGCGGCTGCCAGGTGGACTTCCTGCTCGGCGCGGCGAGCGCGGACCGGGTCTTCGGCGCGATGACCGCCCGCCGGACCGCGCGCACCGCGGTGGTCACCACCGAGGACGGTTCGATGGGGGTGCGGGGGCTGGTCACCGACCGCCTCACGCAGGCGATCCACGAGGCGCGGACGGACGTCATCTACGCATGCGGCCCGATGGGGATGCTCCGCCAGGTGACCACGCTCGCCAGCCGTTACGACATCCCGGTGCTGGCCCTGGTGGAGGAGTCCATGGCCTGCGGGATCGGGGTCTGCATGACATGCGTGCTGCCCGTGGTGGGTGAGGACGGCGTCACCCGGATGGTGCGCTCCTGCGTGGACGGCCCGGTGTTCCACGGCGACCTGGTGCGCTGGGACGACGTGGGCACGATCCCGTTCGACGCGCTCGGTGCGCCGGGCTGGAATCCGCGCCGCCAGCAGGAGGCGAGGCCGGGTCGGCCGGACGGCCCGGTCCGGCCGGACGGCCCCGGCGGTCCGGCCCGGACCGGCTGGTCAGCCGGGGAAGGGGCCGCCCGCCAGAACGGCCCGGGCAGGGGAGCAGGGGTATGACGGTCGACCTCCGGACCAAGCTGGGCCATGTGGAGCTGCCGAACCCCATCCTCACCGCATCCGGGTGCGCAGGCGCGGGGCGCGAGCTCGCGCAGTTCTTCGACGTCGCCAAGATCGGCGCCATCGTCACGAAGTCGGTGATGCTGGGGCCGCGGGCCGGGCGGCCGACGCCCCGGATGGCCGAGACGCCCAGCGGGATGCTCAATTCGATCGGCTTGCAAGGCCCCGGCATCGACGCTTTCCTGCAGCGGGACCTGCCCTGGCTGCTGTCGCGCGGTGCCCGCGCCGTGGTGTCGATCGCGGGCGGCAGCGTGGATGAGTTCGCGGAACTGTCCGGCAGGCTCTCCGACGCTGCAGGCGTCACCGCGATCGAGGTCAACATCTCCTGCCCGAACGTCGAAGACAGAGGGCAGGTCTTCGCCTGCGATCCCGTGGCCGCGGCCACGGTGGTCGAAGCTGTGCGCTCCCGTGCCCGCTACGACATACCGGTATTCGTGAAACTTTCACCGGATGTCACCGACATCGTGACGATCGCCCGCTCCTGCGTG
>Ga0209180_10000545_pt1 | contig 17671 bp, 10 predicted proteins | sample CZO8metaG_3_FD_188355 | JGI IMG/M metagenome (GOLD analysis project Ga0209180, IMG submission 188355) | Vadose zone soil microbial communities from the Eel River Critical Zone Observatory, Northern California, USA - CZOApr15con2H2.8 metaG... | ecosystem: Environmental > Terrestrial > Soil >...
CGCTGGGGAGAAGATGGCATCGGCGGCATCAGCGATCGTCACCAGATGATGTGCTTTGGGCTTGCCTTGTGGAACGGGCGCGACCCCATTCTCAAGGAGCGCCTCTTCGGCCTGACCGGAAATCAGGGCAATCACGGCGAGGATGTGAAGGAGTATTACTTTTACCTGGATTCGACTCCGACTCACAGCTACATGCGCATGCTTTACAAATATCCGCAGGCCGAATTCCCTTACCGGTTGCTGCTCGAAGAAAACCAGCGCCGCGGCCGTGGCGCGCCGGAATTTGAACTCCTCGATACCAGCGTCTTTTCCGAGAACCGTTATTTCGATGTCTTTGTGGAGTATGCCAAAGCGGAAGTCGAAGATATTTTCATCAGGATGACCGTCGTGAATCGCGGGCCGGAAACCGCCGCGTTGCACGTCCTGCCGCAGCTCTGGTTTCGCAATACCTGGTCCTGGGGAAAGGACCTTCGGCGTCCCGTCGCGCGAAAAGCCACGAGCGTGCCCGGAAGCTCCTGTATTGAGTTGCAGCACTGGCAGTACGGCAAGCGCTGGCTGGTGTGCGCGGGGCAGCCGGAGTTGCTTTTCACGGAGAACGAAACCAACAACGCGCGCCTTTTCAGCGGCAGAAATCGCTCGCCGTATGTGAAAGATGCATTTCACGATTACTTGATTCACGGCAACAAGGCGGCCGTCAACCCTGATCAGATGGGAACCAAAGTGGCGCCGCATTACCCGTTACATCTTGATTCCGGCGAGTCCGCGACTCTGAAATTGCGGCTGACGGATATTGAGCCTCTCGGCGGAATGGACGCTGAATCGCCCAAGGTTGGCACCATCACCTCGCCCGCGCATGCCGAACGTGCCGAAGGTGTTCCCGGCACCAACGACTTTGGAGCGGGATTCGACGGCATCTTCGCGACGCGCCAGAAAGAAGCTGAGGAGTTTTACGCTTCCCGCATCCCGAAGGACTTGTCTGACGATGCTAAGGCCGTCATGCGGCAAGCCCTGTCGGGGATGCTCTGGAACAAGCAGTTTTATCACTGCGACGTGCGCACGTGGCTCGAAGGCGACCCCGCCGGCCCCCCGCCTCCGCCGGAGCGCTGGAACGGCCGCAACAAGGATTGGACGCATCTCTACAACGACGATGTCCTTTCGATGCCGGACAACTGGGAGTATCCCTGGTACGCCGCGTGGGACCTAGGGTTTCACTGCATTCCTTTGGCGCTCGTCGATCCCGATTTCGCGAAAGAGCAGCTCATCCTTCTTGTGCGCGAATGGTACATGCACCCAAACGGGCAACTGCCCGCCTACGAATGGTCCTTCGGCGATGTGAATCCGCCGGTCCATGCCTGGGCCGCGTGGCGCGTTTACAAAATCGAGCGCCGCGTACGCGGCGTGGCGGATCGTGGATTCCTGGAAAGGGTCTTTCACAAGCTCCTTCTGAACTTCACCTGGTGGGTCAACCGCAAGGACCCTGACGGCGCAAACATTTTTGAGGGCGGATTCCTGGGGCTCGACAACATTGGAGTATTTGACCGCTCGGCGCCGCTGCCCACCGGGGGCCATCTCGAGCAATCCGACGGCACAAGCTGGATGGGCATGTATTGCCTGAACATGCTGGCCATCGCTCTCGAACTGGCCAAAGAGGATCCCGCTTACGAAGATGTCGCCAGCAAGTTCTTCGAGCACTTCGTTTACATTGCGCGTGCCATGAACGATTTTGGCCTCGGCGGACGCTCGCTTTGGGATGACGAGGACGGCTTCTTTTACGACGTGTTGAAGCTGCCCAGCGGAGAGGAGCACTTCCTTAAAATCCGCTCCATGGTTGGACTCATCCCGCTTTTCGCCGTGGAGACGCTCGAACCGGAAATCGTCGATCGCCTCCCCGGCTTCAAGCGCCGCATGCAGTGGTTCATTGACAATCATCCCGACGTACCCGAGCACATTGAGATGACGCAGCGTTCCGCGCGAGGTGTGCGCCGGCTCCTGTCGCTCGTCAACCGCAAACAGCTCAAGCGGGTGCTCGCGCGCATGCTGGACGAAACGGAATTTCTTTCACCTTGTGGCGTGCGCGCCTTGTCGCGCTACCACAAAGACCATCCCTACGAAGTGTACGTCAACGGGACTGTGAACCGCGTCGAGTACGAGCCTGCGGAATCCATGACCGGTCTTTTCGGCGGCAATTCGAATTGGCGCGGCCCCATCTGGTTTCCCGTGAATTATCTCCTCGTGGAATCCCTTCAGAAATTTCATCACTACTACGGCGAAGATTTCAAAGTGGAGTGCCCCACCTATTCCCGCAAGGAATGCGACCTCTGGCAGGTGGCCACGGAAGTTTCCCGGCGGCTCATCCGCATCTTCCTGCGCGATCAACACGGCCGTCGCCCGGTCGCCGGCGCAACCGAGGTTTTTCAGAGCGATCCCCACTGGCGCGACCTTGTTCTTTTCTACGAGTACTTCCACGGGGACAATGGAACCGGGATCGGCGCAAGCCATCAGACTGGCTGGACCGGTCTGGTCGCCAAACTCATCGAACAAAGCGGCGGGTGACGTAGGTCTATTCAAAGGGAAGTTTCGCCTGATACTGTCGCTGCGCTGGAGCTCTGCCGAAGTGCCCGTTACAAAGATCACCAGCGCTACTTAATGACGCGATGGCTTACCGGGGAAAGAGATTGAGCACGGAGGTCTCCTATGAATTCGAGATTCAAAGGGAAAGTGGCGCTGGTTGCAGGCGGAACCGGCGGATTGGGGCGCGCCGTAAGTCTGGCGTTCCTCGAGGAAGGCGCCACGGTCATCGTCACCTATCGAGGGCAGGAAGAGTTGGACGCTCTGAAGATCGCGGCGGGCGCCGCTGCCGGCCGTCTCGAGGCATTTGCCGTTGATGTCACGGACGAAGGTGCCGTGCGTCAGCTCATCGAAAAAATTCTCGCCAAGCACCGCCGTTTGGACGCCCTTGTGAACACTGTCGGCGGTTACGCGGGTGGCATGAAGCTCTGGGAATTGGAGACGAAGGTTTTCGACCAGATGCTCGCGTTAAACCTGCGCTCCGGTTACGCGCTCTCCCGTGCCGTGGTGAGGGCCATGTTGAAACAGGGCCACGGATCGATCGTAAACGTTGCATCGAAGGCGGCATTGGATCACGCTGCCGGTGCCGCCGCCTACGCCGCTTCCAAGGCCGCGGCGGTTGCCATGATCGATTCTCTCGCCGCGGATTTGCAGGGTACTGGCGTGCGCGTGAATTCAATTCTCCCCAGCATCATCGACACGGAAGCAAATCGCAGGGCCATGCCCAAAGCGGATTTTTCGAAATGGCCAAAACCGCAGGACATCGCTCGCGTCATCCTGTTTTTGTGCAGCGAGGAAGCCAAAGTCATTCACGGCGCGGCAATCCCGGTCTTTGGGGATAGCTGAAACTTTCCATCAAGAAACGAATCTGAACCGGGCACGTGTTGATTGCCGAGCTGAGTGTGGCCGTCAGGCAGAAAGGAGCAGCGAGTGTCGGAACAGGCGGAGATTCAGTTCGGCCGCGAGATTTGTGGCGACCTCGCTGCCGCCGAATCGCGCGAATGGCTCGTCACCAACGGGATCGGCGGCTATACCTCGGCTACGGTTGCAGGAAGCCAGACGCGCCGCTACCACGGACTGCTCATCGCTGCGCTGCAGCCGCCCGTAGGCCGCACCCAACTCGTCTCTGCAATCGACGAAATCGCTTACTACTTGGGAACGGACTACTCTCTCGCGACGCATCGGTGGTCCAGCGGCGCGGTGGATCCGCGAGGCTTCCTGCATCTCGAAAGTTTTCATCTCGAAGGCACCATGCCCGTCTGGACTTATGCGCTCGCCGATGCGCTCTTGGAGAAACGTGTCTGGATGCCCCAGGGTCAGAACACTACTTATATTCAATACACGCTCGCGCGCGGAAGTAGCGCCGTGGAAATGGAACTGAAAGCGCTCGTGAATTACCGCGACTTCCATTCCCTGACCCACGCGCGCGATTGGCGCATGAGGATCGAGCAAGTCGAGCACGGCGTCATGGTGCTGGCATTCGAAGGCGCAACTCCCTTTTATCTGAAGAGCCTGGCGGCAACGTGCGAGCCGCGCCACGAGTGGTACCTCGGCTGCTATCTTGCTGAAGAAACCGCCCGTGGCCTTGATGACCGCGAAGACCGCCTGTTTGCCGCGTTGTTCCGCGCAAGACTGGAAGTGGGCGCTACGGTTACCTTCGTTGCGACAACGGAGGCAAATGCATCGCTCGACGGCGAAACGGCGCGGACTGAGCACGAGAACCATGCAGCAAGGTTATTTCAGCTTTGGCAGGAAAAGAGCGAAGCCCTCGCCTCAGAAGCGCCTTCCTGGTTTTGGCAGCTCATCCTTGCGGCGGATCAATTCATCGTGAACCACGGCGGCCTTCCGGAAGAGCCGGATGGCCGCAGCATCATCGCCGGTTATCACTGGTTTGGCGACTGGGGCCGCGACACAATGATTGCGCTCCCGGGCCTCACGCTCTCAACCGGCCGCCCGGATGTTGCGAGGAAAATTCTTCTCGCCTTTTCGCGTTACGTCCACGAAGGCATGCTTCCCAACAATTTCCCGGACGTCGGCGGCACGCCGGAATATAATACCGTGGATGCCGCGCTCTGGTATTTCGAAGCCATTCGTCGGTATTTCGCGGCGACGCAGGATGACGTAACTCTTCAAAAACTTTTTCCTGTTCTCGCGACAATAATCGATGCGCACGTCAAGGGCACGCGTTACAGCATTCACGTGGACTCGGCCGATAGGCTCCTCTATGCAGGCGGGCCCGGCGTTCAACTCACCTGGATGGACGCAAAAATCGGCGACTGGGTCGTCACTCCACGCATCGGGAAGCCCGTGGAGGTCAACGCGCTCTGGATTAGCGCGCTTGAAACGATGGCCGTATTTGCAAAATTGCTCGCCAAGCGCGGCGATGCTTACGAAACACTTGCGGCGCAAGCAAGGAAAAGCTTTCAAAGATTCTGGAACGCCGCGCGAGGCTGCTGTTACGACGTGATCGATTCACCCGGAATAGGAAATGACGCCTCCCTCCGGCCGAACCAGATTCTTGCCGTCTCCTTGCCTGTCAGCACGCTCTCGCTCGAACAGCAAAAGTCCGTTGTCGAGGTCTGCGCCCGGAATCTCCTCACCTCGCACGGACTGCGGAGCCTCGCTCCGGGTGAGCCGGGCTACACCGGGCACTACGGCGGCAGCCCGCGCGATCGCGACGCCGCGTATCATCAAGGCACCGTGTGGGGCTGGCTGCTCGGCCCCTTCGCTCTTGCTCACTATCGCGTCTACCGCGACCGCGCGGCAGCGCTGCGGTTCCTCGAGCCCCTGGGACGTCAAATCTATTCGAGTGGCCTCGGCACGCTCAGTGAAATCTTTGATGGCGACCCTCCATTCACTCCGCGCGGCTGCATCGCCCAGGCCTGGACCGTCGCGGAAGTCCTCCGCGCTTGGAAGGAAATATCGGGAGGAAGTGAGCCAGGAATCCGTTAGGAGAATTTGAAACCGCCGAATTCGAACCTCTAGCTACGAGATGGCCATTCGTAGAGTTCGATAAGCACCTTATCACCATCGGGAGAGGGGACGAGAAAGAAATTGACTCGCGTACCATCGGCGCCAGCCCGAGGTGCAGGATAAACAGAAGTAACTCCGAATTTGTCTTTGAGTATTTGGGTGGCGCGGTCGACGTTTGCACAGCGATATTCCACTTGTTGGTTGCCCTCTCCAAACTTGGCCAGGTATTTTGCGATGGCGCCCAAGCCGCCTGGCTCGCGCGTGGTCAGAATGTCCAGGGAAATTCCCTCGGCGAAATGAAGTTCGAATTCCTCGGCATCCTGGTCTGGGGGAACCTGGGCAAGCCTGGGAGTGCCATTAGCAATTCGAATTCGCCCAAACGTATCGCGCTGCACCGCGAGCCCAACCGTTATGGCGGGATCGGGTCCAAACAGGAGCGAGGAGAGTTCGCTTTCGGCCCACCAGTCAGAAATGGCAGATCCTGCGGTCGCCCGGCCTAACCGATAGATTTCACCCGCGGCCGCAAGCCTCTTCGATGCATCGGCGGACGAGAGGTCGGCGATGGATTGAGCGAGAGGGCTGGACATGGAGATGCCGGCAATTGTAGCGTGAGGCCCGACCCAATAGAAGCCGTAACCGGACGACGACCATGTAATACGCAACGAAATCAAACTCTCCTTCATCTGAGGAGTATGCCCAAGCCCGTTTTATTAACCGTCGATGATGATCCCGAGGTTCTCCGAGCCATCGAGCGCGATTTGCGCAGCCGGTACTCCAACCGTTATCGCGTCATGCGCGCGAATTCCGGAAGCGCCGCCCTGGACACTCTGCGTGAACTCAAGGCTCGCAACAATCCCGTGGCCCTGCTCCTGGCCGACCAGCGCATGCCGCAGATGGACGGCGTCGGTTTCCTCTCCGAAGCCATGGAATTGCATCCACTCGCCAAGCGCGCACTCCTCACCGCTTACGCGGATACCAGCGCCGCCATCGACGCCATCAATGAAGCCCGCGTCCACTACTATTTAATGAAGCCATGGGACCCTCCCGAAGAAAAGCTCTTTCCGGCACTCGACGACCTACTTCACGACTGGACGGCGACCTTCCGCCCACCTTATGAAGGCATTCGCGTCCTCGGCACCCGCTGGTCGACGCGCTCTTACGAGCTGCGCGATTTTCTCGCGCGCAATCAAGTTCCTTACCAATGGATCGATGTCGAGCTGAGCCAGAGCGATCCAGAAGTGCGCAGCCTAGTCGCCTCGCTCGGGCCAGAAGCGGAAACGCTTCCCCTGATTCTTTTCCCCGATGGTGCGCGCCTTGCCGAACCTCCTCTGCCCGCCGTTGCTGACAAGATTGGCCTGCGCACGCACACGCAGACCAGCTTCTACGACCTCGCCATTGTTGGTGGCGGCCCTGCGGGGCTCGCAGCCGCCGTTTATGGTGCCAGCGAAGGCCTGCACACGGTGATGATCGAACGTGAAGCGCCCGGCGGTCAGGCCGGGCTCAGCTCCCGCATTGAGAACTATCTCGGTTTTCCTTCGGGGCTGAGCGGCAATGATCTCGCCCGCCGCGCCGTGGCTCAGGCACGGCGATTCGGCGTCGAGATTCTTGCTCCGCAGGAAGCCGTTGGCATCCGGGCGGAAGGCCCGTATCGCTTTCTGAAACTCGCTGATGGCTTCGAAATTTCCTGCCACGCGCTTCTTCTCGCCATGGGTGTGCAATGGCGCACTCTCGACATCCCGGGCATTGAGCGCTTGCAGGGCGCCGGCGTTTACTATGGCGGCGGAACCTCCGAAGCCCTGGCCTGCAAGGGTGAAACCGTGTACATCATTGGCGGCGCGAATTCCGCCGGGCAAGCCGCCATGCACTTTTCGAAATTCGCGGAAAAGGTCGTGATGCTGGTTCGCGGCATTTCCCTCGCCACTACCATGTCCCATTACTTGATCGAGCAAATCGAGAAAACCTCCAACATCGAAGTGTGGCCCCAAGCCAGCGTCATCGCCGTTCACGGCGAATCGCGCCTCAGCGAGATCACCATCCAGTGTTCTCCTTCGGGAGAGACCAAAGAACTGCCCGCCACTAGCCTCTTCATTTTCATCGGCGCGCAACCGCGGACGGAATGGCTTGGCGATTTGATTCAGCGTGACGACCGTGGCTTCATTCTGTCTGGCCCCGATCTCCTCATCGGCGGCAAGAAACCGCAGTCATGGACCCTCGATCGCGATCCTGGCTTGCTCGAAACCAATGTCCCCGGAATTTTTGTCGTCGGCGACGTCCGCCACGGTTCCGTCAAGCGTGTCGCCTCGGGCGTCGGCGAAGGCGCTGTTGTTGTACAGTTCATCCACCAGTATCTGGCCAAGGTCCAATGAACGGAGCCGCAATTCCAATGGTGCGCGGATGAGCGGAACGACGGATCCATCGCACATCTCAGCCCTGATCGCCGAGTTGCGCAGAGTTCCCGCCTTTGCGGACCAGGGGCAAGCCGACTTGGAATGGTTCGTCTCCCAATCGGAGGAGCGCCGCACGGAGGTCGGCGGCATTACCGTGAAGGAAGACACTCCCGCAGACACGATGTTCGTGATGCTCGAGGGCGAATTACGGGCCCGGCGCGAGAACGGTCCGCAGGACGGCCCCGTTTTTACCGCCCGCGCCGGAGACGTCACCGGTGTCTTGCCCTTTTCCAGAATGAAAACGTTCGGCGTCACCGGCCGCGCCGTGCTCCCCATCCGTTCTCTCGCGTTTCCTTCCGGTAAGTTTCCCGAACTCTTTCAACGCATGCCCGAGCTCTCGAAGCGCCTCGTTGGTCTGTTGACCGATCGCGTTCGAAGCGTCACCCGCGACGAACAGCAAAGGGAAAAGCTCGCCGCGCTCGGAAAACTTTCAGCAGGCCTCGCGCACGAGCTCAACAATCCTTCCGCCGCCGCTCGCCGTTCCGCCGCCGCGCTCAAAGATTGCCTCCAGCGCCTGCGCGTGGTCGGCCGCGATTCGAAGCTAGGGCCCGACGACTGCGGCTTACTCGCCGAGCGCGAGGAGCAGATTCGTGCCGATTTGAGGCCTGCTGAATACAAGGACGAATTTGCGCGCGTCGAGCGCGAAGAAGCGATCCAGGCGTGGCTCGAATCTAGTCAGGTCGCTGAAGCCTGGAAGCTCGCGCCGCTTCTTGCCGATGCCAACTTGACCGATGCGCATCTCGAAAGTTTTGCGGTAGCCGCCGGAGCTTCCCTCGGCTCCGAGCTGACCCGGTTCGGCACTCTTCTGGAAATGGAGCGCATCGCCGCCGAACTCGAGCAGAGCACCGCCCGCATATCGGATTTGATCAGGGCCATCAAAGAATATTCCTACATGGACCAGGCGCCGCTGCAGGAAGTCGACATCAAGAAGAGCTTGGAAACGACGCTCACCATCATGCATCACAAACTGAAGCGCGGCATTTCCGTCCAGCGGGAGTACGCCCCAGACTTGCCGAGAGTGATGGCCTACGGCAGCGAGCTCAATCAAGTCTGGACCAATCTGATCGACAATGCCTCCGATGCTATGAAAGAGAATGGAAAGCTTACCGTCCGCGCCGCTCGCGAAAATGAATACGTGCTTGTGGAAATCGCGGACAACGGCCCGGGCATCCCTCCCGAAGTGCAATCGCACATCTTCGAGCCGTTTTTCACGACAAAAGATGTGGGCGAGGGAACCGGCCTTGGACTGGATGTCGTTCACCGCATTGTGAAGAAAATGCGCGGTCTCATTACCGTAAAATCCGTCCCGGGTGACACTCGCTTCCAGGTGCGCATCCCGATTCAAGCCGCGCTCTGATTCTGCAGGAGAAAACCATGGCCGATCAATGTACCCATCTCGATCAGATTCGCCGCGTGAAGCCAAAGACCAAGGGCTGCGAAGAGTGTGTAAAGATTGGCGACAGTTGGGTGCACCTGCGCCTCTGCCTGACCTGCGGACATGTGGGCTGCTGCGATTCCTCGAAAAATAAACATGCCACAAAACATTTCCACGCCACCAATCATCCCATCATCCGGTCTCACGAGCCGGGCGAGGACTGGATGTGGTGTTATATCGACGATCTGATGTTCGAATGAAACTGGTTCGCTAGCCGCGCGATTTCCGCCGCCACAACACCGAGAAGAGCAATGCCACCGTCAATAAGCCAGCCACGATTCCCAGCGACATGCTGACCGGGATGTGCACCCACGGTTCGCCCACCATTTTTCCGCCGATAAAAATCAGCACCGCCGCAAGGCCAATACCCAAGTAACGGAAATATTCCAGCAGGTCGGCCAGCAGGAAATAAAGCGCCCGCAGGCCGAGAATGGCGAACACATTCGACGTATACACGATGAACGCGTCCCGCGTAATGCCGAAAATCGCCGGAATCGAGTCGATGGCGAACGTCGCATCGGTAATTTCGACGATTAGCAGCACCAAGAATAAAGGTGTAACGAATCTTCTGCCATCTTCTTTAATGAGAAATCGTTCCCCCTGATAGGACTTTGTAACGCGCAAGTGTCGGTTGGCAAACTTGAAGAGCGGATTTTGTTCGTAGCGCACGTCTCTTTCTTTGGTCCACAGCATGTGTAGCCCGGTATACACCAGGAACACGCCCAATAAAGGGAGCACCCACTGAAATCTTGAGATGAGCCCCGTGCCGGCGGCGATCATAATGCCGCGCATAATCAACGCGCCGATGATTCCCCAGGCCAGCACCCGATGCTGAACGCGTTCCTCTACTTGGTAAACGCGGAAGATCACCAGGAAGACGAATAGGTTGTCGACGCTCAGTGCTTTTTCAATGAGGTACCCCGTGAAGTATTCCAGGCCGCGTTGTTTCCCGAACCAGTGCCACACCCCGATGCCGAAGACGGTCGCCAGCGTAATCCACAGGAAGCTCCACAGCCCAGCTTCTTTCAGGCGGATCTTGTGCGCCTTGCGGTGGAAAACGCCTAGGTCCAGCGCGAGTGCCGCCAGGATGAACAGGTTGAACGCAAACCAGCGGAGGGGCGTGCCCATAGCGGCAGCGCGAACGCGCTAGGGGTTGTAGCCGCGCACGTCGGTGGAGTTCAAGTTCGTCAATTCAATGCGGGCGGTTTTTCCCGGTTCGATTTTTACCGGAACGTCCCAGCGCAGCCGCGTATCCCCGGCTGCGGCGTCGAGGTTGAGCGAGCTGATCCAATAGCTTCCTGGAGCGAGACCCGCCACCGAGGCCCGGCCCTCCAAGTCAGTGTCCGCCTTTGTGGCGAGGTATTTGATCTGTGCCACGTCCGGGGCGAGCCGTTCGACGCGCTTGTTGCGCTCGTTCTGCAGCGCCACCCACTTCCTTTGCGGGTTGACGCCTTCCAGCTCCAATTCGACGCCCGAGACCGTCTCCGGGCGTGCCTGGATGAATTTCTTGAGTGCCGTGAGATAGTCTTGTCTTTGTTTTTCGTATTTCTCCGGGTGTTCCGTCTTATCCGCATCAGAGTATTTTGGCTTGGGGATGCCGCTGGTCACGCCGCCGCTGTTCGAGCGCTGGTAGGCCAGTAGAAACTCCGGCGTATGGATGATGTCATCCGGGGTAAGCAGTTGGTCGATGTCCGGCGTTGTGAGGTCGAGAACGTCATGGCCCTTCAGCCAGGCGCGCAGCTCGGAAGAAACCTTCAGGCCGTCGATGAATTCATTCCGCGCGGGCGGTGCGTCTTTCTCTCCTACTTCCTTGACGATTTCCGCGTAGCTCCTGGTGAGGATGTAAAACGTAAACTGGCGCACCGGTTCTGGCCGCGCCGCCGTCGGCGTAATCCGCGCCGCCAATTCCAGCGTGCCCGGGGCGCTTTGCGCCCGCGCCCCGCACACAATGGAAAAAACACACAGCGTGATGCCAATGGTGCCAGTAGTGAAAATCGCCGTTTTTCTCATGCGCAAATCGTAGCAGATTGTTTAGAGGCCATGCAGCAAGGCCGGAATCTCCCTTGTTGGATTGATTAGTGCTTCGCGAATAGCATGAAAAGAATTGCGGCCGCCAGCCCCGCAAGGAGCAGTCCCGCAAGGATACGGAACATCAAGGAAGCCGGGGTTGTAGGGATGGGTCCGAGCGGCCTTTTCGGCGGCACGGGAGGATCGAGCACGCCAGCCGCGGTGAATCTGGAAGGTGGACCGCCGCCTCGGGCAGAGGACGCCTGCGGCTCCGGTTCTTGCTCGTACTCCGTGAATTCGTACCCCACGACTGAAAAATGGTACTGCGCCGCCGCCTACCTGTCTAGAACAGCCGGAAGACGGCTTCGATGGTGACCCAGGCGGGAACCGCGCGGTGCGCCGCGTCCCGTGCCGGCACAAATTTCCAGCCTCGAATGGATTGCGCGGCGCGACCATCGAGGCCCAGACCAATTCCTTTGACAATGTGGATTTGCGAGGCGCGCCCGTCGGTGCCGACCAACACTTGCAGCGTCACGGTACCTTGTAACTTGGCTTCGCGGGCTTCGTCCGTGTATTGGGGGTCCGGACAATACGCGCACTTCGGCAATGTTACGCCAGTCTGATAAAATCCCGGGGTCGGGCCGCGACCAGCCTGATCACCCGGGGAGCTACCGATAGAACCGTCGGGACCCTCGCCGATGGTGTTGCCAGTCTTGTTTCCGGGTGAATTTGTTCGCTCTGACATCCAAGGCAAGCCAATACTGTCCACGGCCATCAGGATACGGGGAGCAGATGCGTCCAGGATTGTCGGCGGAATGGGGATTTCGGGCTTAGGGTTTCGTGGAAGAGTAGGTTTTAGAAGCTGAATAGAAGAACGCGGTGGCAGGTTCCCCTGAGTGGGTGGAAGAAGACCATGGCCGCTTCCACTGCCGCTGCCGTCCGACGGGTGGCGTCCCAGAAGGGAATGCAGCAAGTCCGAGGGCGCCGGGAAATGTCCGGAAATCTTCACGCCAGGTGGCAGGCGGTCCGGCCTTTGGTTGGGCGGTTGGAAGGTTAAAAGGGCCAGAGCGCCCAGGATCGTTGTGTGCATCAAGAGCGAGATGCTCTGCGCCTGGCCGCCACGTGGGGACCTTTCCAATCGCAATAAGTGAATAGGTGTGCCGTTCGCCGAAGAAGGGGAGATGCGTACCGACGTGAGGAGCTGATGAAAATTATCCCGCACCCGGTTGAGCCAGGATTCTTGTGATGACTGAAAGGAAGAGAAGGACCGCGAAAGCGGATCGCGCATGGGCTGGCCTCCGCGCACGCCCCCGAGTTTGGCCGAATGCCGGGTGGAGGCGAACGGCGAATGCGTGATGAGAAGCGGAGCCCATCAGATTGGTTGCCCGGACACGCCAATCAAATCGAGAAGAGACACCACCGCGGCGGAAGAGCGTCGCGGCAATGAAAGGAATCAGTAGAGGTGGAAGGTGACTTCGATCTGCACGCGGCAGTTGACGGGCTTCCCGCTCGGGCCAATCGCCGCCCGCATCTTCCAGTTCCGCACTTGCGAGAGGGCTTTCTCTTCCAGGCCAAGGCCGGGGCCCTTGATGACGACCGGGTTGATCACGCGCCCATCGGCTGTGACCGTCACGTCGAGCAGCACCGTTCCTTGATATTTGGCCTTGCGCGCTTCGTCGGAGTATTCCGGCTGCGGGCAATAAATGCATTGGGGCGAGCCGACACCGTTTACACCAGCGCGGAAGACGCCGCCGCCGGTGCCGCCGCCTTCGCCTGGGCCGAGGCCTCCGCCAGAGCCGCTCCCGATACCGCCGGCTTCGCCCGTCCCGATACCGCCACCGCCGCCTGGGCCGCCGGAATAAGTCACGGAGGCCGCCAGCGGATCGCCCATGTTGGTCAGGGGCGGGTTGGCTACTTTCAAATCCGGTGGACCAAGGAGCGATGGGTCCATAGGCAGCTTGGGAGTCGGATTCTTGAGCACCGCCATGGGCGGCGTCCACTGCGTCATTTTGAATTTCGGGGTGCGCCCCTTTGTCGGAGCTTCCTTCGAGCGGTCCCCACCGCCGCCACCGCCACCGGCCTTGTCATTGCCGGCAGGCAGCTTTGAAATGTAAGGCGAGATGTCCAGAGGCGTGAGGTCGAGCTGCTTGTTTTTGGCTTCCGTCGAAGATGGGAGCACATTCCAGAAAATCGGAACGGTCAGCAGGGCGATCACTGCAACGTGCAAACAAACCGCAAGCGCCTGGCTTGTCCCGAAGTTTTCATCCTTCGACCAAATGTCTTTCACTTTTATCGGCTTAATTCCAGGTGGCAATGGCGCCTGCCTCGGTGGTGAGAAAAAATCCCGGATGCGACCGCCGAACCCGCCGAAATTGGCGCCCCACGCCACTTCCAGCCTGCTGTTTATCCGCCGCTTGGGCGACGGCCCTGATTTGAAAAACTCCCAGAGGTTGCCGCCGATTCCCGAGCCGAAGGACGTTTGCGTAAAGGGCGCATCTTTGCGCTCGCGCACGTTGACGGGGCGCTCCGTGAGGAACTGCTTCAGGTTTGACCAGAAATTATCCGCGATGAGAATATCCGGTCTGCCGAATCTTGGTACCGCTCTGGCAGGGACAGGAATCGCAGGCGCTGCGCCCGCAGTCGGCACTTTGGGCCTTTTTACGGAACGCGGCAGAAGGCTGATAAAATTATCTGGCACCGTTTTCCTCGATCTGGGCGGCCGCCAGGCGGCCAGCTTCATTTAGACGCAGATTCCCTGCGCTCGGTATCTCCAAACCGATAGGATTCGCACAGGCCCGGAAAGGTTGCGCGCCTCCAACGGCTGACACCACTAACCATTCATTGTAACATACGTTCTTACGCTGCTTTCCGATGTTTCCCGCCGTGTACCTGAACCAAAGGACGGCATGCGGGCAAAGAATGGGGATCTCCAAGCGCTCATGATCATGGCCGAACCACTCGAACTGAAGAAGACACTCAACTTGCCAAAAACCGATTTTCCGATGAAGGCTAGCTTGCCGCAAAACGAGCCAAAACAACTCGAAGCTTGGCATGGGGGCAATATTTACGAGCGCATCCTGGAGACTCGCCGAGGTAAGCCGCTCTTTGTATTGCATGACGGACCGCCCTATCCCACCGGGGAAATTCATCTGGGCACGGGGCTTAACAAAATCCTGAAGGATTTGGTCGTCAAGACCAAGAGCATGGCGGGGCATTACGCTCCGTACGTTCCGGGGTGGGATTGCCATGGCCTCCCGATTGAAACGCAGGTGGAAAAAGAGCTGGGTGGAAAAGGGAAGGTGCCGCCCGCGGAGTTTCGAAAGCTCTGCCGGCAATTCGCCGCGCGCTACGTTGAGCAGCACAAGAGAGATTTCAAGCGGCTCGGGATTTTCGGGCGGTGGAACGATCCCTATTTGACGATGAGCCCTGAATACGAGGCCACCATCGCGGGCGCCTTTCTCGATTTCATGGAGAAGGGTTACGTCTATCGCGGGCGCAAGCCGGTCTATTGGTGCATCTATGACAGCACCGCGCTCGCCGAAGCCGAAGTCGAATACGAAGATCACACGAGCCCCTCCATCTGGGTGAAGTTTGGCGTCGTCGATGGCGGCCAAGGCGGAGCATCGGAAATTAGCGGTGATGTAAGCGCGGTGGTTTGGACCACGACTCCGTGGACGCTGCCTCACAACCGCGCTCTCGCGTTTCATCCGGATTTCGAATACGCCGTCGTCGAAACGGAAAAAGGCGCACTATTGCTGGCCGTCGACCGTGTCAATGCATTGCAGGTGGAGTGCGGCATCAAGCAAGCCGGGGTCCGCGCCACGTTCAAGGGTCGCGATTTCGACGGCATGAAATTTCAGCACCCCTTCTTGCCGATCCACGTCCCCGGCATTCTTGCCGATTACGTCACCCTCGATCAGGGCAGCGGGATCGTCCACACTGCTCCGGGACACGGCGCCGATGACTTTTATTCAGGGCAGAAATATGGTCTGGAGATTTACGCCCCGCTTGATGATAAGGGTGTTTATCTCGAGGGCCTCGCTGAATACAAAGGCAAGGACGTCTTCACCGCCAATCCGATCATCGTGGAACTTCTCCGAAGCCGCGGCGCTCTTCTTTCTGCCACGAACTACACGCATAGCTACCCACACTGCTGGCGCTGCCACAATCCCGTGATTTTTCGCGCCACTGAGCAGTGGTTCATCAAAATGGACCAGGCGGCGCACGGAAGGCAAAAAACGCTGCGACAGGAAGCCCTCGAGGAGATTCACCAAGTGAAATGGTTTCCCGCCTGGGGCGAAGACCGCATGTACGAAATGATCGAAAAGCGCCCGGACTGGTGCGTCTCGCGCCAGCGTTTCTGGGGCGTGCCCATCATTGTTTTCTATTGCGATTCGTGCGGCAAGCGTCTCGAGGATTTCAAAGCGCTGCGCAATGTCGTCAAGTGGTTCGAAAAAGAAGGCGCGGACGCGTGGTACAAACACTCGCCGGAAGAATTACTTCCGCCTGGCACGAAATGCCCTTGTAGCGCCTGCAAGTGGCGCAAAGAGAACGACATTTTGGACGTGTGGTTTGATTCTGGCTCGTCGAATCTGGCGGTACTCACTCCCAAGAACGTGCTTGTCGAACCAGGGCAGGACTGGCGGCCGGCGGACGCTTACCTGGAAGGGCCGGACCAGTATCGCGGCTGGTTTCAGAGCTCGCTGCTGGTCGCGACGGGCGTGCGCGACGCGGCGCCATACCGAGGCGTCGTGACGCACGGCTGGACGCTCGACGAGCAGGGCCGGCCCATGTCCAAATCGCTCGGAAACGCGCTTTATCCCATCGAGATTTGCGAGCGTTGGGGCGCGGATTTGCTTCGGCTCTGGGTCGCTTCGGTGGAATATCAGGCCGACGTGAAAATGAGCGAGCGGGTGATGACGCAGCTCAGCGAAGCCTACCGGAAGATTCGCAACACGTTCCGGTTCGCGCTCGGAAATCTAAGTGATTTTGCTCCGTCGCGGGACGCGCTGGCGAACGACCAGCTCGAAGAAATCGACCGCTGGATGCTCGACCACACCGCCGAACTGGTGAAGAAATGCCGCGATTGGTATTCGAACTACGAATTCCACCGCGTTTATCACGCGATTCACGATTATTGCGTGGTGGACCTCAGCGCCTTTTATTTCGACGTGCTGAAAGATCGCCTGTATACGAAGGCGCCCAAGAGCAGATCGCGCCGTTCGGCGCAAACCGTGGTGTGGAAGATCACCAGCGCCTTGGTGCGCCTCATCGCGCCCATCCTCGTTTTCACCGCAGAAGAAATCTGGAGGTATCTGCCAAAGGCGCAGGGTGAGCCCGAAAGCGTTCACATGGCGCTGTTTCCAGAGGCCGATTCGCTTGCTTGCGGAATCGCCGGGGACGCTGCTGAAAAGTGGGCACGGCTCGCGCAAGTTCGCTCCGCCGTGCTCGTAGCGCTCGAACAAGCTCGCGCCGCGAAAACTATCGGTGGCGGCCTCGAAGCGAAAGTCCGTCTGCACGCCGCGGCTGAAGCGGCGGATTTGCAGAAGCTTCTCGAAGAAAAGCAATCCGTGTTGCCCGCGCTTTTCATCGTTTCGCAAGTATCCGTCGAGCCGCACTCTATTGCGGCATCCGTCCCCAGTGAAACGTTGCCGGGCCTGGAGCTTCGGATCGAGCGCGCCGATGGCAGGAAATGCGAGCGCTGCTGGAACTACTCCACGCATGTCGGCGAAAATCCGCGCTATCCAACTGTCTGCGAGCGCTGCAGCGAAGCCCTCGCCGAAATCGAGAGCGAGGGGTCCGCGGCGGCGCGGCGGTGACGTGACATGTTCCTCTTGCCCATTCCGAGTGCGATGGCCTGCGGCGGCCTTCTCTTCGCCTTTTCTTGGTTTGGCGCGTCTTGCCGCCCTTCCCGCTCGCCGAGGGCTCTCTCTTCATCCTCTACTTCCTCCGCCTCCTTTACGTCCTTTACCTAATGAATCTTCCTTCGCGCCTCCGCTGGCTGTGGCTCACCCTCGCCGTCGTTGTCCTCGATCGCGCGACGAAAGTGTGGTTCGACACGCAGACCACCGAGAGCTGGCGCCACGAACTCGTTCATCACTTCGTTTATCTCGTGCACAGCACCAATCCGGGCATTGCCTTCGGCGTCTTGTCCGATTCCGCTTCCGCTGGCACGCGCATCCTCCTAATCGCCGGCTCCATCGTGGTCATCAGTGTGCTCGCCTGGCTGCTTGTTGCCAGC
>Ga0209180_10000547_pt1 | contig 17659 bp, 19 predicted proteins | sample CZO8metaG_3_FD_188355 | JGI IMG/M metagenome (GOLD analysis project Ga0209180, IMG submission 188355) | Vadose zone soil microbial communities from the Eel River Critical Zone Observatory, Northern California, USA - CZOApr15con2H2.8 metaG... | ecosystem: Environmental > Terrestrial > Soil >...
ATGTCGAACGCGCGGCGGGCCTGTCCGAGCCAACGCATGCAGTGGTGGATGCGGCCAGGCCCCAGCCGCGCCTGCGCGATGAGGAAGCCCTGGCCGCGTTCGCCGAGCAGGTTGTCCTTGGGCACGCGCACGTCTTCATAGAGGATCTCGGCGTGCCCGTAGCCGAACCGCTCGTGCTCGCCTCCCATGGTGGGTATGTTGCGCAGCTTCTTCAGGCCGGGCGCGTCGCCGGGCACGATGATCATCGACGCGCGCTCGTAGGCATCGGCCTGAGGCTCCGTGACGAGCATCGCGATCAGGAAGTCGGCGATCATGCCGTTCGACGTGAACCACTTATGGCCGTTGATGACCCACTCGTCGCCGTCGAGCACCGCGGTCGTTGACAGCAGAGTCGGGTCGGAGCCGGCCGTGTTGGGTTCGGTCATCGAGAAGGCGGAGCGGACCTTGCCGTCCAGCAGCGGATGCAGCCAGCGCTTCTTCTGCGCTTCTGTGCCGAACTCGGCGAGGATCTCGGAGTTGCCGGAATCGGGGGCCTGGTTGCCGAAGACGATCGGCGCCCACACACTGGCGCCCTCGATCTCATGCATCAGGCCGAGCTTCACCTGTCCGTAGCCCTGCCCCCCCAGTTCCGGCGTCAGGTGCGTGGCCCAGAGCTTCTGCTTCTTCACCTCGGCCTGCAGCGGGCCGATGGCGCGCATGAAGCCGGCTTCGTCCGTGTCGAGCACCTCGAGCGGGTACACCTCTTCGCGCACGAACCGGCGCATCCATTCGAGCTTCTTTTCGAATTCCGGCTCGGTCGAGAAGTCCCAGGCCATACCTCGTCTCCTAAGTGGGGCGATTGAACACGGCGATGCCCTCGTCGATCATGCCGGTGATCGTATCCGTCAGGCCTTCGTACATGGGGTCGGGTCGCTTCCCGCGGCGGTGGAGCATGAGGTTGTAGCCGAATATCGACGCGTACTTGTAAAGGCTGAGCGCGAGGTACCAGCGCATCTCCGCGGGGTCGGCGCCGTAAAGCCGGTACAGGTCTTCGACCCCGACGTCGATGGCGCCGCCCGGGTTGGGAGCGCCCGGGTACTGGCGGCGGACCGAAACGATGCACAGGCAGCCAAGGTCGATCAGCGGCTGGCCGATCTCGGCGATCTCCCAATCGAGCACAGCCACGACCTCGGCGCCGCGGAACAGCATGTTCCCGTAGTGGTAGTCGCCGTGGACCAGCGTGGGCGCCCGTGCTTCAGGGACGTGCCGGGCGAGCAGACCGCCCAGCTCGCCCGCCCGCGTGGTCAGCTCTTCGGGCGCGCGCTGCATGAGCCAGGCCCAGCGCATCATCTCGGCCTGCAGGGTCACCGGCTCCTCGTCGCCGATGCCGGTGCGGTCCAGCGGCAGCTGCTGAAGGCTTTTGAGGACCTCGACCGCGGAACCGGAGATGTCGAGGGGCCGCTGCTCAGCGCCCGCTTTCTCGATGCGTGCACCCTCGACTGCTTCCATGAGCACGAACGGCCGGCCGTCCACCACCGGCTCGGCGGCCAGGATCGGAATCGCGGGCGTGGGCAGGCCCGCTGCATGCAGCGCGGCCATGATGCGGCCCTGGCGGATGACGTCGGCCGGACCGGCGATGCGTGCGCCGGGAGGGGGAAGGCGGAGGACGTAGCGGGACGGCCCGTCGCCATCTTCGATGTTCACGAAATACGTGAACCCAGAATGGCCTTCCGGGATCGGATCGACGGATGTCACGCGCAGTCGCGGCCGTCCAAGCCGTTCGCGGCACTGCGCCTCGAGGTCCGCGCGGATGCGCTCGCTCACTCGAGGTGAGCGGTATCGCCCAGCGTGCCGACCATCTGCCTGTCGCCCAGCACCCTCACCACGTTGACGGACGTGAAATAGGGAAGGAAGCGCAGCTGGCCCGGCTCCAGACGGAGCACGTGAGTGAGAAACACGATCATCGCGGCGCCATGGGTGACCACGATCACGCGCCCGCCGGCGTGGGCTTGCACGATGTCGTTGATCGCTGCGCCCATGCGTTCCACCACGCTGTCTGGCGGCTCCTTGAATTCGAACTGACCATCATCACCGAGCTCCATGTCCATCTCGACGAGTCGATCGTCCACTGACACGTCGTCCGCGAACGTTCGCGCAGTTTCCAGTGCCCTGCGATAAGGGCTGGAGTACACCGCCGCGGGCCTGACCTTGCGCATGCGCTGCGCGAGCAGGTCTGCCTGCTTGCGTCCGAGCGGGCTCAGAGGCGGATCGGCACCCTCTGTCATGCCCTGGTAAACGTCCGCGTGGCGGACCAGCCAGATCTCCGTTGTGCCCTCGACCCCGATCAGGAACGCGGCTTCCAGGGATCGCATCGCCTGGGTCATCCGCTCCGCACCGGCCGCCATGGGTAACATTCGACCACATGCTTCGGGCAGCGGGCATCGTCGCCCTCATCGTCCTGGCCGCCTGCAACGAGACATCGGCGAAGCCGTCGCCATCTCCGTCGCCGATCGTGGCGCAGGGCAGCTGGACTCAGAATCTGACCTTCGCGGGTGAGGTTTCGGGGCACATGTCGGGGATCGTGCCCGACGTCGGCGCCCAGCAGAGCCAGTGCACCGGCGGTAGGACCCACAACGGGGAGACCTGGGCGGACTTCTTCTACGGGACGGTCGATACGAGCGGCGACGTGTGGGGTGTCGTGTTCCAGATCAGCAACTTCCGCGGTCCTGGCACGTATCAGAATTCAGCCGTCACCATCGAGGTTCACAGCACCGACACGACCAAGGTCTGGCAGAGCCGCGGCGATGACAAGGTCACCTTCATCCTCGACCGAAGCCAGCAGTCGGGGACCATCGATGCCATGTTGACCAATGCCACCACGGGTAAGGACGGCCTCCAGCTCACCGGCCACTGGAACTGCCGCCAGTAGCCCGCTGCGTCGGGCCGGCGATGGATGGACTCGGGCTGTGGTGAGGTTGTAGAGGTCGTGCAAGATGCCAAGGTGCAAGCGGCTCTCTCCCGTGGCGGGACCATCGACATCACAACGGTCGGGCGGCGCAGTGGCCGGCCGCGGCGGATCGAGATCGTCTTCCACAACATCGACGGCAGGATCTACATCAGCGGCATGCCCTCGCCCCGGAGGCGGGCATGGCTGGCCAACCTCGAGGCCCACCCGGATTTCACGTTCCACCTCAAAGGCGCGGTGCGCTCCGACCTCACGGCCCGGGCCCGGATCATCGAAGACGAAGCCGAGAGGCGCCTGATCCTGGACCCGATCGCCAGGTCCTGGCGGCGGAGAGACCTCGAAACGATGGTTCGCCAGAGCCCTCTGATCGAGGTCACCCTCGACGGGGCCGGCCCAGGCCCCATCGGGCTTCACAACTCTTAACACACTAATCCGCAGGGGTCGGCGAACTCGGAGCCTAGGCTCTCCAATCGTGAGCATCGACTCCAGTCCGCCGGCGCAACCGCCCCAACTGTCGCCCGACGGCAAATGGGTGTGGGACGGCAGCCAATGGCAGCCGGTCGTGACCGCCGAGCCGACTCACGGGGCGGTCTTCCCATCCTGGAATTCGATCAAGGTGGACCCGGCGGACCCGGTCGCACCTGCCGGCCCGGTCGCCCCGGTCGCTCCCGTCGCCGATGCGGTGCTGCCTACGCCGGCGCTTTACGAGCCGCAGTACCAGGTTCCGGCGCCGGCGGTGGATTACTCGTTCGCCGCCGCCGAGCCGAGCACGCCGCTCTGGGAGCAACCCGCAGGCTCGGGCGCCGGCAAGTACCTCTACTTCGGCGCCGGACTCGTTGTGCTGGTCATGCTCATGCTGATTCTCAATTCGATGAACTTCATTTCGCTGCCCTGGCCCGGCGCGGGATCGTCCACCTCGAACCAGGTCGCCACCCCTTCGCCGTCGACGCCTGTGGGCGGTACCGAGTTTGCGCGCGCCGATCACTTCCTCAACGACACGCTCGCGCCCGCGCTGCTGAGCCTGGACAAGACCCTGCCGACGCTGCAGACGACCTGCAACGGCACCCTGTCCAACGCCTGCTTCAATGCGATAAACGCCACCGACAAAGAGCTCCAGAACGTGCTGTCCGTCATCTCCCACTCCACCATCCCGCTCTGCATCGCGGGAGCCATGAACAAGCTGCGCAATGACTTTGAGGGCATGCACGGCGGACTCGGCATCGCGCTCAACGGTTATCAGAACAACAGCACCCAAATCGTCGGCCAGGGCCTGTATCGCTTCGCCTCCATGGCCCAGCCGCTGCAGGCAGACGCGCAGGCCGTGACCACCGCCGAGCAGACCTGCGCGCATTGACGTAACGCACGAATAGAGGAGCCTCCGGCCGGCGTGGAATGTGACTCCCAGCACCGGGCGCGGAGGCCCTGAGCCTGGTTGGTTGCCGTTCCCTTCCGCTCCGCTTCCCGCGGGACGTGCGGCGATCATAATTCCGCCCGGGCGCGGGTCAAGTTTTCCGAGCGTTACCCGGGCTGGAGATAGGCGGCGAGATGCCGCATCATTTGCGGTTGTGCGCGTCCCGCACGCGGCTTCGAGGTTGCCCGCCCGCCTCGCTGTCGTCGGGCTCCTGCTGGTGGTGGCGAGCTGCGGTGGGACTTGCGGCAGCCAGGCCGCGGCGCAGCCGATCGAGGGCTACTGGTCCTGGGAAGGCGACGGCGTGCAGCAGGTCAAGAGCGTCGGTTCTGGGGACTTCGATGGCACCATGGTCAAGGTCGCATCGATCGGCAGCTGCGCGGCGCCGGTCGGCCACGTCGTGCTCAAGCTGCACGGGAGCGGTACGCACTACACCGGACAGGACGAGTGGTACCGCACCTCGGACTGCGCGCGGAAGTTCACCCACGACACCGTTGTCGAACTCACCAACGGCAACAAGACCGCGCATTTGTGCTCCAGCGGCCCGTTTACCGACGTGGCGCCTGTCAGCAACTGCGTGGACCTGGTCCGGATCTCCAACCACAAACCTGGTTAAGCCGGAGCCCCCGTGCCCAGGGCACGGCGCCCTGGGCATAGGGGTCGGGTCAGGGTTTCTTCTATTCGTTCGCGCCTGACTGGTGGTCGGCCTGGTCTCCGGTGTCGGCGTGGCCTGATTGGCCCTGGTCGCCGGTCTCGTTGGCGGTTTCGACCTCGCCGGCCTGGTTGGCGGTTGTTCTGGCTGTGGGCAGCAGTGGTTGTCGTCATGATCATCTTCATCGTGCGCCGCCGCCGTCCAGCCGCCGCGCCCTCGCCGGCCGCACTCACAGAGCTGTGATCGGGCGCGCAGCCGGCCGCGGCGGCCTCATTGCGGCGGTGGCCCTCGTCGCGGCGTTGATCGTGGGCCTGGGTGGTCTGGTGATTCTCAACAGTCAATTGGTGTCGGCTGTGCCCGCCAGCACCTTGACACTGAGGGTGCCGTCGGCGAGGTTTTCGACAGACGATCCGTCGCTCGGCCTTCGCCGCGTCGCTCCTCAGCTGGACTCGATGGGGCCCACGACGGCGGGGGTGGCGGTCAACTCAACAATCGTCATGACCTTCAGCCTGCCGATGGATCGTCCCAGCGTGGAGACATCATTCAGGATCACGCCGGCGGCCGAAGGGCGCCTCGCCTGGAGCGACGACTTCACTCTGCGCTTCGAACCATTTCGCCTGGCGTATTCGACGAGCTACGAGGTCGAGGTCCGCGGACGGTCGGTGCGGGGCGTGCCGCTGTCGGGATCGAGGTCGTGGAACTTCACCACGGTCTTCGGGCCGATCGACGCGATCCCGCCCGGCGCAACGTCGATCAAGGTGCCGATTCTCACGTACCACTACATTCGGGTGAACCCCAACGCCGGCGACCGGATGGGCTTCGCCCTCTCGGTCACGCCGGCGGCATTCGCGGCAGAGATGGATTGGCTCGTCGGGAACGGCTACCACGCGATCACCACCGAGGATCTGTATGCATATCTCACCGGCGCTCGAGGCCTCCCGAGCAGGCCCGTGATCCTCACGTTCGATGATGGGTACGCCGACTTCTACACGACTGCTCTCCCCGTGCTCCGGAACCATGACTTCCGGGCGGTTGCGTACGTCGTCTCAGGCTTCATCGGGCAGCCCGGGTACATGACGGCGGCGCAGGTCCGCGAGGCCGACCGCTCCGGGATCGAGATTGCGTCGCACACGGTCAGCCATGCCAACCTGGTCGGGATGTCGGCAAGTGCGGTGCGCGCGCAACTGGCCGACTCGAAGCGGATGCTCGAGCAACTGGTCGGACATCCGCTGGTGTCGTTCTGCTACCCGGGCGGCAGGTTCAACTCGGGGGTGGCTTCAGAGGTTGCCGCGGCGGGGTACCACGACGCGACCACGACAAGGTTCGGCTTCTGGCACTCGCTCGCCGACCGGTATGCCTGGACGCGGCTGCGGGTGAGCGGCGGCGAACGCCTGGACGAGTTCGCGGTGGCGGTGCTCGGCGCCACGTAGTTTTACTGAGGTCAGTTCGTCGCCGGCTCCAGGCCGCGGTCGCTCGACCTGCCCATGAGCACCCTCGCCAGCAACGCAGGGCGGAACAGGGCGCTCGGGGGATCGAGCAGGTGGACCACCCGGGTGAAGGCGCGGCTGACGACCACGTCCTGGTTGCTGCGCAGGAGGACCCGCTGGACGTATCCCTGCACCACGCGGGCAAGCGGACCCGTGGCCTGCCGTCCTCCTTCCGTCGTGGCAAAACGCAAGTCTTCGCCGGTGGCCAGCAACCACGCGTCGTTGCAGGTGGAGGCGACTGCTCGCTGCGCCGAGACGGCCACTCCATCGAGGCCTCCGCCCGACGCCTTTGTCAGGGAATCGTCGAGCGCTACCGCCTCCAGTCCCGCCACGCTCATGCCCTGCCCATAGATCGGGTTGAAGCAGCAGGTCGCGTCACCGACGACAACGAGCCGGTCCGGCCGCCGCGACAGCAGCTCGTAGTGGCGGCGCACATTTTCTGTTCGCGCGTATCCATAGATTTGCCCGATGGGCTCGGCGTCTCGCAGAGCCTTGAAGAGGACTGGGGTTCGAAGGTTGCGGATGAACTCGAGGTAACCGGCCTCGTCGATCGGCGGATTGTTCGCGCGACCGTATCCGCCCAAAGTGACCATCCACCGGTCGCCTTCGAGTGGAAACACGCCCGCCCCCGTCGGAACCTCCGGGGTGGCGCCAATCAAAAGACCCTTCCAGTCGAATTGGCGGGGCCGGTGGTAGATGCGCGAGGCGTAACCGAGGTGGCTGTTGACGATGACCTCGCGCGGCCGCTCAAATCCGATCTGCTCAAGCCACTCGGAGACCTTGGACATCCGGCCGCTTGCGTCAACGACGAAGTCGCTGTCCAGCGTGGTGGCCTGGCTGGAGTCCGGCCGGGAGCCGTCGCGAGCGCGGATGCTGAGCCCGCTCACACGTCCATTCGCGGCGATGAGACCGATCACCTCGCTTCGGGTTCTGAACGTGACGTTGGGGATCGCCTGCAGGCGGCGTCGAACGAGGCATTCGGTCAGCTCGCGAGACGACGCAAGGACCACCATGCCGGCTCCGAACCGACCGGACCAACCCGCGGCGTTGAGCCATGGCAGGTCGCGCGGGGGCTCCATGGGCACTGCGCCGGCGTCCTCGAGGTCGGTAGAGAATCCAGGAAACAGACGGTCGAGCACATCGAGTCCGGCGCGGAGGAGGGCATGGGCATGGCGGCTCTGGGGAACGCCGTTGCGGAACTCGGGGCCGTCGGGCAGGCGATCACGGTCGATGATCTCGACCTCACTGAAGTGGTCGGACAGAACCCGGGCGGCGAGCAGCCCCGCCATGCTCGCTCCGATCACCACGGCACGCTGCCGCTCCGACACGGCCATCGCGAGGGAAGTCTATGAGAGACTTCGACCCGGGGGGGTGCTGGATATGTCAGATCGAGAAAGAGTCGGAATCACACCCAAGAGCTGGACAGCGCAGCGGCATCACGGGGTGCTGCATCTGGGCAAGCGCTGGTACGTGCTGAGCGCGGACATCGATGACGCCGGGACGGTGAGAGGCGTTCGTCTCGACGGCCCGTACGCGGACCACCAGACAGCGGAAGGACAGGTCGAGCAGCATCACACGGAGCCCTTCCCACCAGAGGACTGACAAAGGTGCCCACGCTCGAGGCCTGGGTGGCGGCCGCCGTGTCGTCTTAGTCCGGGCCCCGGGGTTATGCTTCGGCCAGGTAGCAAGGAGAGCTATGTGCTCAGGCACAGCCGCCGTACGACCGATCCAGGGTGCCAGGTGCCTGTTGGCGACTGCTCTGAGTGTCCTGGTCTTGAGCGCATGCGGAACGACCATTAGCAGCGCGCCGGCTTCTGGCAGCCCGGCCGAGTCGCAGGGCTCGATCTCTGGGCAGGTGATGCGCGGACCAGGTCCGGATCCGCGCAGTGGCGGCGCCGGCGACCTGGTGCCCGTCCCGGGTGACCCGGTCACGGCACAGAACGCGGAGGGCGTGATCGTGGCGAATGCTGTCTCATCGCGGGATGGGTCCTTCGCAATGGACGTAGCACCAGGCGTGTACACCATCACAGAAAGTATTTGCGCCGTGAAGGCGCACGTCGAGGTTAGGAGCCTCGCCACGACCCCGGTGAAATTGACGATCCCGAACAGCTGCTGAGAGAAGGTCTATCGGACTCCGGACGTATCAGAATCCTGGCGCGCCACACTGGCCTGAACGGTGCCCCGTAACCGTGTTAGGAATGCCGCCGTTGGTCGGGGCGGGACTGTTACCGCTGCAGGCCAGCGTTCCATGCACGTGGTTGCCTTCGACCTCGGGCGCGCCGTCTTCGATGGATGCGCCCGTGCCGGAGGTGTTTTGAAGTACGAGCCCGCCGCGGATCGAGTTGCCCCCTATCTCAGCCCCGGCCTTGTTGCCGGACAGCACCACGCCGCCACGGAAGTCGTTGCCGGGGCAGCCCGGTGCACCGTCGTCGCCGGCGTCACCAAGCACCACCCGGCCGGTGCTGGCACTGATTGAGACGCGCCCGTCGATACGGCTTCCGCAGATCCGGATGCCGGCAGCCCCGTGGGCGGTGATGCCGCCGTTGATTCGGGAGTTGTTCACGAACAGCGCGCCTCCGGGCTCGACCGTGACGTGGCCGTTGACCGTGGCATTCTCCAGACAGGTGGAACCGGTCACCTTCAGGCCGCCCTTGACCTTGCCGGTGATGGTCACACCGCAGCCGACCACCTGCGTCAGCGTGGCCGAGCTGGGCAAGAAGTTGATGTCCCCGCTGTAGCTCGCCGCTATCAGGTGACTCCCCGGCGCGAGCGAGGAGACCGGGATCGAGCTGGCCTGCCCTCCCACCATGGCGACCGGTGCTCCGATCTGACCGCCATCCGCGCTGAACGTCACCGTCCCTGTCGGCGTGCCTGAACCGGGCGCATTGGCGGTGACCTTCGCTGTAAACGTCACCGCCTGGCCGAACAGGGACGGATTGGCCGAGGAGGTGAGCGTCGCGGTTGTGGTGTCCTTGCCCACCACCTGGGTGAGCGTCGCCGACGTGCTGGTTGCGAAGTTGGCGTTCCCGGAGTAGGTCGCCACGATCGCGTGGGAGCCGACCGCCAGAGTCGAGACTCCGGCCTGAACGGCTATGCCGGTAGTCGTGTTCACCGCGACCGGCGGGCCCAGTGGTGAGCCGTCGGCCCGGAATGTCACCGTGCCGCCGTCGGGGACGGGAGTGAGGGTGGCGGTGAAGGTGACCGGCTGGCCGAAGACTGATGGGTTCACCGATGAAGCGAGCGCGGTCTGGGTGCGCTGCGGCACGCTGAAAAAGATCGGATCGATCACCGAGGTCGCGCTGCCAAAACCGTTGCGGTTACCGCTGAAGACACCGTAGAAGGTCGTGCCCACCGCCTTCATCTGCTGGTAATCGCCGAAGACTCGCTGGCGGGCGTTGCCGTCGTTCTTCGCGGGAGACGCGAACGACTCGAGGATCACATCAATGAACGTTGCCCCGTGATCGGTGCTCCGAGCCAGGTGTGCCGAGAACAGCGGGAAACCGCTCGCGTTGGTGCCGTCGAAGCTGTCGTAGAGGACGCCGACCGTTCCATCGGAGAGCACCGCAACCGACGGCAGGGCGGTGTTGGTGGAAGTGGAGACGTTCGTGGCCGCGCCCACGGTCAGGCCTCCCGCGCCGTTGTCCTGCAGCCGGCGGATCTTGATCTGGTTGCCGCCCGATACGTCCTGTCCATACACGACGTAGACGTCGCCGTTCGTGGGGTCGACGGCCACGTGGTCGACGCCGCCGAGCAGGGCGTTGACGGTCCCGAACTTGAACCCTGGCGCTTGGTCGCTGCTGACCGAGTCGACGGTGAGGCCGTCAGCGCTCCCGTTGAGGGTCCACGTGGCGCCTCCGTCGGTCGATCGGTTGAGCTTGTACGTGACGGTCTTGGGCTGGCTCGACCCGGTTGACTGCTCATAAAGCACGTAGACGGTGCCATTGCGGGGATCGGTCGCCATGCGCAGGCCGGGATTCGTCGCGAGTGGGCTCTCAGTGCCCGCCTTGTTGTCCGCGGTGATGTTGACCGGGGCGGCGCCGTAGGAGACGGCGACGCGGGCGTCCGGGCTGCCACCGAAGTCGTCGTACGCGACGTAGACGTTGTCCTGCGTGGCGGTCGTTGGATCGCGGTTGACCAGGAGCCATGGCTGGTCGACGCTGGTCCGCGTGCCGGGTGTGAGCTGGGCAGGATTGCCGTTCCAGGTCCAGGAGGCGGCGGTGGTCGGGTCGGTCGTGGAGCCCGTGACGATGCTGGCGTTCGTCAAGAAGGTGCCGTACAGGCGGCCGTCACGACCGAAGTCGATGGTCTGGTCACATGGGCACCCGGACGTGCTGCCGATCCCAGGGGGGACCGGGATGCTCGTTTCCTCCGTCCAGGTGATGCCGCCGTCATTGGAGAAGAGCAGGTCCGCGTTGGCGTTCCAGGTCAAATTGAACCGCGTGATCGCGATCCTGGTCGGGTTTACGGGGTCGACCGCGATGCTGGGCTCAGTTCCACCCGCTGTACTTGCGCTGATGCTGGGGTCGTTCGTGAAGATGCCGGCTACAGCAAGCTTCGGGGCGAGGGATCGAGGCTGGCCCGACGCCGGCTGGGAGTAGACGTTGCGATCGGGGGGATAGCTGCTGGTGGGTGGCGCTGTAGTTGGCGAGGCGGTTGCCTGTGCCCCCGCTGAGGCAGTCGTGGCAATGGGCAGACCGGCTCCCATCGACACGGCGACACAGATGGACGCCAGCGCCGCGAATCTACGAACCCAATACATGTCTCCCTCCCCCCAATAGACGTCGTCCCCTTCCCGTGCGTTTCCGCCAGGCGACCACGAGCGTAGTGCGGCCGGGCCGCACTGTCAATTGAATCGTCAAGTGGGCGGGTTGACACGGCTCCCGCCGCCAAAGTTCAGAGCGGCGAGGTCAGCTCCAGCTGGATGTTGTCGGGGTCGCGGAAGGGCAGCACGCAGATCCCAAAAGACGTCAGCTCTCTGACCTCCCCGTGGGGCACGCCGCGCTCGTCGAGCAGCCGGATCGCCTCGTTCAGCGCTGCGCGGTTCTCGACGTTGAAGCTCAGGTGGTCGAGTCCGACCCGGTTCTCGTCGAAATGGTCGCCTTTGGCAGCCACCGGTCGGAGTCCGAGCAGGTAGTTGCCCTTTGCCATCACGCACCCGCCCCACAGCACCGGGTAGCTCGGATCGGACTTGGGGTCATCTGACGCCGGCGCCTCGACGGCAACGTTGAATCCCAGGATCCCGGTGTAGAACTCCCGACTCCGCTCGATGTCGGTGACGGTCAGCCGCAGGTGGTGGATAGTGCTCAATTCGATCTGCCCAGCCATGGTTTCCCCCTTTTTGCAAACCAGTGACGCGCGTGCAAGTGTGGCCCGTTGCGGAGACTACCCCAGGATCAGGGTTAAATGGGCCCAGGCATGTGTCCCGCAGCGTAGTCTGGGCACCTGATGGGTTTCTTCCGTGACTTCCGTCGCGAGTTCATCGTGCGCCCCGACGCCTTCAAGGCGTCGATCCTCTTCAAATGGCCCGACACCAACATCCGCAGCCGAACCCAGCTCACCGTCGAGCAGGACGAGCTCGCCGTCTTCTTCCGCGACGGCAAGGTCAGCGGGGTGATCCAGCCGGGCGTGAGCACCCTGGACTCCAGCGAAATCCCCTTTCTTGGCGACCTGGTCGACGCCGCCACGGGCGGCAAGTACTTCAAGACCGAGCTCTACTTCGTATCGACTCGCGAATTCGCCAACCTGCCGTTCGGCGGCATGGTCGACAACGTGGTCGATCCCGAGACCGGGTTGGCAATCGGTCTACGCGTGTTCGGGGATTATTCGCTCAAGGTGGTCGCTCCCGATCGGCTGATCGTCAACCTGGTCGGCACCCAGAACCTCTACAGCAACGATCAGATCACGGACTGGATGCGGGACCAGCTGCTCAAGGTGTTTCGCACCGATGTGGTGGCGCACATCACCAACGAGCGATGGCCGATCCTGGGCATCGCCAGCCAGAACGCCGTCATCGAGCAGGAGACTCTCGCCGCAGCGGCCAAGGTGCTAGAGGGATACGGCATCAGCGTCGCCCGGATGGGCAACTTCGTGATCTCGATCAAGCCGGAAGACGAGGAGACGCTCAAGAAGTATCGCCGCGACGTCCAGTACACGAAGCTGGCCGGCAGTTTCCAGGGCGCCGCCGCGGGCGAGGCGATGGAAGGCATCGGCGAGGGCGCGGCCAAAGGCGGCGAGGGATCCGCTCCGGCGGTGATTGGAGGCATGGGCCTGGCTGGTGCGGTGTTTTCGGCGGCGAGTGCGACGCGGACCTCACCCTGTCCGAAATGCGGCGTGCAGGTTGCGGCGGGCGCCAAGTTTTGTCCTAGTTGCGGCGCTGAGCAGCCCCTCGCCGCTCGTTGACCGACCCCGCCATCGGCCTGGGCCAGATCCAGGCCGCCGACCCCGATTTCGACGTCAACGCCTTTCTCGCGCAGGCCGGCAAGTCCTTGTTCGCCGTCAAGTCGGCGCTGCAGGCGAGAGAGCCCGCGGAGATGCGCGATCTCGTATCCGATTCGGTTTATGACGATCTGCGCGCGGACGTGATGAGCATGTACACGCGGGGCACCGTCCACTACTACGACCTCCTGGACATCAGGCAGTCCAGCGTCGCGGCGGCGGAGCGGACGGAGGCCGGCGACAACATCACCGTCCTGTTTCAGTGCGTGGCCATGCAATACACGCTGGGAGAGAATGAAAGTCCCGACGCGATTCAGATGCCGCTGCTGATGCCCTTCTCCGAGTACTGGACGTTCAGCCGGCCCCCGGGCGCCTCGACCCTTGCCCAGCGCCGCCCTGAGTGCCCGATCTGCGGGGCCCCGATCGACGTCGACACCGGGCGTATCTGCCGATACTGCAAGACGCTGATGCCCCCGCTGAGGCAGCAGACTGGTTGGACCGTCGTCGCCATCGCACCGGCCGCCCAGAACGCGTAGGCGCAACCAGCTCAGGAACGCACAGGGCGCGCAATTGCCGGCTGCTGACTACGCTTCCTAGTCATGTCTGGGCGGCGTGATACAAGCGGTCCTGGTCAGGCCCTGGAGTTCGAGATTTGGTCGGACCTCATCAGACAATCGCAAGGCGCTCTGCACGTATTTCTACCACTGCTCGACCGCGGCCTCGATGCAGTGCTTCACCGGATGACCGACGGACGGTACATACCGGTTCAAATCAAAGGCCGTGGGCAGATGGTCGAAGGGATGGTCGAGGTCGTCGTCCGAGGCGACAGCCTCGTTGATGACAACGCTCTCCTGATCGGCTCGTTCATGCACGACGTCAACGGCCAGCTCGACCTGGTCATCGAGGAGGGCATCTTCAAAAGGCTTGCCGCACGTGACTTTTCGCACGGTCACGAGTTCTATTCGGCGGCCTTCAGCATGCACCCCAACCACAGCCACTGGCGTCCTTACCTTGTGCCGCGATCCGAGCTGGCCGAACGCATCCTCGGAACGTCCGCGGCTCAGGCCAGCAAGCAACTAGACCCCGATCTCTTACAGCCCAGTAAGCGCCACAATCAGTGGCTCGGTTTTCTCGGCGAGTCCGAAGTGATCCGGCGCCTTGCGCAAAGCTCCCAGCTGGACCTCTTTCGTCCTTTTCCGGACCTCGAGATGGTGGAGGTTCTGGCAAGAAATAACTTGACCGGTGGCTTTGCCGGCCTGCAGGTGAAGACGGGCACGGTATCTCGCCCGTACGGCGAGGCCCAGATCCACATTCGCAAGGCGACCCTGAGCCAAGCGGCGAATACGTGGCTGGTTGGGCTCGCGTGGCTAGAAACGGCGGCCGGCTTCGACGGTGAGTGTCTGCTCATACCGGCGGCCGACATTCCAAACGTCGCAACCGACGACGGCTCAGACCTGGCGATCCATTTCCACCCATCGAGCCCTGAGCGGACGCGGCTGGATCCCTATCGACAGCGCCTTCTACACTTGGACCGCCTTGTGCTTGAAGCCTGTCTGGCCAATTCATCGAGCTAAACTCAGCGTGCTCAGAACCGCTCGACCAGGGTGAACCACATGCAGACAACCAGCGTGTCATCCGTGATCTCGCGATCGGCCCAAGCCCGTTCGTGGGCCGAACGCCACTGGCCGACGGTCGCGAAGCCCTCGCCCTCATCGCGCGCGAACTGCAGGTCGACGTCGCCGGCTCGGACGACTCGCAAATCAGTCGTTTTCACCACTCCCACAGGCTCATCGTCGTAGCCGGCCAGAAGGAAACTCTCGCCGGGTAGTGGCAGCGGATCGTTCGTATCCGGTCCGTATTGTTCGCGCAGGCTCGCGGTTGCGATCTTTTCACCGCGAAGCACGGCCGCCACCAGCTTGCGGCGCAACTCGGTGCGGGGGTCGCCGAGCTCGAGGGGCCGCAGGTCGCTGGAGATGACCATCATTATCGGCGTGGCCAGCTGGGCTGAGTTCGAGGCGGCCGCGCCCGAGTTCGCATCGCGAGTGCGTTCGCTGATGGCGTCCCGCAAGCACCTCACCATGGCCACGCTTCGCCAGGACGGCTCGCCGCGGATCAGCGGCATCGAGGTCGAGTTCGCCGATGGGCAGCTGCAGATCGGGTCGATGCCCCGCGCGGTCAAGGCGTTGGACCTCCGAAGCGATCCGCGCGTCGCCATTCACGGCCCGACCGATGATCCGCCCGCCGGCAATCCCAGCGGCTGGAAGGGCGAGGCGAAAGTGGCCGGCACCGCGACGGAGGTCGAGTCCGGAAGCGCCGCACACCGCTTCGTCATCGACATCCAGGAGGCCGTCATCACACACCTGAACGAAGCCGGCGATAGGCTTGTGGTCGAGTCGTGGAACCCCGCCCGCGGCCACCGTACCCTGGAGCGCGAGTAAAAGAGTGACTTCGACCGGTTCACTGGAGTCCGACTACATCGAGTTGGCGGGCATCGTCCGCGCACTGCACGGAGACTGGACGGCGCCGGCGCCAGGATATGAAGGCTGGACGTGCAGGGACCTACTCGCGCACCTGTCGAGCACGGCCGCGTCGCTGCCGGCGGTGGCAAGCTCCGTGACCGGAAGCAGCGATCCCAATGCGCCGCCATTCGACTCCAATCGTTGGAATTCATCGCAGGTCCGCCGGCGCGCTGACAAGGATGCACAGGAATTGATCGACGAATATGACGCCGGGACGACGCGCCTCGTGACGGTGCTGTCAGACCGGCCATTGGACAGTCCTGTCACGATCGGCCCGTACGCCGGCATGTCGCTGGGCGAAGCGATGGCCGAGATGCTGGAGCACCAACGAGGCCACCTGTCCGACCTCGAGCGGGCGCTCGCCGGCTGACGCGCCCCCGCTACTGAGCGGCCGATTACCCCGGCGGTTCGGGCCCTCCGCTCGGCGGCGCCATTGACGCCGGGTCGGGTGGAGGCGGCGGCGCGGAGTCCGCTGCTGCCGGGGCAGGCTCCACTGGCGGGACCACAAGCGGGGCATGCATCAGTCGCCAGGGTGTGATCAGGCCTAGGAAGAACGCAAGAGCGATCGCCGCCACCCCGATCCCGATCAGCGCTGCCTGGCTCTGGCCGAAGACCCGATTCGACACTCCCGTAAGCGCGAGGCCCGCATCCGTGGTTGCGGTCAGCGTCTGTGCCTGGGTCAAAGACAGCTTCCAGATCGCCGTCTTCCGATCCTGCGTGAACAGCGCACCTGGGGCGGACGCGATCTCGTGCGGGACGGTCAACGAGAACGTGAGCTGGATGACTGAGGACAGCTCGTCAGGGGTAATTGGCACCTGTGAATCCGGTGAGGGGGATGGCACCGGTTGCGCCTGCGTCTTGAACGTGTAGGTGTCGGTCTGTCCGGAGGTCGTGTGTGTGGCCGAAATGAAGAGCCCGCCGGTGTTGCCCACGTCAATTGTCGGGCTGCCGCTGGAGGCCGTGTCGTTCGGGTTCAACTTCGACGGCTCTGTCAAGAACGCAAACGCGTCCTTCTCTGTCTTGAAGGGGACGGTCAGCAAGACTCCAGCCTCGTCTCCCACCGCGACCTTGGTGATCTTCGCTCCAGGGTATTTCGATGCCAGCTCGGCGTTGGCCTTCGCGATGTCGGCATCGCTGAACCCCGACACCGTCATGTTCGGACCGCCCTCCAGGAGCGACTTCGGGAGCAGGAATTCCAGGCCGATGTTCACCGAACCGTCGGCGTGGAATGTGGCGCTCACGTCGTAGCTGCATCCGACGGCGGCGATCAGAACGGCCACGATCAGCAGGGTTCTGGCGGCTATGGCAGGCACGTCTCTTGTGTAGCACGCCGGTCGTGATTTGCAGCCGGGTTATGTCGATCCTGTCGGAATCCGTTCGTATAGGAGGTAGAAGCCCGCACGGCGCCGGCTTGAGTCAAGGAGGCACGCTTGAGAAGAATCGTCGTTTTCAACAGTCTGTCGCTCGACGGGGTCATGCAGGCCCCGGGCCGGCCAGACGAGGACCGCCGTGGCGGCTTCGAACACGGCTGCTGGGCGCTTCCCTACGCCGATCCGGACATGGGCAGGGCGGCCGGAGAGAGCATGGCCAGCACCGGTGGGCTGCTGTTTGGGCGCCGCACCTACGAAGACTTCTACTCGGTCTGGCCCGACCGAACCGACAACCCGTTCACGACTGTGCTCAACAACACCCAGAAGTACGTGGCATCAACGACGCTGAAGGAGCCGCTCCCGTGGATGAACTCCACGCTCCTCGAGGGCGACGCCGCCGAGGCGGTGGCCAGGCTCAAGGAGCAGCCGGGCAAGGACCTCGTGGTGCTCGGCAGCGGAGATCTGCTTCAGTCGCTGATGCGGCACAACCTGGTCGACGAGTACACGCTCCTGATCCATCCGCTGATCCTGGGATCGGGGCGCCGCCTGTTCGCCGACGGCGGTTCATTCGCCGCTCTCCAGCTCGTCGACACGAAGACGACGACCACCGGCGTCGTGATCGCGACCTACCGGCCGGCAGTAACCTCAGGGAGGAACGCCTCATGAAGCAGTACTTGCTCAGCGTGTATCAACCGGAAGGAACTCTTCCACCCGCGGAACTGCAGAAGGTGATGCGGGACGTCGATGCCCTGAACCAGGAGATCAGGGCCGCGGGCGCGTGGGTCTTCGCAGGGGGGCTGCACCCTTCGAGCACCGCCACCGTGGTGCGTGTCCAGGACGGCGA
>Ga0209180_10000548_pt1 | contig 17647 bp, 20 predicted proteins | sample CZO8metaG_3_FD_188355 | JGI IMG/M metagenome (GOLD analysis project Ga0209180, IMG submission 188355) | Vadose zone soil microbial communities from the Eel River Critical Zone Observatory, Northern California, USA - CZOApr15con2H2.8 metaG... | ecosystem: Environmental > Terrestrial > Soil >...
AAGGACCAGCTCGAAGAAGAGCTCCACCTAGTCGGCGATTACGGCTTACGAAACAAGAGAGAACTACGCGGGCACGAGACCGAGCTCTCACAAATCAGAGGAATAGCCAGAACGCTCCTCGGAACCGAGGAAGAAGAACGGGGTCCTCTCGAGCGGCAGTACCTGACGCGACTAGCAAGACTCGGAATCCTTCCAGAGTCAGCCACAGTAGACAACATTCTAGACCTGAATGTCAAGGATCTTATGGAACGCCGATTACAAACAATAGTGCACCGAAGTGGTCTCGCGAAGTCCATCCACCAGGCTCGCCAGTTTGTTACTCATGGTCACATTAGCGTCGCAGGGGACGTAGTATCGGTACCAAGTTACACTGTTCAGCGCGAACAAGAGTCCAGAATCGCATTCCACGCCCGCAGTCCTTTGAGTAATGCGCAACACCCCGCGAGGGCAGCTCCAACAGGTAAGAGAGTCTCCAGAATCATAGAGGAAGTAGCAGCGCCCACTTCCCCGATTCTCCCAGAAGTTCCACCTGAGGTTAAGGAAGAGGTCCTGGCCGAGCAACCCCTCGTAATGCCAGAAGCCGAGACCGAAGAGGAAGCGCCCGCGGAGCCGGGGGCAGAGAAACAGTAGCAACCTGCTTAAACCCCCTACTTCTGTAAGAAACACGCTCGATACCGATGGTCGTCTCGACAGCAATCCTCCTCATAGTAGGAGGCATATGCGCAACCGCGCCCCTCTTCAAACGCGCCTCAAAGGACTTCGCGCGCTTGCTCTCCATCATAGGTTTCTTTGTAGGCATCGCCATAATCGTCGTCGCGATCGACCTGGCCCTCGGTCTGAACTTTCTCTCTAACATATTCGGAATAGGATTCGAGCCAAATCCAAATTCGAACTATCCATACCTCAAGTACTACCTCCCGATCATGGCAGTCCTCGGGATCATGCTGATCTCCCGCCCCCTCAAGAACCTGCGCTGGGCATCACTGATCTCTCTCGGCGTCGGAATTCTTGTCGCAGCCTATCTCCGAGTCGCGCTTCCCGGCCTGCTGAACAATCTGGAGCTAGGCATAGTCTTCCTAGTCATCACTCTGATTCTCTATACCCTGCTCAGATTTGTGGAAGACATTCTTGAGACGATAGGTTCGATCCTTGCGTTCCCGCCCATTGCGGTGATCATAGGGCTCGTAAGTATCTACTTTGGGATCGTCACAGGCATCGCCTAGTCAATTCTGTTGCGCCAAAGATCTCATTTCCCGTCTTTCTCCTAGGGTCCTTGCGAGTACGGGAAGCGAGCCTGGGCATCGCTAGCGCTCAAATCCCACGACAAGTGATGGGATATGGGGTACTCGAGTCCACAATCCTTCTGAAACTCGTCAGCTTTAATAAAGTCCAGCGGGTCCGGGCGGGATACTTTCGCGTTGGAAGCATGATAATTAGATGGACATAAAACTCCTCACCAAAGAACAGGACACTATCCGTTTTGTCCTATCTGACGTTTCGCCAGCATTCGCCAACGCGCTCCGACGCATAATCCTCGCCGAAGTACCCGTCATGGCGATCGAGGACGTCATGATTCTTGAGAACAGTTCAGTCATGTACGATGAAATTCTAGCCCATCGCCTCGGGCTCATCCCGATCACAACTGATCAGACTTACAACCTTCCTGAGGAATGCACTTGCAAAAGTGAACTTGGCTGCGAAAAATGCAGAGCCTCGCTCTCTCTAGAGGTCGAGGCCTCAGACCCTGTTGAGGTTGTCTACTCTGCAAATCTGAAACCAGAGAACCCCGAAGTAAAACCCGTCTCAGACAAGGTTCCGATCGTTAAGCTTGCCCAAGGCCAAAGAATTAAGCTTGAAGCATACGCGCGACTAGGAAGAGGACGAGATCACGCAAAATGGCAGCCTGCATCCGCATGCACCTATAGCTACGACCCCAAAGCGAAGACCTTCAATTTCTTTGTCGAATCAACCGGAACCTTACCGCCCGAAAAACTAGTTCTAGACGCGGCCCGACTCATCAGCGCGAAAACCCTAGGGTTCGAGGAAGGACTCGGAGGAATATCTGAGAAATGAAAAAGGTAATAGCCGTTGCTGAGCCTGAAGAGATCGTAGACGCTTCCAACCTCATCCTGGGAAGAATGGCCAGTTACGTGGCCAAGAAAGCTCTCGACGGAAAAAGCATGGTGGTTATCAACGCCGAGCGCGCGGTCATTTCCGGAACCAAGGCGCGTGTCGTCGCCAGAGCCAAGCTGAAACTAAAGACTCGAACCCTCGGAAATTTGGAGAAGAGCCCGACCCATCCGCGGAAACCTGACGGCTATGTCCGCAGAGTCATCCGAGGAATGTTGCCATGGAAAAAGAGTGGAGGCAAGGACGCTTTCCATCGAGTCAAGGTCTACATCGGGACCCCCAGCGAGTATCAGGACCGCCCCGCTACCAGAGTCGCTGACGCTGACGCGTCAAGACTGAGAGTTCCCTACATTACCGTCGCCCAATTATCCGGTGAAATTGGAGGCTTCCCGCAGTGAGCGAGAAGAAAAAACTCTCACTCGAAACAGGCAAGAGAAAAACCGCTATCGCAAGAGCCGTAATGCGACCTGGGAAAGGACGCATCTACATTAATGATCAATCACTCGATCACATGTTCCCAGAAGTTGCAAGAATGAAGATCGAGGAGCCGTTGTTGATCGCTGGGGACAGGTCCAAGGCAGTCGATATCAGAGTCAGCATTGAAGGAGGCGGAGTAATGGCCCAAGCAGAAGCTGCACGCATAGCAATAGCTCGGGCGTTGGCAGGGTGGACGAAGGGTAGCGAGTTGAGAAAGACCTTCCTCGCATACGATAGAGTCATGATAGCCGGAGACCAGAGAGTCGCAGAACCCAAGAAGTTCGGCGGACCGAGCGCACGACGGAGAAAACAAAAATCGTACAGGTGATAGTGACCCAATGATAATACCAGTAAGATGCTTCACATGTGGGAAACAGATCGCCGACAAGTGGGAAACCTTCAACCAACGCGTAAGAGCAGGCGACAAGCCCCAGAAAGTCCTCGACGAACTAGGAATCCGGCGGTACTGTTGTAGACGAATGCTCATAACTCATGTCGAGCTAATCGACGAGTTCCTGAAATATCCGCAAGTGACCGCGAAGAGACGGGCCGAGCTCGCTTAGGGTCTTGGTCGAATGGAGAGCCAAGACTTTGAGGAAAGGGAAGCAATACCCCGAGCGGAGAACCTTCTCCTCTCGCTGGAAGAACTCTTGGCTGCGGGTCTCCACATCGGAACCCGGATCAAGACCGTTGATATGGAAAAGTACATTTTTCGAGTAAGACCCGACGGGCTCTTCATACTAAACATCGGAGAGACAAACGAAAAGATCCGAGTAGCCGCCAAGTTCATGGCACGGTTCGAACCCGGCCGAGTACTAGCCGTCTCGTCAAGACTCTACGGCAAGACTCCGATCGATCGATTCGCAGAACTCACAAAGGCCATGCCTATCGTCGGCAGATTCATGCCCGGTCTCATATCCAACCCGCTTCAGCCGAAACACGCCGAACCACAAGTCGTACTAGTGACTGACCCAAGGGCGGATTGGCAAGCGATCAAAGAAGCAACAGCCGTCGGCATACCGGTCATTGCTCTTTGCGACACAGACAACGTATTCTCAGGAGTTGACCTAGTAATCCCGGTGAACAACAAGGGACGAAGAGCCTTGGCCGTGGTCTACTGGTTGCTCGCCCGCCAAGTTCTAAGGGAGAGAGGCGAAATCCCGCAAGATGGGACTATCCCATTATCGATAGACGATTTCGAGACGAAGCTCGCCGCCATGCCCGTGGGCCGAGCTTCAGGTGGCGAGGCGTGAAAAGGCGCCTCCCAGCTCAAGCAGGCACATTCTACCCGGACACTGAAGGAGCAGTAAGAACACAGATCCAGCAGTCCTTCCTTCATCGTCTGGGACCAAGGGCTATGCCGACGATCCCTGGAACTCGAAACCAGAACCTTCTTGGGCTGATAGTCCCGCATGCCGGCTACAAATACTCGGGACCCGTCGCGGCCCACAGCTACTTCAAGCTTGCATCAGCTGGAATCTTCGAATCCATAATCATACTCGGACCTAATCACACCGGGCTTGGAAGCGGAGTCTCTACGATGACTGAGGGCGAATGGAGCACCCCTCTGGGAGATGTGCCCGTAGATGCTGATCTCGCGCGAGAAATTGTGGACAGCTCCGATCTGGTGGATGTCGAGGATGAAGCGCATAGAAACGAGCACTCTATCGAAGTCCAGCTGCCGTTTTTACAGTTCATCTATCCCCGACGATTCAAGTTTGTACCTATCTGCATGATGCTTCAAGATCTGAAGACCAGCATCGAGGTCGGCGACGCCATCGCGAAAGCAGCTGAGAAGCATGGAGCGGCGGTGCTTGCTTCTTCCGATTGGACACATTACGAACCCCAAGAAGAGGCACAATCCAAGGACAAACAAGCGATCGACGCAGCGCTACAAATGAACGAGAAAAAATTCCAAGAAATAATCGAGGAAATCTCAGTCTCCGCTTGCGGATACGGTCCAGTAACGGCCATGATCCATGCAGCAAAGCTACGAGGAGCGAGAGACGGAAATCTGCTCTCGTATCAGACGAGTGGAGACGTTACGGGAGACAAGAGCTCGGTCGTAGGTTACGCGGCGGCCTCATTCGAGAAGTGAAGGGTCTACGCGCCCGACTAGCGATGGTTCGCGATCAATTGCGCGAGCTCCCGGCAAGATAATCCTGGCAGGAGAGCACTTCGTGGTGCTCGGTGCGCCTGCCGTAGCGATGGCCATCAACCTCTACTCTCAGGTCCAAGTGACCCCAAAAAATGGCTCTGGGGTAGCCGTCAATGCGGACATTCCGATTCGATTTCTGGCCGGGAAACCAGGAAACCCTGTAGTGCATGATCCTCGTGGACTTCTACACCCTCTTCAACTAGCGGCTGAAGCAACTCTGAAACACATTGGGAGCAGTGCTCATGGAGTTCATGTAAATGTTGAATGCGAGATCCCTGTAGCTGCAGGCCTCGGATCGTCAGCATCAACAACCGTGGCAATAATTTCGGCCGTAGCAAAGTCCAAGGGAGTCGAACTCAACAAAAAAGAGATCTTCAAGCTCGCATTCGTTCCCGAGAACTTCCTCCACGGTAAACCCTCAGGAGTCGACCAAGCCACATGCATCTATGGGGGCATGATACAGTTCACTCGCCCCTCGAGCGTGAAGACCGTTCGACCGAAGAAAGATCCTGTAATGCTCGTCTGTGACACAGGCATTCATCATGCGACGCGCACCCTTGTTGGAGGTGTTGTTCAGAAATCCCAAAGGGAGAAAAAGGATTTTCAGAATTACCTCGTAGAGGTCCGAGAGATCTCTAACGGAGTTGTCAAGGCGTTGAGAGAGGGTGACGATGAGGATCTTGGCTTACTCATGTATCAGAACCACGAACTTCTCCGAAAGATCGGGGTCTCACATCCCAAACTCGATCACCTCGTGGAAGCAGCAAGACGAGCGGGCGCCTTAGGGGCGAAGCTGACAGGGGCCGGAGGAGGAGGTTGCATCATTGTGTTAACCAGGAGCGTCTCGGCCCGAGATAGGATCGCTCGCGTTCTCAGAAAACAGGGCGGAACACCGTACAAGATTTCAATCGACAGAAACGGCGTGGAATCGCTGCCCGCCTAAGCGCCTTCGAGGGAGATGCGTGGAACTACTCTATCATGTGACGAAGGATGACTCCGTCCTGGGATCAAAAGAAAGATCGAAGGCTCATCTAGATCAAATTCTTCACCGGGCGGGGATGATCTTCTTGGCTCGTTCCGATGGCAAGATACTCCTTCAACGTCGCAGTTCCAGCAACAAGGTTTTTCCAAACTGTTGGGATTCGTCCAGCTCCTTCCATGTCACTTTTGGAGAGAGCTATGAACAAGCGGCGAGACGTGAACTCAAGGAAGAAGCGGGGGTTTCGACAGTGCTCACGTATGTTGGAAAGTTCTTGTATCATGTCCCACCAGAAAACGAGATCGTGGCCGTATTCTCCTGCGGAAGTGATGGTCCTGTCAGAATTGATCGAGGGGAATCATCTGAGGCATCATTCAAAACGAGAGACGAGGTTAGCGCGATAGCTGAATCTGAGGCGGCCGCGCCTTGGCTTAGAAAGGGATGGAATGCACTCATAGACTCGACGGCTCCACACTGATGTGGAAGACAGATCGCGAAACCTTGATACTAGTGAAGAAAGGTTTTATGGTGTCAGAAAAATGATTCGAAACATGTCAGAGATCGTTGTACTCGTAGACGACAAAGATCATCCCCTCGGCTACGAGGAGAAGATGAAAGCTCATTCTGACGGAGGAAAGCTACACCGGGCGTTCTCCATCTTCATTTACAATTCCAAGAACGAGATGCTTCTTCAGCTAAGATCACATGTCAAACACCATTTTCAGAACCTCTGGAGTAATGGATGTTGCAGCCACCCGCTGAAAGGCGAGGAATTGGAGGGAGCGGCTCATAGAAAATTGAAGCAGGAGTTTGGATTTGATACAAAACTGAAGGAGGTCTTCAGCTTCGTCTACAAAGCAGATGACCCTAAGAGCGGACTAACAGAACACGAATTCGATCACGTATTCATCGGGGAATACAACGGGGTTCCAAAACCCAACCCCGAGGAAATTGACGATTGGAAATGGGTCACTCCGAGTGAACTCAAACACGATCTCGCCAATAATCCTGCCCATTATACTCCGTGGCTGAAGCCTGCATTCGACGGGCTAATCAAGCGTAACGGGATCAAGCAATAGGCCAAAAAACGTCTGTAGTGTTAATCGTGAATGCGATTCCAGGAGACAGCTAGATTGGAAGTGAAGAGTTTGGGCAGAGCCTCGAACATTGGTTCATTTTACAAACTGTCGGTCGAAGAGAGACTACGTATCGTTCAGGAGTTCTCCGGACTCTCAGACGAAGAAGTTCACACGCTGAAGACCGGAGCTCTTCCCGTTCCTTCGGCACAGCGAATGATCGAAAACGTCGTAGGAGTTCTACCTGTACCCCTAGGAATTGCCGTGAACTTCCTCGTCAACGACAAGGACTATCTCATACCAATGGCGATCGAGGAACCTTCGGTGGTTGCGGCCGCCAGTCACGCGGCCAAGATGGCGCGGGCCAAAGGCGGGTTCAAGACCAGCAGCACGGAGCCTATCATGATCGGACAAGTACAACTCATCAAATGCCCGTCACCAAGAGACGCGGAGAAAGCAATTCTCTCCTCAAAACAGGACCTTCTCAACAAGGCGAACCAACAGGACCCGACACTTGTCTCAAAAGGCGGAGGCGCGAAGGACTTGCGCGTCAGAATACTGCCTAGCCTCGCTGGAACAATGGTGATAACTGAACTACTTGTAGATTGTCGAGACGCCATGGGAGCCAACGTCGTCAACACCATGGCCGAATCAGTGGCGCCCATCCTTGAGAAGCTCTCAGGGGGACATGCAAATCTTAGAATCATATCCAACTTGGCCGATAAGAGAATCGCTAGGGCCACAGCTCTCTTCGGTAAAGAGGATCTGGGTGGAGAAGACGTCGTTGAGGGAATCGCGCAGGCCTACGCTTTTGCAGCCGCGGATCCGTACAGGTGTGCCACTCACAACAAGGGAGTGATGAATGGAGTCACAGCTGTATGCCTCGCGACCGGAAACGACACTCGGGCAATCGAAGCAGGTGCCCATGCCTACGCTGCACGGACGGGCCACTATTCGCCTCTGACCCGATGGAGAAAGGATGACAACGGCGACCTTGAGGGATTCATAGAGATACCAGCAGCGGTTGGAATGGTCGGTGGGATAACAGCTGTTCATCCAGTAGCAAAGATCAGCCTAAAGATTCTCCAAGTCAAGACTGCAAAGGAACTGGGCGAAGTTATGGCCGCAGTCGGCTTGGCGCAAAACTTAGCAGCGCTCAGGGCTTTGGCCGCGGAGGGAATCCAGCGAGGTCACATGTCTCTCCATGCAAGAAACATCGCCGCGATGGCGGGCGCTGAAGGAGACATGATCGACGCCGTTGCTGCGGCGATGGTGCAGGAGAAGAAGGTGAGATTGGACCGGGCAAAAGAGCTGGTTACAGAGATGGCATCTTCAAAGAGCGGGGATGCCTCCCATAAAGAACCCCACCAAACCAAGAAGCATCCAAACTAAGACCTGACTCTTCACCTTACGAACGGTCGCCGGAGTCGGATCACGAATCAGCCGAAAGGATGAGTACAAGAAACCAAGATCCGCAACGACTACCCCAGGGTAGTAGAATAGTGAAACTTTCTGGTCGAAAACGGGGGCCAGGAAACTTAGGAGAACGGCTACAACGAAGAAGCTAGCCGCGAGCTCAGCGGCGCGCTTCGGTCCTTGCGTAACAGCGATTGTCATGATTCCTTTGGAACTATCACCTGCGACGTCCGAGATTCCCTTAGCAACCTCTCGTGCCGTGTTGGCTAAGAAGGCGAGAAGAAAGAAGATGAAGAGTAGCGGGCGCAGGCTATTGACCGCTAATCCTCCAAAGAAGAATGGTAGGGCGACGTTGAAGCTTACGACAGCATTTCCTAACAGACCCGTCTTCTTTCCCCGCGTGTTATAGTAAGCCATCAGAGCTAGGGCAGCTAATGCAGTCAAGAAAGTGAAGACGCCGAGAACTAGCGAGGATATCAACGCGAGGCTCGAGAAAACAATCGACAATACGTAGGCCTGTCGAATCGTCACCCGGCCTGATGGTATTGGCCTGTCTGGGCTGTTGACCCTATCCACAGGAACGTCCTGGATATCGTTAAACACCATCGTCCCAGCGAGCAGCAAGAAAGCTGTGAGGAAACCAAAGGCTGCCTCTACCGCAGAAGGTAGGCCGCCGAGGCCTATCGTCTCTGCCACTAGAACAGCTAATCCGATCATCAGGCAATTGGGAATTCTGACCAGCCTCAAGAACGGAGCCATTCGAGCGGCAGATGCAGTGCTTCGAGGATCTAGTCTCCTCTTATCAGAAGGATTTGTGGTTTCCACAACTAGACTGTTTCGGAATAAGCCTAAATAAACTGGCGAGGCACATGCCGATATCGAGATATGTCCGTCAAGAAAGAGTCCACCCTACTGGAAGACCTAAACCAGGCCCTGGCGGGGGAAACCCTGGCCGCCTTCCGGTACCTTTACCTAAGCAAAATCGCCAACGGTATCAACTCCGCCCATCTCTCGTCAATCTTCCAGGAGATCGCCAAAGAAGAGTGGGCTCATGCATCGACGCTCATGGGGAGAATAATACAGCTAGGGGGCGTCCCCCTTGCAAGACCCGCTGAATGGGAGAAGAGAAGTTTTCTCCCATATTATGAACCCCCTAGGAGAGGGAACGATTTGAAGGCTCTAATCAAGGATAGTCTGAAGCTGGAGAGGGCTTCTATCGACTTCTTCCAGAAGCTAGCTCTAAAGACCAGAGACAGCGATTTGATCACCTACAGAATGGCCATGGATGTCATGGCCGAAGAGGCCCACGACGAGCAGAGAATCTCTGCTCTAGTCGAATAGCCGCCGGTAGATGAGTTTCAGACCCAGCCGCGTATCTTCATCGCGGCGGTTACCTTGCCAATAGCGTAGATGTAGGCCCCAGTCCGCATATCGACATTGTTCTCCTGGCTTGTCTTGTAGACCTCAGCGAAGGCCTTCTTCATTATCGCCTTCAACCGCTGGTCAACTTCCTCGGCGCTCCAATAGAGGTGCTGGAGATTCTGGACCCACTCGAGATAACTCGTGCTGACGCCTCCGGAATTCGCGAGTATATCCGGAATCAACGTCACATTTCTCTTGAACAGAATTTCATCAGCCTCGGGCGTAGTCGGACCATTGGCGCCCTCGGCCACCAGCTTCGCCTTTATTTTCGAAGCGTTCTTTTCGGTGATAACATCTTCGAGAGCAGCCGGCACGAGAATGTCGACGTCAAGCTCCAACAGCTCCTCGTTCGTAATGGGTTCACTCTCCGGCATGTTGACGATGTTGCCGGTCTTCTTCTTGTAAGCTGAGACTTCGTTAAACCAGATTCCATTCTTCTTGTAGGCTCCGCCCTTGGAATCCGAGACCGCGACAACTTTCACCCCTGCTTCTTCAAGGAACATGTGAGCAAAAGATCCAACATTGCCAAAGCCTTGTACTGCACACGTCGCCTTTTTCAGGTCCATCTTGAGATGCCGAGCTGCTTCTTCGACATTGATTGACACACCACGGCCAGTGGCAGAATCTCGACCAAGCGATCCTCCAATTATCAACGGTTTCCCAGTGACGACAGCGAAAGGATTGTTTCGTTCATTCTTGCTGTACTCATCCATGAACCATGCCATAGTCTGAGAGTCGGTGTAAACGTCAGGTGCGGGGATGTCTCTGAAGGGACCAACTATCTCGCTGATCAAGGAAAAGAATGATCTTGACAGTCTCTCTAGTTCCGAGTGAGAGAGTTGCTTGGGGTTGACTGTCACTCCTCCTTTTGCTCCGCCGAATGGGATACCCGCGACTGCGCACTTCCAGGTCATCCACATCGAGAGCGCTTTTACCTCGTCTATCGTAACGTTAGGATGGAACCTTATTCCCCCCTTGTAGGGTCCAAGAGCATTGTTGTGCTGGCTCCTGAAGCCTTGGTAGAGGAGAATTCGGCCATCATCCATCTTGACTGGAAAGTTGATGCTAAGAATTCGTCTGGGCTTTCGCAGGATCTCCTGAACGTTAGGGTCTAGTTTCATTATGTCGGCAGCTTTCTGGAATTGTTCCAGGGCCATGTCGTACTGATTCTTCTGAATCCCCATGCTAACTGGGGCAGCGTCGTGTTTTGATGTAGTCTCCAGCAACAAACGACCCTTCTAATTCGGAGACGCCATCGAGAAATTCTCCATTTAGACCTTTCTTCACTCACAACCGAAAATGTTTGAAGGAAAAGTTGTCGAACTTTTTTGTAGATGGACAAGGCTTTTTATAAAGACCCCAGACTTTCTTCTCTCTGTTTCACGTAAGGAGCGAATGAACTAGACAATGTCCGCAAAGCCCCATCTCAACCTAATCGTGATGGGTCACGTAGACCACGGCAAGAGCACGTTGACAGGCCACTTGCTCTTCGATGCCGGATACATCGATCAGAAAACGATCGATAATTACGCAAAGGAATCAGAGAAAACAGGAGCTGGCGATACTTTCAAGTTCGCCTGGGTCCTTGACACGATCAAAGAGGAACGAGAGAGAGGAGTCACCATCGACCTCTCATTCCAGAAGTTCGAGACGAATCACAATTTCTACACTATTATCGATGCGCCCGGACACCGCGACTTCATCAAGAACATGATTACAGGGGCTAGCCAAGCGGACGTTGCCATACTCGTAATTTCCGCAAAGAAGGGAGAATTCGAAGTAGCCATTGGACCTGGAGGCCAAGCGCGGGAACACGCATACCTCGCAAGAACCCTCGGCGTTAAGCAACTGGTTGTGGCCATCAACAAGATGGACGACCAGACAGTCAAGTACACTGAAGAGCGTTACAAGGAGGCCAGGAAGGAACTGGAAGGGCTACTGAAGACTGTCGGCTACGACGTTTCCAAGATTAATTTCGTTCCCACCAGCGGATGGTTGGGCGATAACCTCACAAAGAAGAGTGCCAATACTCCATGGTACAAGGGTCTCAGCATACTGGATGCGTTGGACGCTATTATTCCACCACCGAAGCCTCTTGACAAGCCACTGAGAGTTCCCATCCAGGACGTTTACACGATAACCGGAGTCGGGACTGTCCCGGTGGGACGGGTCGAGACGGGAGTGTTGAAGGACGGGGACAAAGTGATCTTCATGCCTTCCGGAAAGGTCGGCGAGTGCAAGACGATCGAGACCCACCACGTTAGAATGACCAAGGCAGAACCGGGAGACAACATTGGGTTCAACATCCGCGGTGTTGCCAAGAATGAGATAGGGCGAGGCGAGGTCATGGGTCACACGGACAACCCACCGACGGTCGCAAAGGCATTCGTCGGCCAAATTATCATCATTTACCATCCAACCGCCATCGCTGCCGGATACACTCCGGTACTGCACGCCCATACGGCTACCGTTGGTGTAACCTTCGAGGAACTGATACGCAAATTGGACCCGCGAACCGGTCAAGTAGTTGAGGAGAAGCCCTCGTTCCTCAAAGTAGGCGACAGTGCTCTCGTTAAGATGAGGCCGCTCAGACCAATGGTGCTTGAAGCCTTCAAGGACATCCCTGAGCTTGGACGATTCGCCATCCGCGACATGGGAGCCACGGTTGGCGTGGGAGTCGTCCAGGAGATCAAGGAAAAGGGCGAGATTCCGAAAGCCTAGAATCTCAAAGCCAGAACTTTTCCATCCATTTCTGACAACCTAGCAAGGCTAGGGCTGGGGTTTGTTAGGTCAAAGCGAAGATCTTTTTTTTCGAAAGTTTCTCTGTCGCAGAACCGACTAGATCACTGATTTCGAGATACCAATGTTTTTAACAGTACAAGGGTGGGCTGTGAACTCCGCGAGAAAAGTAGAATCATGAAGGTATCTTGGAATGGTCTCCAAAGCTAGAATTCGGCTGTCCAGCACGGACCCCCAGGATATCAACACAATATGCGCGGAAATCAAAGAGATCGCGGACAAGACGGGCGTCAAGCTAAAGGGTCCGATTCCCCTTCCGACCAAGAAGCTGATGGTCCCAACCCGAAAGTCTCCCGCAGGCCAAGGCACAAACACTTTCGACAAGTGGGAGATGAGGATTCACAAACGACTCATCGATGTAGATCCGAACGAACGATTTTTGAAACGGTTGATGAGGATTCGCGCACCCGACGATGTTTTTATCGAGATTGAACTCGTGTAGTCTTTCTGCCGACCCTTTCTCATGTTCATACAACATAAGCGGCGTAGACTGCCGACCAGGAGGCCTCGGGACTGGAAGTTTCAGGGCAAGGGCTTCATGGTAGCAACATAGCCGATAGATTTTTTGGGGACTCAAACCGAATCGAGGGGTAGCATTGGAGTGCGAGAAGTGTCCTGTCTGCGGGACCTCTGTCAAGAAGGAGAATCTCAGGGGACATGTTGAAAGAGTTCATCCCAGACGGTCTGGGTCGTTCGAAGCCGGGCCCAAGACAGTAAGTTACTCTATCAAGACTGGTTCTGTCCTTCATAACCATCGAAAGAGAAACATCGCGATTCTATCCTTGGTGCTGCTAGCAGTTATCGGGATTGCCTTTGTCGCTTTTTCAGCGCAGAATATGAATATGCCAGGAACAAATCCAGGTCCAGCCTCACCTGGGTCTATTGAACAGTTCAATTATTTGAACCAACAGGTGAGTCGTTGTTTGTGGGGTGCAAACATGGGAGACGAAATGGGTTACACGAATTGGATGAACAGCTTGGCAGACGATACTTACATTCAGGGAGCCTGCTGTAACCCTATGGTCGCAACGGATTATCAGAATCAGATTTCTGAACTTTCGAACTATACTTCCTTATCTTCGCTGATTGCTAAAGACCCATATAACATCCCAGCTCCAGTTGCAAAGGCTGACATTGCTGGGCAAAAACTGATTCTCACAACTGACCAGCGGTCCGTCTTCGCAAGTGCTGCAACCCTGTCAAAGGAGAATTGGTGTTGTTGCCAGTGTTGGAGCTGGTATCAGCACGAAGGACTTGCCAAGATCTTGATTGTCAGATACGGATACACTGCACAACAGGTCGCTCATGTCAATGACCTCGAAGCGTGCTGTGGTACCGGTACCGGCCCTATGAGAATGAATTGAGATGGGGTTGGTGGAGACTGAGAAGTGTCCCGCATGCGGGACCTCTGTCAAGAAAGAGAATCTGAAAGGACATTTGGAACGGGTCCACTCGAATCGAGCCGGCTCAGTGGCTGAAAGACAACTCGTCGTGAAATCGGTTTCAGTCTTCAGGAGCCATAGGAAGAGAAACTTCGCGATTCTGGGTCTCTTGGTGTTAGTTGTCATCGGAGTGTCAGTGGCGGCGGCTAGCTATGACAGAGGGGTTCACTGGCATCCCCACCTGTCCGTGACACTAAACGGAAGCCCCTACACGGTACCCGCGAATATAGGGATAGATTCGAGTCTGTGGAAGGATCACTCCTTGGACCAGTACGGAAGTGGGGCGGCGGCTCTGCATACTCATGACACGTCAGGAACCATCCATGTTGAGGTCAACACATCCCATCGAGATTTTACCCTCGACGAGTTTCTCGCGATCTGGGGTCAGCCAAGTGACGGGAGCGCCATTGATGGGCATCCGGTGACTGCTGTTACCGTGGACGGAGTCCAGCAAGCATCGGCTACAGGAGACGTAGTTCTCAAGGATGGCCAGAAAATTGCGATGACGCTCTCAGGCTAGGCAAGTAGAAGAATCCTTCCCCCAGTCATTTCTCAAAGCTCTCTGGTAACATGTTGTGATCTCGGAGATGCATCTGATTGGATCTTCTGCTCCACCGGAAATTGCAACGGTCTCGAAGAGCCTTACCGGCACTGGACGGACCCCTTAGTTGAGAAACCATGCTACGGAACTAGGCACTAGTCGGGAGAGTGATACCGGTCTGCTGAATAGGCTTCCCGGTATCGGTCCATGTAAGCGCGAGGATTCCGCCGAGCATTCCTAGGACTAGTCCTACCAGAAGGCCGCCCATGCTTCCTAAGATGCTTACGAGCGAGAAGGCGAGGATGATGGCTCCCCAGAGATGGTTCTCTGCGGAGCGCGTGTATAGCATAACAGCTCCTAAAATCACCATTATTCCAGATGCTATTCCGAAGGCCACAAGAACCGGGACAGACCCCAGCATCCAAGGCACCATCATGCCACCCATCATGCTACCTGTCATCCCCGTCCCCACCTGCATACCCTCCGTTCCACCCATCATCATTCCCGGGAACCCTAGCGCGAACATGGACATGACAACGGAGCCCAGAAGAATGAAAACTCCTGCAACGAGGCTGAGAGCGAAGGCGGCGACTGGTTTCGACGGTACGCTCATACTATTCAGCCATTCCATGACCCGCATATTATTTGAATATGTTGTCCACAGCGGAGAATTGCATCTCGAGTAGCGGTAATTCAGCAGAGGATTTCTGTCAGGGGTTCTGTTACGTCTTCGTCAAATGCATCACAGTGGTAACCGTTGTCGAATAGCGTTTGGAATGCTCTAATACGCCCTCGGCCGTCCTGAAGGCATGCCTCATAGGATAGAGGTCTTCTCCGCCAGTTGTCCTCTCTGCAACAAAGTCGTAGATGAGATAGAAGCAGGAAAGTGTGCTGGATGCCAGCTAATCGTCTACAACTTACCGGAGAGCTTGGAACTCGCAAGAAACTACGGAGTAAGGGTGGTTCCCACGGTAATCATTGACGGTGAGGTCAAGATCGAAGGACCACCAGACATTCCCTTTGTTTGCAGTGACGAAACCTATGCTCACTTCAAAGAACGCTATCCACTGACCTTCCAATTGGCACAGCCGTCCGACGCAGTCAACAATACTCGTTATCAGCCGACAAGTTAACAGGACCCTGTCTGGACAGCCTATTCCACAGGATATGTTCTAATTGTCCTCTTTCATCTCGGGGTCAGTCTTTGTCGCTACCTTTCTCCTATCCTGGTCATTCTGAGAGTTCTTTGGCAGACTAAACAGGTAGAGCGCAAAGCTTCCGACGCCTATGCTGGACGCGAATCCTACTGAGACGTATGGTGCACTTGTCCGGAATATGAAGGGAAGGGTTGTTAGAGTCACATTAACAGTTACGAAGGCATTCACAGCGACGTTACTGTTGTAGGCTGTCAGAGTAACGTATCTCTCGCCAGGGTCTGCGGTCCAGGCCGCGGAGACCCTGAATGTGGCCGTTACTGGGTTCGCGGTTGGCTCGATCTGGCTCGGGACGGCGAATCCGTATACTAACGGTGGCAACCCGAATGGCCCGTCGTGGCCGTTAGTTGAGACATTCAGATAGACGGGACCGCCCGCTTGGTCCATGATGGATGCAGGTATGGCCTGAGATGTTCCCCGTTCGACTTTGACAGGCTGGACTCCTGCGCTGATAGAGATAGGGACGGGTAGGCTGGCATTGACGTATCCAATTTCTCCGAGTCCAAATGCTGTGAACCAGACCAGATTTCCTGGTCCAGGCCACATCCACCAAACGTACGGGATCGTAGTTGCGGGCACGAAGTACTCGGTCAATGATCCAGTAGTTGGATCGTACTTGGCAACTCTTCCCGCAAAATGCTCCGAGAACCATATCATCCCATTGGAATCGAGAGATATCGCGTTAGGGAGCCCGACGGGACAGTCTGGATTATATGACTCTGAACAATACCCGATGCCAAACACTCTCCACTCTCCGGTCGAAAGGTTGAAGCTACCGAACTGGCCGCGGCCATGATCGGTAAACCAGACTACGCCCCCACGGTCGACTGCTAATTGAATAGGGAAGGCAATTTCTACGCTGGGCGGCGGACCATAGTCAGTAACATTGCAGGACCCTGTCAGGCAGGGAATTATGTGTCCGATCCTCTTTGCGGTCGTCTCCGCGAACCATATTGTGCCGTCGGGAGCGGTTGCAATCCCCTGTAGCGACGCGCTCGTCGCCGGCGCGATGTAGGAATTGACTATTTTTTTCCCTAGAGGATCGTACTCTACGACTCGGTTGGTACCTAGAAGTGTGATCCAAATCCTCTCCTTGTTGTCGATGGTCATGAACTGAGGACTCCCGCCTGGGAAGGTCTGTTCAATGGTCACGTTTCCAGGTGAGGTTGGATTGTAGTAAGCGAGACTGTCGTTTTCGAGGAACCAAACTCTAGTTAGGTTATGGTCATAGACTATGTCGGATGGAATCGCGTTATGCAGTAGGATAACTGGAGTGACATTGGGTTTGCCGCCAGCTCCAACTGTGAAGTTTACTATCTGTGATTGAGGAGGCTCTACGACATTGCCGACAATATTACCTTGTCTTATTGTTACTACCCAGACGGTTTGGTTGCTGGCTGGATAAAGGACAAATGGAGTAAAATCAGAGTTCTTCCAAATAGGAAACGTAGCCACATAAGGACTAGTTCCCGCGGGACTATTCCGATAGAGAACTGGCGATGAAACATGAATCGATCCAGTTAGGGGGACTCCGACGAAGCTGAAGGAAATCGTCAGGAGAATTATCGAGATTGTAAAAGGTCCGATGCGATTCGTAACCGCCCACTCTAAGTGACGTCTAACGATCCGTATAGCATCGAGGAATGTACGCTGCACGGGACAATGCAATATACTCTGAACTGACCTACCTTTGACGCTAGGAATTGGACGGTCAGAGATTGACCGCCCTGGACTTCGGTTCCTCGCGTGGCGTAGAAGTCCACCGCGAAGCCGTGGGTCTGTATGTCCTTATTCTCAATCTTGATGACCACCATCTCGCACTGACGTACATTCATCACCGGCCAGGGGTTCGTGAGCCACGATCCCGGGTGGTACGCGCTATCGTTGTACCCGTTCAAGTTTTCGATGATAGTAAAGCTATGCGTGACGCTTGTTATCCCAGCACAAGGTGAACTGGGAAGGCCGATTACTAAGGTTAGGATGCCTCCACCTA
>Ga0209180_10000549_pt1 | contig 17646 bp, 18 predicted proteins | sample CZO8metaG_3_FD_188355 | JGI IMG/M metagenome (GOLD analysis project Ga0209180, IMG submission 188355) | Vadose zone soil microbial communities from the Eel River Critical Zone Observatory, Northern California, USA - CZOApr15con2H2.8 metaG... | ecosystem: Environmental > Terrestrial > Soil >...
CTGCCGCGCGTAACAGTAGTACGGCAGCACCGCGGTAATCCGCCACGCCGAGGCGCGCTTGAACGCGTCGATCATCAGCAGCAACTCCAGCAGGTGGTTGTCCACCGGGTGATGGCACGGCTGCACCACGAACACATCCGCTCCGCGCACGTTTTCCAGAACCTGGAAATAAATCTCTCCGTCGCTGAAGCGCCCGAGCAGCGCTTTCCCCAGCGGCACGTTCAAGTGGCGGCAAATGCTTTCCGCCAGCACCGGATTCGCGGTCCCCGAGAAAATCTTGAATCGGTCGTCGTTCACGACGCGAGCTCTCCTGTTGAAAAACAAGAATTCCGCAGTTCCCGTTTTGTTCCCGGCCAAAAATCACACGTTGAAAGTCACACGCGGACATCAAAGCTGAACCAAAGAGCATTCACCGCCCTTGTTTCCTTTTAACTTTCAACTGTCAACTTTTAACTTCTTCGGAGACGCTGCGCCGGATCCTCGACGCGCACGCAAACTATCCAGCCATGCGCATCAAACGAGCGTACCTCGCGCGCGAGAGTGTCTCGCAAACGAAGGTCTGATCGTGCGGAAACCCCACAGCGGCTCGGCGCGCCAACGCTGGGCTCGGGAAAACTCCAAACACCGCCGAACCGCTACCCGCCAGCGTGGCTTCTGCAGCTCCTTTTTGGAGCAACGCCCGCTTGATTTGAGCAAGACGGGGGTGCCGCCGGAAAACCGGCTCCTCGAAATCGTTCGAAAGGCCGCTTCCCTGCGCGCTCCAGCATTGAGCACAGAACTTCCAAAGTTTATGGTTTGTAGCCGATTTTGTCAATCCGCGCGGTCTTGCCTTCAGCCAGCGGTACGCGTCCGGCGTCGGGACGTGAATCTCTTTCGGCGACACCACCAGGATATGCCGTTTCTGAATATCAGGCAGCGGATAGATCTCATCGCCTTTGTTCACCCCCAGCGCGCGTCCCCCCAGAAGAAAAAACGGCACATCCGCGCCCAAAGAAGCGGCAATTTCCATCAATCGTGCGGCCGGCAGTTTCTTCCCCGTCAAGAGCAGATACGCCAGCAACGCCGCAGCCGCGTCGCTTGATCCCCCGCCAAGACCACGCCCGGCGGGGATTTTCTTTCTCAGCTCGATTTCCACGCCCCTGCGAATTTTGAATTCGCGCCGCAGCGCATCCACGGCGCGATACACAAGATTTCTGTGAACTGGTTCCCCGGACAGCAACGCGTTTCCCACGATCGTTAGCGAGATTTCCGGCTGCCGCGACGTGCGCAGCCTCAATTCGTCGTGCAGCGAGATACTCTGAAAAATAGTCCGCAACTCGTGAAATCCATCGGCGCGCCTCCCCAGGACGTCCAGGCAGAGATTGACTTTTGCAAACGCTGGAAGGCGGACTTCGGTCATGCGCTGGATTACGGCTTCGCGTCGCTCGCCACGGATTTTTGCGCCACGCGATGCTTCGATTGCGAAAGTTTCTTCTCGAGCTCCGCGACTTTGTCGCTCTCGATGTCCGCGGGCAGCGAGCGCCGCCATTCCATCAGCGACTTCTCCCATTCCGCGGCCGCCAGCTCGCTCCGCCCTGTCTTGGCGTAGACGTCGCCCAGATGCGAATGAATCGTTGCGTCATGGCTCTCGCGCTGCACCGCTTTGCGCAGCGTGGTTTCGGAAGCTGCCAGCTTGTTCTCCTTGAAATAAATCCACCCCAGGCTGTCCATGTAAGCCCCGTTGAACGGTTCCTCTTTCAGCGCCCGCTGCACCAGCGCCTCCGCTTCATCGAGGCGGATTCCCAGGTCGCCCAGCATATAACCGTAGTAATTCAGCACTTGAGCGTTTTTCGGATTCACTGCCAGCACTTTCTTGAACTGCTCTTCGGCGCGATCGAAAAATTTCTGCCGTTCGTAGATGGCGCCAAGCAAAAACCAGACCATCTCCTTGTCGCGCGGCTGCCCCGGGAGCACTTCCGCGGCGTGCGCCGCTTCCTCCGCCTCTTTGTAACGCCGACCGCGTTCATAAACTTGAGCGATATTCAAATAGGTATCGCGGTCCCCTTGATTGCCATGGAGCTGCGCCCGCAAAATCTTTACCGCATCCTCCGTCTGACCGTTCTCGCCAAGCAACAGGGCCTGGCTTGCCCGAATGGAGGGATCGGCCGGGTATTTCGCGAGCGCTTCCTTGCCCGTTTGCAGCGCCTTGGCCAAATCCTTCGCGCTGCGGTACGTGTCCATGATCAGCATCCGCGCGCGGCGATCTTCTTCTTCACCGAGATGTCCCAATTCTTCGAAAGTGTAAATCGCAGCCTGATAATTCTGCGTATCGCGATAGAGTTGTCCAAGTTGCTGGTACAGAATCGCCAGCGACCGCCGCCGCGACGGCGCCGCGGGAGGCTGCGACTTGATGCCTGTCACCGCGTCTGACAATACGCGGATAGCGTCCTGATAGCGCCCCTGCGCTTGGTACAGCATCGCTTCGTTGTACATCACTTCGAGGCTGCCCGGAGCGTACTGCCTCGCTTTAAGGAGAATCTCCTCGGCTTTGTCGAGCTGGTGCAGCTCCCGGTAAATCTGCGCAATCCGCAAGTACACGTCCGCATCGTCCGGCACCAGGTCCGAAAGCTTCCGGTACACACTCAGCGCTTCGGAATATTTTTCTTCCGCCAGCAGCGTCTGCCCCAGCCCGCGCTGGTGACTCAGCTCGGAGGGATCCAGTTCCGCTGCCTTTCGGTAAGCTTGTTCGGCTTTCGCGAGTTCGTGCGCCTGCGTGTGAGCATCCCCCAGAAGGTCCAGCAGCACCGGCGATGGCGAATGCGCGGTGATTCCCTCGAGCAGCGAAACGGCTTCCGGAGCTTTGCCTTCGTCCATCAACAGTTGCGTCAGTTGCTCCACCGCCGCTTCATTTTCCGGGTCGTTCTTCAGAATGCTTCGCAGCACCTCTTCGGCTTTATCATGCTCGTTCTTCAGCCGGTAGAGCCGCGCCAGCCACAAAGCGGATTCCGCGTCCGTGGGATCCAGCCGATGAATCTCACGGTATTGCTCGATGGCCCGGCTCACCGTTTCCGACTGCCCGTTGCCCGAACTGATATCACCCAGGCTTCGCAGATAAATCCGTCCCAGCAGCCGCCGTGATTGCACGTCGTCCGGGTTCCGCTTCAGGATTTCCTGCGCTTCCGTCACCGCCTCGTGGGTGCGCTGAGCTTTCCAGTATATTTCCGCCAGCCGCTCGCCGATTACCGGCGACTTCGGATCCAGCGCATACGCTTTCTTGTACGCCTCGATCGCCTGCGTGGCGTATTCAGGGCGGCTGGTCGCCTCGTACTGCTGCTCGTAGATGTGGCCCATCGTGAAGTTGTAATAGGCCTCGGCCCGTGCGGACTCCTTTGCGGAGGAGGCGTTCTTCGGGTCGACAAATCGCCCCTGTGGCGCGGCGAATGGATCGGTCCTCTTCTCGGGCGCAGGGGTCTCCGGCGTCTGCGCCATGGCAGCCGCGCTGGCCATGGCGGTCAAAATGGTAATGAGGGTAATCCGTTGAAGTTTCATCGTAGCCCCAGAAAAGAAAAGTATCCCATGCGGCCGGAACGCGGTCAAAAGTGAAAGCGCAGGGCGTTTCCACGGCCTGGGGTGGTGCTTTCCTTCAGATGCGGACATGCGCGGAAACGTTGAAGGGAAAAAAGGGCTTGACATCTTTCCGTATTTCCGCGATTATCGAAATATGCGTCGCCCCAACCCACTCCTCGTCACCCGCTCCGCCGACCGCTTCTCCGCCCTCGGCGCTGAGCCGCGCCTGCAGATTCTCCGCCTGCTCCTTTCTGCCCACCCCGCGGGAATGGTCGCGGGCGAAGTCCAGGAAGAGCTCGGTATCCCCGCTTCCACGCTTTCACATCACTTGGAGAAACTGAAACAAGTTGGGCTGGTCAACGTGCGTCGCCAAGGCACTTTTCTCTGGTATTCCGCGGATACGGATGCGCTGCGCGAAGTCCTGAACTTCCTTTACGAAGAGTGCTGCAGGCGCTCCCGCGCTGTTCCCGCCGAATCCGTCGTCCAAATCTCGAGGGGGACTTCGTCATGACATGTGGGCATGCCCTCCTTCGTTGCGCTGAATCTTTCACTTGTGCGGGCGCAGCACCGCCGCGCCCATTGATCGAGGCCCATCCATTAGAGGAGCGATTCGATGAGTGACACGAACATCCAGGAAGCAGTAAAGCAAAAATACGGCGAGGCCGCGAAGCGCGCTGCCAGCGGCGGTACCGCCTGCTGCGGTGGAGGCGCGGAGCTCACCGGCTGCGACTCCATCACAAAGGATCTCTACGACGAAATGGATAAAGCCGCTGTGCCTGACAAGGCCGTCGCCGCCTCCCTGGGCTGCGGTAATCCCACCGCGCTCGCCAAACTTCAACTTGGCGAAACCGTCCTCGACCTCGGCTCCGGCGGCGGCATTGACGTCATCCTCTCCGCAAAACGTGTTGGCCCCGCCGGCAAAGCTTACGGCCTGGATATGACCGACGAAATGCTCGCCCTTGCTCGCGAAAACCAGAAAAAGGCCGGCATCGAAAATGTCGAATTCCTGAAAGGCGCCATTGAAAGCATCCCTCTGCCGGATAACTCCGTCGATGTCATCATTTCGAATTGCGTCATCAATCTTTCCGGCGACAAGGATCGCGTCCTCGCCGAAGCCTTCCGCGTTCTCAAACCCGGCGGACGATTTGCCGTTTCCGACGTGGTCGTTCGCGGCGACGTTCCTCCAAACATTCGCAAGAGCATGGAACTCTGGGTCGGCTGCATCTCCGGAGCGCTCGAGGAAAACGAATATCGCGAAAAGCTGGCCCGCGCCGGTTTCGAATCCATCGGCGTCGAGCCGACTCGCGTCTACAAGGTGGAAGAGGCTCATGAATTTCTCGCTGCCGCCGGCCTCGACCCCGAAACCGTAGGCCGTCAAATTGACGGCAAATTTATCAGCGCTTTCGTCCGCGCCATCAAGCCCGCTTCAAATGCAGCATGCTGCGGCCCTTCCTGCTGCGCGTAACCCGGCGATCTCCCTATGTCCAAGCGCCGCGTCCTCATCCTCTGCACCGGCAATTCCGTGCGCAGCCAAATGGCTGAGGGCCTCTTGCGGCATCTCGGCGGCGACACGCTTGAAGTCCATAGCGCCGGAACCGCCCCCATCGGCGTCAGCCCTCTTGCCATCGAAGCCATGCGCGAAATCGGCATCGATATCACCGGGCATCGCTCGAAATCCGTTTCCGAATTCGAAGGCCAGCGCTTCGACACGGTGATCACCGTCTGCGACTCCGCCGCCGAGCATTGTCCCGTCTTTCCAGGCGCTCCCAAGCGCATCCACTGGAGCATTACCGACCCCGGCGGCGCCACCGGTTCGCACACCGACAAACTGGCCGCCTTCCGCCGCACCCGCGACGATCTCGCTTCGCGCCTCCAATCTTTTGTTTCGTCCCTTCCCGCCAAAAACGCCTAAAGAATCTGTTCAATGATCCTCTGTTCAGTCGTTGGGACGGTGCACTTTCACGTGTTTATGATCTGCGACAGGCTCGACCAGGCGCAGGATGTGCTCGCCTGTTTCACCGTCGAAGCGGTAAAGCAGGACGGCGTCGGCTGCCTTATCATCCTTCGCTAATTCCAGCTCGGGATTATCCATGATGACGTCCCCGTTGTTTCGAATGCGCAGCTCGGCTCCGACTTGCAGAACAATCTTCATGCCTTCCTTATTGCCGGCCATCGTTTCACCTCCTACTTTCAGAATTCGTTCGTCGCGTGCTACTCCATGGATGCCGCACGGCAGCAAAAAGACGCACCGCCTCGCGTTCAATGCAGGAAGTGCCGCATGCCGGTAAATACCATGGCCAATCCCAACCGGTCCGCCGCCGCGATCACATCGGGATCCCGCACCGAGCCGCCCGGCTGAATCACCGCCGTCGCGCCGGCCTTCGCTGCTTCCTCCACGCCATCGGGGAACGGGAAGAATGCATCGGAAGCGACGACGCTTCCAGCCAACGAACTCTGCGCCTTCAGTACCGCAATCTTGACCGAATCCACGCGGCTCATTTGCCCCGCGCCGACGCCCAGCGTCGCGCCATCTTTTGCAAACACAATAGCATTGGACTTCACGTGCTTCGACACTTTCCAAGCGAAGCGCATCGTGTGCATTTCTTCCGGCGTCGCCGCGCGCTTCGTTACCGTACGCAGTTCGTTATCAAGGATTTCACCGAGGTCCGGCTGCTGCACCAGCATCCCGCCGAGGATGCGTTTCAGTTGCAACTCGCGCTGCGGCTCCAGTCCGTCCGCGGGCAGCTCCAGCAATCGCAGATTTTTCTTCGACGCAAAAATCGTCTTGGTCTTTTCGTCAAAGTCCGGCGCGGCGATGCATTCCACGAAAAGCTTCGCCACCTCTTCCGCCGTCGCCGCATCCACGATGCGGTTGAACGCCAGCACGCCTCCAAACGCCGAAATCGGATCGCACGCGTACGCCTTGAGATACGCGTCGAGCAGCGTCACCTGCTCCGCCGTCCCGCATGGATTGTTGTGTTTGATGATGACCGCTGCGGGGTTTTTGAATTCTGCGGCCAGGCTCCGCGCCGCTTCGAGGTCCACGAGATTGTTGTACGAAAGTTCTTTGCCCTGAAGCTGCTTCGCCGCCGCCAAACCCGCTGGCGGGCGGCCCGCCGGAACGTACAGCGCCGCGGCCTGGTGCGGATTTTCTCCGTATCGCAGCTCTTGCTGCCGCCGGAGTGCGATGTGCACCCGCTCGGGCAGCGCCGGCTTCGCGCTGAGTTCGACGTGTCCTCCCTCCGCAGAAAGCCTCTCCAGTTCCATCGTGATCATGCCGTCGAACCGCGAAGTTGCGGCAAACACTTTTTGCGCCAGCTCCAGCCGCGTTGCCAGGGCAGTTCCGTTCGTGCTCTCGAGCTCCCTCGCCACGCGTTCATAGTCGGAAGGGTCGGTCACCGCGGTGACGCTCTCGAAATTCTTCGCTGCCGAGCGCAACATCGTCGGCCCGCCGATGTCGATGTTCTCGGTCAATTCTTCCGTCGTCAGCCCGGCCTTCGCCGCCGTGGCCTCAAAGGGATACAAATTCACCACCAGAAGATCGATCGGCGCGATTCCATGTTCGGCCGCTTGCTTCTGGTCCTCCGTATTCTTCCGCCGGTACAGCAGCCCCCCGTGCACTTTCGGATGCAGCGTTTTCACCCGGCCGCCCAGCATTTCCGGCCATCCGGTGAAATCAGAAACGTCCCGCACACCGACGCCGGCTTCGCGCAGCAGCTTTGCCGTCCCGCCCGTCGAGAGAATCTCGATCTTCAGCGCGGCGAGCCGCTTCGCAAAATCCACAATTCCCGTCTTGTCAAAAACGCTGATCAGCGCGCGTTCCACCGCCATGTTTTCCTCCGCAAAAGGAAAAGCACAACAGTGTACGGGTCGCGGAAGAATAGGGGAAGTACGGAGTCTGTGGGAAACTCTGGACGCGGTCTACGCTTTCACCAGGGCCTTCAATTTGACCTGGCCTTCGACCACTTCCACGACGTACTCGACGTCGCGGCAATTTTTCTGCTTTTGCAGCTCCTTGGTTTTTTTCAGAACAAATTCGTTGAAACTGGAGCGCGACAGCTTTCCCGTCTCTTCTCCGGCTTGCTGCTTGGCCTGCAGGAGCGCCTGATAAAGCTGCTCGACCTTCTCCTTTTCGCGCTCTGGTTCGGAACAGGTCATGCGGAATGCCTTGGACTCCTCCGGCGCCGCCCCAGATGATGGCTCTTCAGATTGTTTTTGCGCGCGGGAAGCTTCAATCTCTCTCGCCGCCGCGCCGAAGTGCCGCTGGATACTGCCCTCTTCCTTCTGCTTCAGCTTTTTGCGGAAGATATCCTTGTATTTTGCGTACGTTTGCGTGAGGTTATTAAAGCGAAAACGCTGCGCGGACTTCAGCTCACCGCCACGCTCCGCGTAGCGCTTGATGAGCAGGTCGACGCGCCATTCGATTTCCGAAGGCGGGCGCTTGCGGCCGCCGCCGAAATACTGGTCGTATTCCACCTTGAGCTGCCGGATATCTTTTTCAAGCGTAGCCAGCTCTTCGTCGATGGTCGCCATGTGTGGAGGAGCCCCCGAACCGCAATCCTAATCCGAACTACAATGCTAGAAGTACATAGCTAGGGCGTCAACCCTTTGACGTTTTCCCCGATGCGCATTCGGCACCCTTCAGGGCCTTTCTCCCCTTCCTGCTCCCAGGCATTGCTCGCCCGTCCGCTCTATGCTGAAATGTGGCCATGGACGCGCCCGCCAAGCGAGCTATTTCCGCAGAGCAAGCCGAACTCCTGCGCCAGATTCCTTCTGTTGATGAACTGCTCCTCCAGCCGCGCCTGGCGGCGCTTTCGAAACGGGTGGAGCGCAGCGTGGTGGTGGAAGTCGCGCGCGCGGTGCTCGCCGATCTTCGCGGGCGCATCGCCGGTGAACTCGCAGCGAGCGTCGTCGCGGCCCTTTCCGTGGAAGATATCGAAGGAACGATCGCCGAGTGGGTGGAGCGGATCCTCGCGCATTCGCTGCAGCCGGTCATCAATGCGACCGGCGTCATTCTGCACACGAATCTGGGGCGCGCGCCGCTTCCCGAATCTGTCGTCGAGGAATTTCGCCGCACGGCCACGCAGTACAGCAATCTGGAATACGATCTCGAAGCCGGCGCGCGCGGCAAGCGCGACGTTCACACAGCCGAGTTGCTCAAGCGCCTCACGGGCGCGGAAGCCGCGATCGTCGTCAACAATTGCGCCGCCGCCGTCCTGGTCACCCTCGCGGCTCTTGCTCGCGGCGGCGAAGTCATTGTCTCGCGCGGCGAGCTCATCGAAATCGGCGACGGCTTTCGAATCCCCGAGATCATGGAACAGAGCGGCGCAATCCTCCGCGAGGTCGGCACCACCAATCGCACGGGTCTCGCTGACTATGAAAACGCGATTAACGAAAAGTCGCGTCTCTTGCTTCGCGTGCATCCGTCCAATTTCAAAGTCACTGGTTTCACCGACAAGCCTTCGCTCGATGAGCTCGCCGCTCTAAGTCAGCGCTCCGGTCTGCCTCTCGTCGAGGACCTCGGCTCGGGCTGCCTCATTGATCTTTCCGAGCATGGCATCAGCGAACCCACGGTCCGACAAAGCGTCGAAGCCGGGGTCGGCCTGGTGACCTTTAGCGGCGATAAACTCCTCGGCGGCCCGCAAGCGGGCATCATCGCAGGGAAAAAAGATCTCATCGCGCGCGTGCGGCGGCATCCATTGTTTCGCGCGCTACGTGTGGACAAACTCGCCATCGCGGCGCTCGAAGCAACACTTGGGACTTATGTGCGCGCCGCCTGGGACGAAGTCCCCGCCATGCGGATGATTCGAATGACTCCTTACGAATTGAAGCGCCGCGCCGAAAATTTCATCCGCGAACTGCGCCCGGAACTCCCGCTGGACGAAGTGAAAATCGAAATCGCCGACGGCACTTCCCTGGCCGGCGGCGGCTCCACGCCATCGCAATCTTTGCCGTCCAAAGTGATTCGAATCGCGAGTGCTCGCTACTCGGCAACAAAACTCGAACAGCGCCTCCGCCGCGCCCCCGCCGGAATCGCGGTCATCGCCCGAGTCGAAGATGAGCGCCTCATCCTGGACCTCCGCACTGTCTTCCCTGAACAGGAACCGCTGTTGATTAAGACCCTGGCTGCTGTGTTGCACTGATGATTGAAAAGGGTTGAATGCTCGCCTTCATCGTTCAAGGCCGCAGACTTGTAGCCAGGAAAAAGCCGCTGCCGAAATTGCGAAAGGGCTGGGCGCTCATTCGTGTGCGGCTCGCCGGGATCTGCAACACCGACGTTGAAATTCTTCGCGGGTATCACAATTTTCGCGGGACGCCTGGACATGAGTTCCTCGGCGAAGTCGCGGATGTGCGCGGCGTTTCGAACGCAACAAAAAAAAGATGGATGGGGCAGCGCGTTTGCGGAGAAATTAACATTTCTTGTTCGGCGCATGGCTTCAAGCCGGTGTGCGTTTTTTGCCGCCGCGGCTTGAAAACGCATTGCGCGCGCCGCACCGTTCTCGGTATCGTCGCGCACGACGGCGCCTTCGCCGAATATCTCGCTTTGCCGCTGGAAAACCTGCATCTCGTTCCAGATAACGTCACAGATGAGCAGGCGGTTTTTGTGGAGCCGCTCGCCGCCGCGTGCGAAATCCTGGATCAGGTTGACGTGAAGAAACTCTCTTCGGCCGCTTTGCTTGGTGACGGCAAACTCGCGCAACTCATCGCGCGCGTGCTGCACACAGCGATACCGCGTGTCGTCATGTACGGCAAGCACGAACAAAAATTAGCTGTCGCGCACCGTGCGGGCATTCAAACACGAAAAGTCCGCGGCGATGCGAGTGACCTGAGACGCATTAGAGAGGATTTCCCGCTCGTCGTTGAGGCTACCGGCTCACCCACGGGCCTGGCACTTGCCCAAAAAATGACTGAGCCCCGCTGCACGCTGGTCCTCAAATCCACGTTTCATGGAGCCGCTCCCGTGGAAACCTGGCCCATCGTCGTCAAAGAAATCAATGTCATCGGGTCACGCTGCGGCCCGTTCGCGAAAGCGATCGCCTTGCTTCGTTCCGGCAAAGTCGATCCGCGCCCGCTCATCACGCGCAGTTTTCCCCTCGCGGAAGCACCAGCGGCGATTCGCTTTGCTCAACAATCAGGCGTGATGAAAGTCCTGTTGAAATCCTGACGCCGACGGAAACATGCCCTGGGCTAATGAAAAAGACAACGCCGAGACGCAAAGGACACAGAGATTCGCAGAGAGTCTGCGCGAAGTGTTCACAAGCGGTTGATGCAGGAAGCGACGCAGGCGGCGCCGAAGCCGTTGTCGATATTCACGACGGTGACGTTCGAGGCGCAGGAATTCAGCATACCCAGCAGCGCGGCGATGCCGCCGAAGCTGGCGCCGTAGCCGACGCTGGTGGGAACGGCGATCACCGGCACACCGACAAGGCCGCCGACCACGCTCGGCAGCGCGCCTTCCATGCCCGCCACACAAATAATGACGCGCGCCTGCGCCAGTTTGCTCTCGCGGTGCTCGAGCAGACGGTGGATGCCCGCAACGCCGACGTCATACAAAGGTTCCGCGCGGTTCCCCATCATGCGCGCCGTTAGCAGCGCCTCTTCCGCCACAGGGATGTCGCTGGTGCCCGCGGAAACGACGAGAATTGTTCCCTTACCGGTGATTTCCTGGCTTCGCTCAATTGTAATCACTCCAGAAACAGGATGAAATTTTGCCGGGCGCGCGGTTTTTCCGTTGGCCTTTTTCACCGCCGAATAAATCTTCGTGTCCGCGCGCGTCACGAGAATGTTGTGCCGTGAGTCTTTCTTGCGCAGCATCGCCCTTACAATCTCCGCGACCTGCTGCGGCGTTTTGCCCTTTCCGAGGATCACTTCGGCAAAACCCTGCCGCAACGCGCGGTGATGGTCCACTTTCGCAAAACCAATATCTTCGAACGGCAAATGCTTGAGCCGCTCGATGGCCTTTGCCGGCGCGAGTTCGCCCGCCTTCACCAATTCCAGAATTTTCAATAAATCACTCTGATTCATATTCTCCGGCCGCCGCGAATTCTATCATCGCATGGGACGATCACCTTCGCTTGACTTGCCTCCATGCCGCTGCGAGACTGAACTTATCCGCGCGGAAAATATGCCAGACACGCAAAAACAGGTTGTCACCGTGGGTGTGACCGGCGCCAGCGGGGCCATTCTCGCGCAAAAAGCTCTCGCACTGCTGGAAGAAGACCCGCGCGTGGCGCGCATTCACCTGGTGGTCACAGAAACCGGGCAACGCCTTTTCGCCGAGGAGCTGGGCATTTCGGCCGGTGATTTGAAACAACTCCCGGCACGCATTCTGGACCGCTCGGCGACAAAAATCGAAATTCTGCCGAACAAAGACGTGGGCGCTTCCATCGCGTCCGGCAGTTACAGCGTGGATGCGATGCTGGTGATCCCCTGTTCGATGGGCACGCTCGGCGCAATCGCCAATGGGATCAGCGACGACCTGGTTGCGCGCGCCGCCGACGTGATGCTCAAAGAAAATCGCAAGCTTGTTCTTTGCGTGCGAGACACGCCGTTCAATCGCATTCACCTGGAGAATATGATCCGCGCCCAGCAGGCCGGTGCGGTCATCATGCCCGCGGTTCCGGCGTTTTATCACCATCCGAAAACGATCGACGACCTCGTCACGCAATACGTCTGCCGCGTCCTTGCGGAAATCAATCTTCCTCAGGAAAAAATGTACCGGTGGACCGGGCATTCTGCTTCGAAGGAAGCAAAAGCATGAGGATCTCTCAACACAGAAATCACCCCAACCGGGTCGGGGCAGGCGCCGCACACCGAGTTCGGACAGGAGAACTTCTTTTTCGTCTTCCTGTCCGGGTACTCTCTGTTCTCTCCGTGTTTCATTCTCATTTCCGCCGATGAGAACGAACCGCATACGCACGCTGCTCGAAATGATCAAGTTCGAGCACTCCATTTTTGCGCTGCCGTTCGCGCTAACCGGCGCGCTGCTGGCTGCGCGCGCGACGCATCAACCTCCAAGGGGCTGGCCCTCAATCCGCCAAGTTCTTTGGATTATTGTGGCTATGGTCGCGGCGCGCTCCGCGGCCATGACCATGAACCGCATCGCCGATTTGCGCTACGACCGTGAGAATCCGCGTACAAAACAGCGCGCGCTCGCGACAGGTGCTCTCACGCTGCAATTTGCATGGTTTTTCACGCTCGCCGCCGTCGGCGTTTTTTTTCTCGCCGCGTGGCAGCTCAATTCTCTTGCGCTGAAGCTTGCGCCACTGGCCATCGCGATTCTTTTTTTCTATTCCTTCACCAAGCGGTTCACCAACTGGTCGCATCTCTTTCTCGGATTTGCCCTGGGCATCTCGCCGGCTGCTGCATGGATCGCCATCACCGGCGGTCTCGATTGGCGCATGCTGATCCTTTGCGCCGCAGTTACGCTGTGGGTTGGCGGATTTGACGTGCTCTACGCGTGTCAGGACGTTGATTACGATTGGCGCGCGGGACTTTTTTCCGTGCCTAAAAAATTCGGCATCGCCAATGCGCTCGTGATTGCGCGAGGGATGCACGTTGGCGTGATTGCGCTTCTCGCGTGGCTGGCGCTCAGTTTTGGATTGCCCTGGCCGGCGTGGGCAGGCATCGCCGTTGTTGCTTGTTTGCTGGCCTACGAGCATTCTCTCGTCAAACCGGACGATTTGAGCAAGCTGGACGCTGCGTTTTTCACCGTGAACGGCTATATTAGTATGTTGTTTCTGTTGTTCTGGGGAGTGGCTGCAGCGGTTTGGCGCGTTTGAATTCTACGGTGGATTCGAAATGGGCGAACTCACGATCACCGACCAACGGTTGAAGCCGATTGCCGACAAGGTTCTTGCGGGCGAGCGGCTTTCTTTTGAAGACGGCATCACACTCTATCGCTCGCCCGATCTGCTGGCCGTGGGCTGGCTGGCGAATCAGGTGCGCGAAAAAAAACACGGCAACGTCACCTATTACAACGTCAACCGGCACATCAATCCGACCAACATTTGCGTGGCGCACTGCAAGCTCTGCGCTTTCGGCCGCGACCCCGACGCGCCGGGCGCGTACAACTTCGCGCTGGAAGAGATTTACGCTCGCGCGGAACAGGGCGCGCGCGAAGGCGCGCTGGAATTTCACATTGTCGGCGGGCTGCATCCGGATTTGCCGTTCGAATATTTTCTGGAGATGATGCGCGGCCTCAAGCAGCGCTGTCCCGGCGTGCACTTGAAGGCTTTTACCATGGTGGAGGTGGGCTACTTCGCCCGCATCGCCAAGTTTTCCATCAAGGAGACGCTGCTGAAATTGAAGGAAGCCGGGGTGGATTCGCTGCCGGGGGGCGGCGCTGAAATTTTTCATCCGCGGGTGCGCAAAATCATTTGCGACCACAAAGTCAGCGGGCAGATGTGGCTCAGCATCGCGCGCCAGGCACATGAAATCGGTCTGCGTTCGAACGCCACGATGCTTTACGGCCATGTGGAAACGGAAGAAGAGCGCGTCGACCACCTCGTCAAGCTGCGCGAACTACAGGATGAGACGCACGGCTTCGTGGCGTTCATTCCGCTGGCGTTTCACCCGGACAACACCGCGCTGTCGCACATCCCGAAGCCGACCGGATACGCCGACCTGCGCAACATCGCCGTCTCGCGATTGCTGCTCGACAATTTCGAGCACATCAAAGCGTACTGGATCATGCTCTCGCCGAGCATCGCGCAAATTGCGCAGCGTTTTGGAGCCAACGACCTCGACGGCACGGTAGTCGAAGAAAAGATTTATCACGACGCAGGCGCAAAAACCTCGGAGTTCACGCCGCGCAACGAACTAGAACGCCTCATCCGCGCCGCCGGTCGCGTCCCTGTCGAGCGCGACACGCTCTATCACCCGGTAGACCGCTCGAAGCTGCCGCCGCTTGCTCCGCCCGCGCGCACCGACCTGGTCTCACTCACCCTCAACGTGTGAGGCACGTGCTAGAATTTCTTCAGAGGTGACCCAATGCGGCAGGTGATGCTCTACCCCGGCGAGAGTGGTTATTGGGTCGCAGAATGTCCGAGTTTGCCGGGATGCATCAGCCAGGGAAAAACCAAAGAAGACGCGATCCACAATATTCGCGAGGCCATCGAAGGTTATATCCTTGCCCTCCAGGAAGATGGACTTACGGTTCCTCCTGACAACTTTGACGCCGTCCTCGTCGCGGTATGACGAAGCTGCCTCGAATCTCGGGGCGTGACTGCGTATCGGCCCATGGTTGTCGCCGCGTCCTTCATTTTTCATAAACGGAGAGAATGCACCGCTGGAAATCAGGCCAGGCGTTCAGGCCGCCATACGACGACGTCCTGCCTTTTCGCGAAATGCAGCAGCGGCTTGCCCGCCGGGAGCAGAACGCCAGCCGCTTCCGCCATCGTATTTCGCACAAACTGGGCTTCGGCCGTCTGCAACGGCCAGGGCGGATGATGAATCTCGCCGCGAATGAGCTGGCGCTTGCTGTCGCGCGTGTAGAGGCAGTAGCGTTCCGTCAGGAAATATTCGAGCGTACCTGGTCCGGGAAAAATCACCGGGCCAACAGGACGGTAACGTCCCTCCAGTGCCGCAGCGACAGCGCCGTTGTGGGCCCGCTGACTGATGTACTCGATCCAGGTATCTCGATTCGAACAGCGCATCCGCGCGCGAAAGTACGGCAGGTGAAACCACGCTCGCGCGATGACGACGGCAAGCGGGTTACCTGCGTCCAGGCTGAAGAACCACACGCCGGGTCTGCCCTCACACTTCACATAGGTGCGAACATTTAGTTCAGGAAAAGCCGACAGCCACGGTACGGCCAGCGTCCCACGTAACCGGACACCTGACATGCGAAAGGGCACAACCGCCAGCCATGCTTGCCCGTTAAACGTATCAATCGTCAGTGGAGTAGGAATAAGATGCTGCAGTTCTGCGGCAGGGACGGGCCAATGCGCGAAGAGCAGATCGTGCCAGCGCTGAGCCATGACCCACGGGCCCACGGGCAGCGGCCAGGGGCGGTGCGCGGTTTGCTCCAGAACACTGATCATGACCGCGCGCAAACGAGTCTCGACAACGGCATTTTCTGAATATACCCTTCCCACGAGCCCGGGAATCGAATTCTTTTGAGATGAATACTGCGAAAAGCGCAAAAGGAGCGAAGTTATGCAGCGCAAAGGATCGGCAGTCTGGCAAGGTGGCTTGAAAGACGGCAAGGGCACCATTTCGACGGATAGCGGTGTGCTCAAGCAGACGCAATATTCCTTCAGCACGCGGTTTGAAAATGGAGTCGGCACCAACCCCGAAGAGCTGCTCGCTGCGGCGCACGCCGGCTGCTTCACGATGGCGCTTTCCGCGCAACTCGGCAACGCCGGCATGACGGCGACCAAGCTCGAAACCACCGCCACCATTTCGCTCGACAAACTCCCGGACGGTTTCGCCATCACGAAAAGTCATCTCGATCTGGTCGCGCGTGTTCCTGGCGCCGACAAAGCGAAATTTGACGCCGCGGTGAAGGCGGCCGAAACCGGCTGCCCCGTTTCGAAGCTCTTCAAGGCCGAAATCAGCGTCAGCGCGCGGCTCGAGCCGTAAGAACCGGGCGTTCTCATTCGCTGAGCCAAACAGGTACAATGCCGCACATGATTCCAGCTCCCGGTGCTTTCGCTCTAGGTGTCGCGATCTTCCTGATCGTGGTTTGGGATGCGTTCGAGGCCGTCATCCTGCCGCGCCGCGTCACGCGCCGGTTCCGGCTTGCGCGGCTGTTTTACAAAACAAGCTGGAGATCTTGGAAATTCGTCACCCGGCTTGTCCCTTCTCGCAAAACCCGCGAGGCGCTGCTTGGTTTCTATGGCCCGATCTCGCTGCTCATCCTCGTCGGGGTATGGGCCGTGGGATTAGTGCTCAGTTTTGGGCTGATGCAGTACGGCGCGGGCTCAGCCGTGGTCATGACCGGGGCGCAGCCCAGCTTTCTTACGGACCTTTATCTCAGTGGCACGACTTTTTTCACTCTGGGTCTCGGCGACGTCGTCCCGCACTCAGCGATCGCGCGAGCGCTTGTCGTCACGGAAGCTGGTTTTGGATTTGGGTTTCTCGCCGCCATCATCGGTTACCTGCCGTTTATCTATGGTTCGTTTTCGAAGCGGGAAGTGAACATTTCCCTGCTCGATTCGCGCGCCGGCACTCCTCCCACGGCCGGGGAGCTTCTGCGCCGTCACGCCTACCCGCACGGCAACGAAGCGCTCCGCGAACTTCTGAAAGACTGGGAATTTTGGGCAGCCGAACTGATGGAGAGCCATCTTTCCTACCCGGTGCTGGCATTTTTCCGCTCGCAGCACGACAACCAGTCCTGGATCGCTGCCCTGACTGCGATTCTGGACACATGCGCGCTGGTCAAGGTCGGCATTGAAGACGCTTGCCAGCGCCAGGCCGACCTTACGTTCGCCATCGCGCGCCATGCAGCCGTTGACTTGTCACAAGTTTTCAAGACGCCCCCGCGTGTGCTTCCCTACAATCGTCTTCCCGCGGAAGACTTGCGCCGCATTCGCGATACGCTGGCGCAGCACGGCACCAAGCTCCAGGACGGCCCCGAAGCGGACCGCAAAATCACCGAGTTGCGCAACATGTATGAGCCGTATCTCTACGCCCTTGCTGATTATCTCAATCAGTCGCTGCCGCCGTGGATTCCCGCGAAAAAAGGGAAAGACAACTGGCAAACGACTGCCTGGGGCCGCTCCGCCGGGCTCATCGAAAAGGAAGCGGCGGCGATCGCCTCTGAAGAACACTTTTGATTTGCAGATGTTTTTTTCTGCCGTCAAGAAGGAAGAGCCAACGGCTTTGGCTGGCCCGGAGCTGAGGGATGTTTCCTAGACGCAAAGAAACTGGAGCGATGGAAACGTTGGAGGTCCGGAAATGAAAGCCATTCTCGTTCGTGAATTCGGGGGTCCCGAGGTCCTCAAACTCGAAGAGGTGCCCACCCCGAAGCCGGGCGCCGGACAAGTTCTTGTCCGTATCCACGCCGCAGGCGTGAATCCTTATGACACCTACATGCGCGCAGGCAGCTACGCTGTCAAACCTCAGCTTCCCTACACGCCGGGCTCGGATGGCGCC
>Ga0209180_10000551_pt1 | contig 17613 bp, 13 predicted proteins | sample CZO8metaG_3_FD_188355 | JGI IMG/M metagenome (GOLD analysis project Ga0209180, IMG submission 188355) | Vadose zone soil microbial communities from the Eel River Critical Zone Observatory, Northern California, USA - CZOApr15con2H2.8 metaG... | ecosystem: Environmental > Terrestrial > Soil >...
AATGTGCGGTCGGCGCAACGGACGCTGGAGACCATCCTGGGGATGCGGGTGCGGATCCGGGACCGGAAGGGCAAGGGCAAGATCACGATCGAGTATGGGACGCTCGAGGATTTTGATCGGGTGGTGGGGATGTTGAAGGGGAAATAGTTACTGGCTTCTAGCTACTAGTTGCTGGCAACACAAGGTCTTGGTGAAAAAGGCGGCCTAGTGTGGGCTGCCCTTTTCGTTTGGGAGTCTCGGGGGCTGTGGAATCAAGAGAGTAATAAGTGGTAAGGAGATGCCGTGATTGGTGGTTTTTGATTAGTGATTGGTGGTTGGCCCGGGAACGGTCCGGGCTGGAGTGGGAAATAAGTGGTTCATAGCCCTAACTAATGGGATGGTCCGCCGCCTTTACCCAGCCAGCAGCTGGGATATAAGGATGAACGGAGGAGGCGTCCCATGGAGCTACACACGATCGGCATTGATCTTGGCAAGACAGTCTTTCATCTGGTTGGGCTCAACCTGCGCGGCGAGGTTGTGGTGCGCAAGAAGTTTTCGCGCAAGCAACTGCTGCACTTCACGGCGAACCTGCAGGTCGAATTGATTGGCATGGAAGCCTGCGGAGGGGCCCATTTTCTAGGACGGGCTCTGCGCGAGCAGGGTCATGAGGTACGGCTGATGCCGGCTCAGTATGTGAAGCCGTACGTGAAGACGAACAAGAGCGACTACATTGACGCCGAGGCGATCGCGGAGGCAGTCGGGCGGCCGAAGATGCGCTTCGTACCGATCAAGAGTGATGACCAACTGGATCTACAGTCCCTGCATCGGGTACGTGAGCGTTGGGTGATGCGTCGCACCGCGGTTATCAACCAAATTCGTGGCTTGCTGCTCGAACGTGGAATCACTTTGCGCAAGGGACGATGCCATGTCGATGCGGCATTGCCCGGGATCCTGGAAGACGCTAGCGCCAAGCTCTCGGGCGCATTGCGCGTCCTGCTGGCACAACTGAAGCTGGAGCTCGATCACTTGCAAATGCGGATCGACGAAGCCGATACGGTGATCAAAAAGACGGCTGGAGAGAACGAAGCCTGCCGACGACTGGTGGCGATCCCTGGCATCGGACCGATTACGGCGACCGCAATCATCGCCGCGATCGGCAATGGAGCAGCTTTTAAAAAGGGGCGAGAGTTCGCAGCCTGGCTCGGCATCGTCCCGGGCGAATATACCACCGGTGGCAAGCAAAAGCTGCTAGGGATTAGCAAACGCGGGAACTCTTACTTGCGAAGACTCTTCGTGCACGGGGCTCGCGCCGTCCTACAACAGAGCGCGAAGCAATCTTCCGGTCTGAGTTCGTGGCTGGCCCAACTCACAACCCGCACCCACCGTAACGTGGCCGCAGTGGCCTTAGCGAATAAGCTGGCGCGTATGGCCTGGGCCGTGCTCGCCAAGAATGAACCCTATCGGCCACCGATGTTGGCTGATGCGGCGACAGCGTAACTGGCCTGCAGATGACGCCTGGCTCAGGTCCAGGCTTGGAAATCGCATTCGCGATTCCCACATCTACAGACCAGCGGCTACTACTACGGAGTTGATGATTTCTGCCAGGTCTGCTGGCGAACTATGAGATGGCACAACGGTCGAACCCGGCGCTCTCGAAACCTGCTAACCGGAAAAGTCTTTCCAGACTGCCTAACTAAATAGGACGAGAGCGCAGCGCATTCCATCATGGCCAGGAGCCTTGTGCTCCAACGAAGGCCGAATACATTTGCGCAGACCAACCTGTTACCTCATTTTTGGCTTGCGACAATGCGGCGGACCATACATTCCGGTTAGCCGACAATCCTGGAGTTATCGCATGGTGGCTCGCGCCGAGATGCCGAGTGCGGCCACCTCTCCGGAGGAGCGCCACCCGGTCTCAACAAACGGTCTACCCCCCCGCCCCCACCATCACGATTGGCATCGTAGGCATCAACGACCCCTGCTCCGGCTCGACCGTAATTGCAAACGTCTTGGCCTCCACCCCTGCCGGCAGCGGCGGATTGATAACAGTCGCGCTGCCTTGGGCATCGGGCTTAAACACCCCAGCCGGAATCGGCGCACCGCTGGCGGGAATCAGCCACAGTTCATACGCCTTCTGCGGAGGCAGCGCCGGCAGATTGCTGGCAAGGAAAATCAAGCTGGAACGATTTCGGACATAGATCGCCTTGCCTTGCGGCTGAGGCGGAGTCTTGGCTGCGACCAGTGTCACCCGCATGGCATCCGTTGCGGTAAGCGTTTCCACAACATCGCGGGCGCGCTGGAGTTGCACCTGTTGCCCAGATGACTCGTTCTCCAACTCGGCCACGCGCTGCGCCAGTTGGTCGCTCTGCCGCCAGAACCAGCCGGCCACTAAGGCGAGAGCCGCGGTTGCCAACCAGGGCAATGGTGCCCACCATGCTCGCCGTGTCCGAACCGTCCCTGCGCGCGGTTCACGAGCGACGGCATCCATCAAGCGTTGCCGCGCCCGCTGCGGCGGAGTCGGACCAGCCGCAGAGAGCGCCATCAAGGCCATGTCCCCCCGGAGTTGTTCCAACTCGCGGCGGCACGCGGAACACTCCGCCAGATGCTTCTCCAGCGCAACCCGCTCGTCACCCTGCAACCCACCCAGGGCGTAGAGTGCGAGATCCTCCGCGAACTGTTCGTGTACGCTCATGCCACAAATGTTTTGCGCAATGCGAGCAGCCCTGTGCGAATGCGCGTCTTGATCGTGCCCAGCGGCTCTCCTGTCTTGGCCGCAATCTCAATGTGCGTCAGCCCTTCGAAATACGCCATCTCCAGCGCTGTGCGCTGCGCCGCGGGCATGGTTCCCAATGCCCCACGGACTTTCTCCATGGCGCGGGCGCGCTCCGCATCTCCCGCCATGTCGGGTTCCACCGAAACCGCCACATCGGCGATGTCAGTTTCCGGACGCCGCTTGCGTAGCCCGTCAATCGCGCGGTTCCGGGCAATCACTGCCAGCCACGCGCCCAGGTTGCCGCGGCTGGAGTCGAATGCTCCAGGATTTCGCCACAGTTGCAGGAACACTTCCTGCAAGACATCCTCAGCCGCGCCCGTATCGCCCAGCACCCGCAGAGCGACTGCATAGACGATGGAAGAGTAGCGGTCGTACAGCAGCGTCATGGCGTTCGTGTCGCCGGAGCGTATAGCCAACACTAACGAAAGGTCGGCCGAAACCCCTTTTGACTCAATGCTGGACAAACCGTTATCTCATCCTCTCTTGAGTACGACTGGGGATGCCATGGCGGATTGCCGGGCGGCTCCCATCTTGCTGCCATCCGTGTTCCCGGCGGCCCCCGTATTTGCTAGCACGGTAGGCGGCACAGGAACTGCCGCGAAACCATAGCAGCATTCTCCTGCCTTCGACAAGCTGCCACGGAAACCTTACCCAGTCCGGGAAGCGCGAGACCCACTCGTCGGGCATTAACCGAGATTCTGTACGGGCGACTCGACTCGCTATCGAAACCCTTGACCCATCCAATCTGCGATTGCGCTCGTACATAAGCCAGTAGACGTAGCCAGTCGTAACTGTGCGGGCGTGGCGCCGCGCCCGGGCAGCGATCCACGAGGGGCGACGTCCATCAATTCCACTCCCAGAGGCAATAACCATGAACAAACTGAAACTAATGGTCGCCTTCGCCATGGCGCTGCTCGTGCTGGTACCTTCCAGCCTGTTTGCGTCCAGCCATCGCGAGGCGCCGATTACGGCACTGGATCGTACCGCGGACATCACCGACTGGTACGCCTTTGTCAGCTACGATCACCCTCACCGGGTCACCATGATTCTGAACGTTGACCCGTTCCTCGAGCCCTCGAACGGCCCCAACTATTTTCCCTTCGATCCCAACGTGCTTTATGAAATGCGGGTAGACAACAACCAGGACGGAGTGGAAGACGTAATCTTCCAGTTCCGTTTCACCACCGAAATCCGCCAACCCACCTTGTTCACTGGATTGGTGGGAGGCATTGCTGGTATCCCGCCGATCACGGCGCTGGACGGATCAGGCTCCGAAGGTCTGAGCCTGCGCCAGAATTACACCGTAACCATGGTCAAGGACGGAAAATCCACGTGCCTGAACAAGGTGAAGACACTGTTCGCGGTTCCATCCAACGTGGGCCCGAGGACTATGCCGGATTACCAGTCACTGTTCAACCAGGGAATTTACGAACTAGGCAGTGGCGTACGCGTTTTCGCCGGGACTGTGGATGATCCATTTTTCATCGATTTGGGCGCGGCCTTCGATTCTCTCAACTTCCGCATGGGAGTTGGCGGCGTATTGCCGGCAGCGGAGGATGCAGATGACACTCACAACTATGCTCCCGATGCAGTGGCCGGTTTCAACGTGAACTCCATTGTTCTGGAAGTTCCCATCGCCATGCTCACGGTAGACGGCAAGATTCACCCTGCCGGCGACAAGCAAGCCGTCATCGGGACCTACGCCACCACTTCGCGCCATCGGGTCACCGTGCGCCGTTCACCCAATCCGGAGAAAGACTTCGGTCCCTACCGGCAGGTGCAGCGCATGGGCAACTCACTCATCAACGAACTCATCATCGGGACTGGTTCCAAGGACCGCTTCAGCATGGATGAACCGGAGAACGACGCGCAGTTTGCGGATTTCTTCCTCAATCCTGTGTTGGCGGGAGTCTTCAGCTCCATCGGCATTCCGGTGGCGCCGAATCCGCGGACTGACCTGCTGATTCTCGGCCAGTACATCGCGCCGATCTGTCCGGGCTGCGGTCCGGGCGATGCGGGCCCGGTGGCTGATCTGCTGCGGCTGAATACCGGGATTGCTCCCACTCCGGTGGGCAGCCAGAAGCGGCTCGGCTTGCTGGCTGGCGATCTGGCTGGCTACCCCAACGGACGCAGGCCCATCGATGACGCGGTGGACATCTCCTCGCGCGCCGTGGCTGGCATCCTGGTGGATCCGGTGAAGTTCGGCACCCCGATCGGTGACGGCGTGCAATTCAATCCGGAAGGCTATGGCGCGACGTTTCCTTATGTTGTGCCGGCCAACAACGGGCGTGACGGCCATCACATCGGCCCCGGGCAGGCAGGCTGCTCCGGACAACCCGGCGGCATTTGCCCCGTCCAGTAACTAACCCTCGTGGCCGCTGGATGGCACCGGCGACCACGATTCTCTCTCAACCGAATCGAGGAGCGTCATGAATCGAATTCTTGCACTGTTCTTACTGATTGCCAGCACGCTGGCCATCGCCGAAACCAATAACACGTCGGCGAGCGCCGACCTCTCGCCCGCGGGGCGCAGCATCGCGGAAGCCAGAAAGGCGATCGAAAAGAAACCCGCCCAATACTCCGGCTACAACCTCCTCGCCATGGCGCTGGCCCGGCGCGCACGCGAAACTTCCGATGTCAGCTTCTACGCCCAGGCCGAGGACGCACTTAAGAAGTCCCTCGACCTCGCCCCCGGGAACCTGGACGGCGAAAAGATCCGCGTCTGGCTGCTTCTGGGCAGGCACGAATTCGCCGCCGCCCTCGACGCCGCCAAAGTGCTCAACAAAAGAGTACCGGATGATGTCCTTATCTATGGATTCCTCACCGACGCCAATGCCGAACTCGGAAATTACAAGGAGGCTGAGAGGGCAGCTCAGTGGATGCTCGATCTTCGCCCCGGTAATCTTCCCGGGGTGACGCGTGCCGCATATCTGCGCGAGCTCTTCGGCGACGTAGATGGCGCCCTCGAATTAATGGACATGGCATACCAGTCCACGCCACCGACTGAGACCGAAGACCGTGCCTGGATTCTCACCCAGATGGCCCACCTCCTGATAATCTCGGGGAAGACTGATGAGGCAGAGAAACTGTTACAGCAGGCACTCGCCCAGTTCCCCGGCTATCACTACGCGCTGGGAAACCTGGCTAAGGTTCGTATTCAGCAGAAGCGTTACGACCAAGCGGTGGATCTTCTCCATCAACGCTATAACGCCGCGCCCCACGCCGAGAACCTGTATGACTTGGCCGAGGCCCTGGAGTGGGCGGGACGGCCCGATGCAGCCGCGAAAGCCTTTGCTGAATTCGAGACCAAGTCTCTGCTCGAATCCGTGCGAGCAGACAATTCCAACCGAGAGCTGATCTTCTACTACGCGGATCACGCTCACCAGCCCGCGAAAGCGTTGAACGTCGCCAGGATGGAATACGCCCGCCGCCACGATGTTCATACGCTTGACGCCTATGCCTGGTCATTGCACCTGAACGGCCGGGACGCGGAAGCGCGTCGGCAGATTGAGGCCGCACTGGCGGTCGGGGTTCGTGATGCCAGGACGCTCCACCACGCCGGCGAAATCGCCTTGAAGCTGGGCGATCGGGCGGCAGCCAAGCGCTATCTGTATGATTCAGCTGCGTTGAACGCTCCCGGGTCCGAGCAAGCCCGGTTGACACTGGCAGCCCTCATGCCCCAATCACAAAAGTAGGACAGTTGAATATCATGCTTACCTCCATGAATTGTCTTTTCTCGAATCGCGAGGTTGCTGGTGCTTTGGATCGTTGGGCAGTGCCTGTGGGCACAGGCACTGCCACAATCAATCTCCGGAGTTGTACTGGACGAGAGGGATCGAAAGCGTCTGAACTAAAGGAGCGGAATAATCGTCGCAGGATCATACGTTGTCCGCGCCACGAGACCCTCACGTATCAATGGAACAATACGTTTGTCGGACGACCTTGTTGCTCTCAAACACTCGACCGCCTGGCAAGCGCTGCCCTCTGGCAATTCCAGTGACACCTCTCATCACACGGCGCCTGAGAAGCGATCGACAAGGGTTTTGACCACTCAATGAATCCAACGGGTCGCCCAGGCGTGCATTTCGTGGTAAGTTGCCATGCTGCCCACGCACCAGCATCCGTCGCCCGAATATTTCAATGTTCTCGCGTTCTCGGACGCCGGCGACGATTAATGCACTAGCGGATGCAGTCCGGTGGGCGAGCAGATTCTCACTGAGATTGACCGGCGGTGGACAGTGAAATAGTAGTTACTTCTTCACCAACCGGAATTTCTTCCAGCGAGCCTTCTGAGCGGCAGCAATCCGCTTCCCGCGGCGGATATCTTGCCTGTGCGACGGCGTCCACTACGTCCCAATCTCTCTAGTGCCTGGTGGGGGCTCACTATGTCCAGCCGATTCGGCAGAAGCTCCCGGCGGCAATCCTTTCCCGTCGGGAAGCAAGACGCTCCCCGCTTGAATCTCGCATCACCAAGGCATACCGTAGAAGAAGCTAGGGGGTGGCCCAATGGCATACATCATTGCCGAACCCTGCATCGGAGTAAAGGACACCGCCTGCGTCGATGCCTGCCCTGTAGATTGCATCCACCCGAAGAAGAACACGAGCTACAACGATGGCCGTCCGGGCTTCGATGATGTCCCGCAGCTCTACATCGATCCCGTAGAGTGCATCGATTGCGGAGCGTGCGTGCCTGTCTGCCCGGTCTCTGCGATTTTTGCGCTGGATGACCTGCCCGAGAAGTGGAAGCACTACGCAGAAATAAACGAAATCTACGTGAAAGGCGGCAAATTCACGCCAGACGAGTACGCCAAGCACGCGACGAAGTAGGCGAAGCACGGTCCTCCTGTTGCGACGGACCTGCTATGTTTTTCTGGTGCGGCGCTAAGATAGCAACCCTTAGGGACCCACGAGGCACAGTGCGAATCCGGAGGATCGAACGCCAATCCTCAGCAGGGGGATAAGATGAGACTCATTTACCCAATCGACTCGGTTTTGAAACAGAAGAGCCGCGAAATCTGGTCGGCAACCCCCGATCAATCGGTCTACGAGGCGATCGAAGAAATGGCCGACAAGGGAGTTGGAGCGTTGGTCGTGATTTCCGACGGCAGGCTCGTAGGCATTATCTCGGAGCGAGATTATGCGCGAAAGGTCATCCTTAAAGGAAGATCTTCAAGGGATACCCAGGTCAAAGAAATCATGACTAGCCCGGTGATTTTCGTGACTCCGAAGCACACGGTTGATGAGTGCATGAGCATTATGACGAATAACCGTATACGTCATCTGCCGATCATGGAAAGCGAGAAAGTCGTGGGAATAATCTCGATCGGCGACCTGGTGAAATGGATTATCTCGGAACAGGAGGGAACCATCCAGCAACTGGAAAGCTACATCACCGGAACATACCCCGCCTAAGCAAGTTTTGTCCCGCACTGATGTTCTCGGCCCTGCGCATTTCGCTAGGATTTCAAAGCAGCGAATAGTTGGTTGAGGCTCTCCTTCGCGTCCCCGAAGAGCATCATGCATTTCGGGTCGTAATAGAGTTCGTTATCCACGCCGGCGAATCCTGGGCGGAGGCTTCGCTTCAGGACGATGATCGACTTGGCGCGGTCGACTTCCAAGATTGGCATGCCGTAGAGCGGACTACTCTTGTTGTTCTTTGCAGCCGGGTTCGTCACGTCGTTCGCCCCAACGACTAGGGCGATGTCTGCCTCGGGGAAATACGGATTGATCTGCTCCATCGTGTACAGCTGGTCGTAGGGTACATTTGCTTCGGCGAGCAGGACGTTCATGTGGCCCGGCATTCGGCCGGCGACAGGGTGAATGGCGTATTTCACATCTATGCCGCGCGTGGACAGTAGCTTTGCCAGTTCACTGACGCCCTGCTGAGCTTGCGCGACAGCCATCCCATAACCCGGGACGATGATGACTGACCTGACGCTGTCGAACAGAACAGTCAGCTCTTCGGGAGTGATGCTGCGGACTGTCCCTCTTGCCTCTGCCGCTGCGCCGACTTGCTCCTTCTCGACTTTGCCGAAGGCGCCGAACAAGACGTTCATCGCCGAGCGATTCATGGCTCTGCACATCAGCAGCGAGAGAAGGAAGCCGGAAGTGCCGTCAAGCGAGCCCGTAATGATCTGGATTTTGTTCATCAATACGAAGCCCATGGAGGCGTCTGCCAGGCCACCATAGGAGTTCAGCAGAGCTATGACCACAGGCATATCCGCAGCTCCGATGGGAATGACCAGGAGAAAGCCAAACAGCAAAGACAGACCGACGACTACGAAGAACAACGTACTGGTCGACGGCACGAAGATCAGGTAGATGAGCGCGCCAACCACCGTGGTGAGGAGGGTGATATTGAAAACGTTCTGTCCCCGGTACGTGATGGGAGCTCCCGGGAGCAGCCCCTGAAGCTTTCCCGCGGCCATTAGGCTACCGGTGAAGGTCAGGCTGCCGATGATCACCTCCAAACCAATCGTGGTCATCTTCACGCTGTCGAGCCCGACGGCAACGTGGCGCACGTATTCGGAGATTCCTATCAGGCTGGCCGCCAGGGCGCCGAGAGAATGCGAGAGGGCAGTCCGTTGCGGAACAGCAGTCATCGGGATCCGCAGTCCCATGCTGCCCCCAACGATAGAGCCAATGGTGAGCCCGATAATGATCCATCGGTAGTTGACGATCTCGGGGTGGAAGAGCGTGCCCGCAATGGCCATCAGCATGCCGAATGCGGCAAGGAACATACCCCGTCTGGCGTACTTGGGCGAACTCAGACCCTTCAGCCCCAGGATGAACAGAACCGCCGACAGGATGTAGAAGTAGCGCAGAGCCGTAACGGACAAACCGGCACCAGATAGCTGTATGTCCGTCCCGGACCGCCTGAGCCAATGCATGAGCACCAGGAAAACAACGACGAGAACCGGGAAGGCGAGCAACAGTTTTGGATTGAACCGGCGATGTTGAATGCCAACCTCCTCCCGCCTCTTGAACATCTTCAGCATCCGGTCGGTAATCAGAAAGCCGCCGACCACGTTTGTCGAAGAGCAGGTCACAGCGATGAACCCGAGGACAGTGCTCAACCGGCTGTAATTGGCGCCGGCGACGACCAGGGAACCGATGAGCGAGATCCCTGAAATCGCGTTGGTGGCCGACATCAGCGGCGTGTGCAGCAATGGCGGCACTCGCGTGATCACGTGATAGCCGAGAAAGCCCGCCAGGATGAAGATGTAGAGTCCGATCTCGAGTTCAGTTGTCATCGTGTTCGACCTTCGAACCCGTTCAGAGCCTGGCTTTGACCACCTCGTGTACAACTTCTCCCCGATGCGTGACCAGCGGGCCACGTGTCAGTTCGTCGTCCAGGTCGAGGTGGGGTCTCCCGTCTTTGAGAAGATGAACGAGGTAACTCGTGATGGTCCTGGCGTACATCTCGCTACCGTGAAACGGCACTGTGCTCGGCAGGTTCATAGGACCGATAATGATCACGCCGTGTTTCACGATGTCCCGCCCGGGCTCGGTTAGAGCGCAGTTTCCCCCCTGCTCGGCCGCAAGGTCCACAATCACGGAGCCTCGCCGCATACTGCGGACCATCTCCTCAGTGATGAGGATGGGAGCGCGCTGGCCGGGAACCAGGGCCGTAGGGATGACGACGTCGGCGGCGGCCACGTACCTGAACATCATTTCCTGCTGCTTCTGGTAGAACTCCTCCGATTGCGCCTTGGCGTAACCGCTCTTATCCTCGGCGTCTTTTGCAGCCAGGCCCATCTCCGCGAACTTGGCACCGAGACTCTCCACTTGCTCCTTGACGGCTGGGCGGGTATCGTACGCTTCGACGACAGCGCCGAGCCGCTTCGCTGTGCCGATCGCTTGCAGCCCCGCAACGCCCGCCCCGATGACGAAAACCCGCGCCGGGGTAACCGTGCCAGCGGCGGTCATGAGCAGAGGGAAGAACTTAGGCAAACGGCTCGCCGCGATCAGGACGGCCTTGTAGCCTGCAATCGTGCTCATGGCGCTGAGGGCATCCATGGGCTGGGCCCGTGTGATGCGCGGCATGAGCTCCATGGAGAATGCCGTAATCTTGCGCGCGGCGAGGGCCTTGATTGCTGCGGCGTTGGTGTAAGGCTGGAGGAAGCTGATGAGGATCGAGTCCTCGTGCATGCGGCCGATCTCCTCTATCGTGGGAGGCTGGACCTTGAGGAGGATGTCGGCTTTGCTGAAAACCTCCTCCTCGAGGCGTGCACCCTTTTCTTCGTACTCCGCGTCGAAAAACCCGGCCGACTCGCCTGCGCCGGTCTGGACAATAACTTCCAAGCGGGCCTTCGTGAGCTTCGGAACGAGTTCGGGAACAAGCGCCACGCGCTGCTCGCCCGGGACCGTTTCTTTCGGAACGCTGACGATCATAGGCATCTGCGAATCTGTGGAGACGCTACTGGCTCGTTATTGTAATCCGGTCTGCCCAAGCGGTTACTTCCAATGCGAACGATGCCCACCCGCTGTTCCAATCGTTTGTGGAAGATCTGATCTAAAGGTAGGGCAGAGGCGGTTTGTACTCGTTCGAGGTGAGCCAAAGGCATTTCCTTTCGGGTCAGGCACGCTTGCGGTCTGCAGATGCAAAGTTAAACCAGCGTTACTGATGTACAATGTCGTCTGCTTGGAAGTTCAAAACGGAAATGCCGGTTAGCATCCGCTTTCACGCTCGACTCCGGTAAGCTGTGGCAGATTTTCGAAGGTTCCTCCGTTCTGATGGGAGGTCCTTATGAGCGCTACCGACGACAAGTTTTATCGCCCAAGAATTACGAAGCGGGTTGATTTTGCCCCTGACCTCTGGATGATTCGTATCAATCCCGGCGGAGCATTCACATTCGTGCCCGGGCAATACGCCACCTTGGGTGTGGAGGGACCGCAGAAGCGCTCCGAGCGACCCTATTCGATCGTGTCGTCGCCCTATGAAAACGAGATGGAGTTTTTCTTCGAGCTCGTATCTGACGGCGATCTCACACCACAGCTCCATAAGCTGCAGCGAGGCGACGAACTGCTTATGCGCAAGGTCGCCAAGGGACGATTTACGCTCGGCACCAGGAGCGGCCGCACCAACCATCTCCTGGTCTGCACGGTGACGGGCATTGCGCCCTTTGTGAGCTATATCCGCACGTTGTACCAAGATTGGAAGGAAGGCAAGTTCGCAGGCGAGCACAAGCTCTTCCTTCTGACTGGGGCCAGCCGCTCGTGGGAATTCGCTTATCACGACGAGATACAGGAGTATGCGCGACAGGTTCCTTGGCTGAAGTCGGTGCCTACAGTCAGCCGCCCCTGGGAAGATGAGAAATGGAAGGGCGAAACGGGCCGAGTCGAGGACGTTTTACGAAAGTATGCCGATATCTGGGAGACTAACCGCGAGAACTGCGTCGCCTATCTTTGTGGTCATCCGGAGATGATTGAGCACTGCAAGGAGATTCTGAAACGGTGTGGCTATCCCAAGGAAGCCCTCAAGGAGGAGATCTACTGGGTGCCGGCGAAGAAAGCGGCCGCGTAAGAGGCGGTACATCGAGTGAGAAGCGTATTCTTTTGTGCTTCCTTCCGCAATGGCTCCGACCAAAAGGAACGCGTCCAGTGTTTTACCGCAGTCTTACTCGCGAGACGAGCGGAGACAGAGCATACACACGCCAGGCTAGACTAAGCAGCTCTCTGCGAAACCAGCTCCGGCAACGAGAAAAACTCCCGAACCCGCCGATTCACGATCTCGCCACCACGGGTTAACACAGTCTCGCGAATAATTTCGTCTTCGGAATCGGGTCGCAGCTTCCCATCCTTTACCAAGTTCAGAAGAAATGCGGTGATGTTGCGCCCGTACATCTGGCTGGCATGATAAGGCACTTGGCTGGCGACATTGATCCGGCCGATGATCGTAACACCGTGCTCGACCACGGTTTGGCCGGCGCGCGTCAGTTCGCAGTTGCCTCCACGCTCTGCGGCCAGATCAAAGATCACAGAGCCAGGCGCCATTCCTTTTACCATCTCGCGGGTCACCAGTACCGGGGCTTTCTTGCCCGGTACGACAGCCGTGGTTATAACCACATCGTTCTCCGCGACCGCACGACTGAGAAGTTCACGCTGCCGTGCGTAAAAGCTCTCATCCTGCGCGGTACCATATCCGCGCACATCCTCCGAGTCTTTGGCTTCAATCGGGAGTTCCACAAACCTCCCACCCAGGCTCTGCACCTGTTCTTTGGTTGCCGGTCGCAAATCGTACGCAGAGGCGACCGCGCCAAGGCGGTGCGCGGTGGCAATGGCTTGGAGCCCAGCAACTCCAGCGCCAATCACCAGGATGCGCGCTGGGGTGAGGGTACCTGCGGCGGTCGTTAGCATGGGAAAGACTCTTGGCAGTGTGCTGGCCGCGATGAGAACGGCTTTGTAGCCACAGATCGTACCCATAGAGGAGAGCGCGTCCATGCTTTGAGCTCGCGTGGTACGCGGCATCAACTCCTCAGCGAACGAGCTGACCCCTGTTTGGGCAATCTGCTGGATTACCTCCACTGACCCCAACGGCCGCAAGAAGCCGACGAGGACTTGCTCGCGACGCAGCAGTGGAAGGTCCGCTTGCCCGGTAACATCATTCGAGCCATAGCATAGAACCTGGACGACAATGTCCGCCCGACCAAAGACCGCACGGCGATCGGCAAGGATCTTGGCGCCCTTTTCGACATAAAGAGCATCCGGGTAGCCCGCCTCCGCCCCTGCCCCGGTTTCGACCAGCACTCCGAATCCCGCCTTGACGAGATTCGGGATCACCATGGGAACGAGCGCAACGCGTCGCTCGCCCGGATAACTCTCCTTAGGCACCCCAATGATCACCGAGTCATCTTACTCTTAGGTTCTTTGAAGAGCTACAAGGACCCCCCGTGCCTTGCATCAGCACATCAAGACTGGCGGGTTTTTGTACTGGGTGCTAAGAGCCTGAGGGCACCCCGCTCGTCGAACAAATCGTTAACTTTTCGGCTTGGATGCACGTTTCGGAAGCATTTCGTTTCGGCACAGGACAGGAAAACTCGCCACCAATTCGTCACCAAAAATAGGCTGTTTTAGGGCTGTCTTTGGCAGATGTGAGAACGGAAAAGCAAGGCAGCTAAAGGGTTGTAGAGGTTTTACCTCTGATTTGACACAGTAGAGGTCTCGTTTGGCTCCGCAGACGCCTACCGTCGCCTCCATTGGGATAGCGATCGGGCTCAGCGGCCTGCCTGGGTTTCAGAACAATACGTTTGTCCACCAAACTCATCGATCGTGGATTATTGCTGCGGCTTTCAAGTTTCCTCTTTCGAACCCTAAATCCACAACTCTCCATTGACAGCTTCCACCGTGCGCCTATGCTTAAGGTGTAAGCCAATGTGTATGGAAAATATCCCAAACAATGCAAACACTCCTGTCACTAAAGCCGACTGCGCGAACCGAGTGCGATGCAGTCAGTCCTTGAATAGGGCAACCTTCATTCCCCATTGTTTTGCGCCTGTTTTCACGATCACTGGTGGCCGTCCTCCGAAATTCGTTTGCGCCGTTCCCAGGTGTTATCCTTCCCGAAAGCCAGAACGAAGAATAGTGAATCATGCTGGTGAGAAGCGACAGAATGCCCCGCAACTTTTCTTCGCCGTTTGTTTCTACTTTTAGATTGGTTGCGCTGCTTTTGGTTCTGGCCGTGAGCACAGGCCTCGCCGCCCAAGACGTCAATCCTTTTGCCGGTGATCCCAAGGCAGGCAAGGCAGGTGAATTTCAATTCCGCATCAACTGCGCGTTCTGTCACGGGCTTGGGGCTCGCGGCGGAGGACGCGGTCCCGATCTCACTCGCGCACGCAAGCGTCACGGCACATCTGACGCCGACATGTTCCACACCATCAAGGAGGGTGTTCCGGGGACCGCCATGCCTGCCGCAGTCGGCAGCATTGGTGTGGTCATGACAAATGAGGAAGTCTGGCAGGTTGTCGCCTATCTGCGAAATGTCCAGGTGAGAGCTCCGGAGCAGCCCGGCAACTCACAGCACGGCAAGGAGCTCTTCTACGGTGACGCCAATTGCTCCGGATGTCACATGGTGGAAGGCAAAGGGGGCCGCCTCGGGCCGGATCTGACCGAGGTCGGTGGCGCCCGTGCCGTCGACTACATCGTCGACTCCGTTCGCTATCCCAGCCACAGGCTGGCGCAGGGACTTTCCGAGGCCACCAAGGAATTTCCCCAGGAATACGAAACCGTGACGGCCGTGACCTCGGACGGCAAAAAGATCACTGGCGTCACCCTCAATGAGGACAGCTTCAGCGTCCAGGTGATGGATGCTGGCGAGCATATCTACTTACTAGAAAAAGATAAATTGCGTTCATTCAAGAAGACCCGCGTGTCACTCATGCCCGCTTATAGCGCAACCCTGTTGAGCGACAAAGATCTGCAGGATATCGTGGCCTACCTGCTCAGTCTGGGGGCGAAATGATTCGCCCGCGCTGCAAGATGCTCTGCTGTAAATCGCTGCTTTTCCTGGTTTCCGCCATTTCAGCCCGCGATGTTTTCGCGCAGGTCAATTTCGCCCGTCTCGTGAATTCCTCCCGGGAACCGCAGAACTGGCTCACCTATTCCGGGGACTACGCTGGACGCCGGTTCTCCACGCTTGATCAGATCAACGCCGCCAATGTCCACTCGCTGGCGGCCAAATGGGTGTATCAAACCGGAGCAACCGGAAAGTTTGAGACTACGCCGCTCGTCGTCGACGGTATCCTCTACGGCACTGCTCCCGATGATCGTGCCTTCGCCCTCGATGCCCGCACCGGCCGTCCCCTCTGGCTTTACCAGCGACAATTGCCGTCCGATGTTCGGCCCTGTTGCGGGCGTGTCAATCGCGGTTTCGCTATCCTCGGTAACAAGATTTTTCTGGGCACGCTCGATGCTCACGTCGTCGCCCTCGACACTAAGACCGGCAACGTCGCGTGGGACGTTGCGGCTGTCGACTACACCCAGGGATACAGCTTCACCTTGGCACCACTCGCGGTCAAGAACCTCATTATTCTCGGTATCTCTGGCGGCGAGTATGGCATTCGTGGTTTTATTGACGCCTACGATGCTGAGACCGGCCAGCGAAAATGGCGATTCTACACGGTGCCCGGCCCCGGTGAGCCGGGCCACGAAACATGGCAAGGCGATTCATGGAAGACCGGGGGCGCGCCAGCCTGGATTACCGGTGCCTATGATCCCTCTACCAACCAGCTCTTCTGGCCCACCGGCAATCCCTCGCCTTCCAACCGTGGCGAAGGCCGCGCCGGCGACAATCTCTACAGCAACACCCTGCTCGCTCTCGACGCTGATACCGGAAACCTAAGCTGGCATTTCCAATTCACCCGCCACGATGAACACGACTGGGATGCCACCGAGATCCCCATCCTGATTGACCTGCGTGAAAAACACCTGATCGCCCAGGCCAACCGCAATGGCTTCTTCTACGTTCTCGACCGAACCCGGGGAAAGCTGCTCTCCGCCACTCCCTTCGGCAAGGTCACCTGGAGTGAGAGCAAAGACGGTGAAGGCCGCCCCGTCGCCATCAAAGGAAGCTCCCCTACTCCTGAGGGACAACTGGTTTGTCCTGGAGCTGCCGGTACCACCAACTGGATGTCACCCAGCTTCGACCCGCAAACCGGACTCTTCTACGTCAACGCCCGCGAGCAATGCGACGCCTTCAGCACCGCCCCTCAGCCCTACGAAGCCGGCCATGCTTACTACGGCAGTGCTTATTTTCCCTCGGCTGACAGCGAGCCTTACTATGGTGCTCTGCGCGCTCTCGATCCCGCGACGGGACAGATCAAATGGGAATTTCGACACCCCTCCCCATCTTGGTCTGGCGTGTTGTCCACCGCCGGCAACCTTGTGTTCACCGGCGATGCGGAAGGCAATTTCATCGCACTCGACGCTGCCTCGGGCAAGGCTCTCTGGCATTTTCAGACCGGTGGTTCGGTTCACTCTGCGCCCATTTCTTTCGCCGTAGATGGAAAGCAATACGTCGCTGTCGCGGCGGGAAGCGCCTTGTATACCTTCGGCCTTCCCTGATCTCTGGCGATCGACGGGCTATCCGGAAACTATCCGCCGATATGTCTTCCATGGGCGGCCGTGAAACTTCTTATCCACTGGGTGACCGAATCGAGTGCTGTTCCCCGATGTCACAGGATCATGGTGTTTGGCAGACCGGTCCTGTCCCACAAGCCCGTTTCTGGGGAACTTCCGGTTGGCCGACTATACATGCTCGATCAGCACATTTCGGCCTGGTAGCTGTTATTTTGCGGGTCCAGCAAACAGCAGCAGATTCCCATCCGGATCCTTGACGACGAAATTCTTGGCGCCCCAAGGCTGCTTTTTCAGCGTCTGGTGAAAGGCAACACCAGCGGACTGAAACTCAAGAAACAGCAGCTTGATCTCGTCCGCTGTAGCGACGGTCATAGATACCGACAACAGTTCCTCCCGATCGCGGACCGTCGACTCGATTACTGGTCGCTCGACGCACCTTAGATTGAGACACGCCGCGCCACGACCCACCTGTGCATAGTAGGGAGGTTTGCCGTAACTGAATACAAGCGAAAAACCTAACTTCTCACAGAAAAATTCGCATGATCTCTTGATATCGGTGACGAACAGTTGCGGCTCTGCACTGACAAACGTCGCTTTGGATGGCGACGATTTCGCCTTGTTGCGTGACGTGGTGGAAAGTCCAGTTTTCAGGGCTTGCCAACTATCGAAGCCTTGCTGTCTTGCGACCATTTCTTGCGCATCGCTGAGCTTAAAGCTCGCCGCAAGAATCTCGGAGTCGGGTATATTCAGGAAACGAGGCAAATGCCGGCGGATTTGTGCGGCGA
>Ga0209180_10000553_pt1 | contig 17584 bp, 25 predicted proteins | sample CZO8metaG_3_FD_188355 | JGI IMG/M metagenome (GOLD analysis project Ga0209180, IMG submission 188355) | Vadose zone soil microbial communities from the Eel River Critical Zone Observatory, Northern California, USA - CZOApr15con2H2.8 metaG... | ecosystem: Environmental > Terrestrial > Soil >...
CGCAGAGAGTCCGCAGCGGCAAACCTGCAAGCTGAGTCTTACCTTGAGCGAGAGCACAACGCGCGATGGGCTGCGCTTGGCGTCGCGCACGCCACAAGCGGCATTACGGCCAATGTATTGACATTGCTTTTGCCCCGCAGCATTTTTGCGCGCGACCAGCTCAATCCTTACCTACAAGGTGCGCAGGGGAAAGAGGTGGAACAATGGCAATCGGGTCACAATGTCAGGCTTCACAAAGGAACAGTACATAAGGGTTATGCAGATGCTTGATCTCGACGCCACGCCGCAAGAGGGCATGATCTTCCACTGTGCAGGCCAGGCTTCCGGGGGATGGCGACTTTTCGACATTTGGGATTTGCAGGGCGCGTTCGACCAATTCCTACGTCAGGCAGCTCGCCTAATCGCTAAGGATCCACATTTTCCTCAGCCGCCGAAGAACTCAATAAACTCTCAGATCCAGAATCTTTTGCCCGAAAGTTCGCTTTCGCCCCTCCGGAACAGAGGGATCAACTTACCCAGTGGTTGCCCAGCGGATCACCACTTGCTCGCCGAATGCACCGGAATATGCGTACTACACTGCCGCAATACTACGAAATGAAATTACTGTCGGACCCTCCGCCAAAGCGCAGTGCCGAAGACATCCTGTTTGATTATCTCGACCCGGAGGAACGCGCCATGAAGAAAAACCCCACCGTGGTTCTTTAGGGATTTATCCGCTGCATTGTTTAAGGTTAAGACCGGATTGTGAGGCGCCTCCCTATTAGCTACCGTTCTTAGCGGTCTTGGAATTTCGTCCGCTGGCGGGGTGATGCGAGGCTGATGTACGACATTCGGGGAAACCAAGGGCCTCGCCGCGCCAGAGTCGCCGGAATCCTGGGACGCTTACGGCGGTAGCTTCTCAGGGAGACATTATGGATATTACCGTTCAGCAATGGCCTTGGTTCGCGATCCTGGCCAGAACCGGGAGGGAGAAGACAGCGACCTTGCTTCTGGAAAATGCGGGTTATGAATGTTTCCTGCCGGTGAGCAAATGCATGCGCCGCTGGTCCGACCGCATGAAGGAATTCGATGTGCCGCTGTTTCCCGGATATCTCTTTTGCCGGATGAACGCGCACAACCGGCTGCCCGTTTTGATGACCCCGGGAGTCATACAAATCGTCGGTGTAGGGAAGACGCCAATACCCGTGGAGGAGAAAGAGATCGAGGCCATCCAGCGAGTACAAAAAAGCGGCCTTTCGGCCATGCCCTGGCCGTACATGCAGGTGGGCCATGTGGCGCGAATCGAGGATGGTCCTCTGCGCGGTCTAACCGGAATCGTAATCAAAATCAAGTCCGGAATGAAGCTGGTTCTATCAGTCAGTCTGTTGCAGCGTTCCGTGGCCGTCGAGGTTGATCGGAGGTGGGTCAGCCCCGCGCAGCCAGTCAGATCGACGGCCCATCAGGGAACATTTGACCGATCAATTCCTCTCTCTGTTGATCCGCGCCATCCGGAGGCGGCGTAAAGTCTCGCGGGTGAATGACCCCATGCGAATGGATACGCTGCGTGTAACTGGATATGGGAAACGCTGCTGGAGTACCACGCGATTTTCATGCCTTGGAGAAACGACGCTTTCAAGCCATTGAGTTGTGGGAGCGAGGGCAGAACCAATCGGAGATTGCTCGCCAACTTCGCGTTGTCCGGCAAAGTGTGGCCCGCTGGGTGCGGCAGTATCGTGCCCAGGGTAGGTCGGCGCTCCGGCAAGCCGGACGCGCCGGCCGCAAGCCGCGCTTGAGTGAAAAGCAGCGACAGCAGCTAGAGAGGCTACTGCTGGCAGATCCAGAGCGGCTAGGCTATGGGACTCCGCTTTGGACGTGTTCCCGTGTGGCTCATTTGATCGAGCAGGAGTTTGCGGTGCGCTATAACGAGGGCCATGTCTGGAAGATTCTGGTTGGTCTAGGCTGGAGTCCGCAACGGCCGGTGCGGTGAAGAAGGAACAGGTGGTGGCCTTTCTTGAGGCCTTGGTGCGTCCGCCGTCGTCCGCGTCTAATCACGGCCTTCTTGCAGCAAGCTTTTTTTATGGCCAGAATGACTCTATATTATGCGGGACTCAGTAAGTGGGCTTCTCGAAGTCGCCGTCTCGCCGGGTTGGGAGGCGGGGTTGGATTGGCGACGATTTGGAGGGGCAAGGTCTCTAAATAAATTGAGACCCTGGAGCTGTTCGAGATCGGCTTGCTCCCGCCAAAATCCTCATTCCGTTCTTAGCGGTCCGCCCACAGACCGGAGGTTATGCCAGTTCGGATTTTAGCTGACTGCCGGCAGGGAAATGATTCTTGCGTCAGACGTGTTCCAGGAATGTCTCCCGCTGTCCTACAAAGGGCAAGCCCAGCCCGTCCTTTCCCCCGCGGCCTGTGTTTCGGTTAGAGGAAAGACCTCATGCACGATTCGAGGAATTTGAGTAACACCTTGCCAGTGTTTGCCCGATAGCCGAGCAGAGCAACTTTGCTTCACGGTATATGAAGGGGCAAAATGACCACGCGCCGAACTTCCGGGCCGCAGGGCCACGCTGCAAAATCTGCCCTCACCCAGCCGGCAGAAACAACTCTCCCTCTTTATCTGGAGATCGTGAGAGGCCTTCCTCTGGGAGTCGTGATCCTGCGGCTTGAGAATCCTCAAGACCCCAGAACTTTCAGAATCATTGACCTCAACCCCGCCGCCGCCTTAATCACTGGGTCGACGCTCGAGGATCTTCGTGGCAGGACACTGGCTGAATTCCCGAAGCTCCTGAAGACAGCGATTCCCGGCCGCTGCCTTGATGCGTTTCAGGCTCGGGAGCCAAGAAACCTGGGAGAGATCTCTTATGGGGATGCGCGCATACGGCAGGGTATTTATTCCGTCCGGGTCTTTCCTTTGTCCGCCGGTTTCATGGGTGTTGCTTTCGAAAATGTCACAGACCGCAAGCATGCCGAAGACGCTTTGCGCGAGAGCGAGGAGCGCTTCCGCCTGCTCATCCAAGGCATTCAGGAATACGCGCTTTTCCAATTGGACCCGCGGGGCCGCGTGGTGAGTTGGAATGCCGGTGCCGAGCGTCTGAAAGGCTACCGCGCGGAGGAAATCATCGGAAAACATTTCTCCGTGTTTTATCCCCGCGAAGATTTGATTAGAGGCACGCCCGAACAAAACCTGGAGGAAGCGGCTCAACGTGGACAGAGTGTGCACGAAGGATGGAGGCTCAGGAAAGACGGGTCACTTTTTTGGGGCAATGTGGTCATCACCGCGTTGCGCGACCCCAAAGGGAATCTTCTCGGATTCGCGAAGCTCACGCGGGATGTGACCGAACGCCGTGAAAGAGAGGAAACTCTAACAAAAGCCAAAGAACTTCTGGAACTTCGCGTCGAACAACGGGCCGCGGTCCTCACTCGCGTCAATGAGGAGCTGCGGGTAGAAATCGCCGAGCGTGAGCGCGCCGAGGAGCAGTTCAAGGCCTCTCTCGATCAACTCCGCGCTCTCGCGGCCCGTCTTCAGAGCGTGCGGGAAGAAGAACGCACGTCGATCGCGCGAGAGATCCATGATGAACTGGGGCAGGCGTGTACAGCAATCAAGATGGACCTGGCCCTCATAGGGCGCAGGACTACCAAGCGGCAAACCCACCTCCGCGCTAAAGCCGATTCAGCCAGCCGGTTGGTCGACGACATGATCGTCACCTTGCGAAGAATTGCCTCGGAATTACGCCCCAGAACTCTGGATGACCTGGGCTTGGCCGCTGCGCTCGAATCGCAGGCCCAGGAGTTCGAAGCCCGGACTGGGATTCACTGCCGCGTCGCATTGCCGGAAGAACCGCTCACCCTCGATGACGAGCGATCCACGGCCATTTTCCGCATTTTTCAGGAGTCGTTAACAAACGTCGCACGCCACGCTCATGCCACGCGCGTCGAAGCGCGATTGGAAAGGAAAGCAGATCAGCTCATCTTCCAGGTGCGCGACAACGGCAGGGGATTTGACCCTGCGGAAGCCAAGGCGCGCAAGTCGCTCGGCTTGGTGGGAATGCAAGAACGCGCCCTCATGCTCAACGGGGAGCTCCAAGTTGAAGGAGTCCCCGGTGCGGGAACAACCATGACTCTGCGGATTCCACTGCCGCCCTCTCCCCTTCCCAGGCAGGATTCGAGATGAGAGTTTTAATTGCTGATGACCATGCCATGTTTCGCCGCGGGCTCAGGGAAACCATCGGTGAAGCTTTCCCCAAAGTCACTTTTGCAGAAGCAAAGACGGCGGAGGAAACGCTCGAGCTTGTGCGCCGCCAGGACTGGGAGATCGTCATTCTGGACATCAGCATGCCCGGAAAAAGCGGGCTCGATATCTTAAATGATCTGAAACATTTGCGCCCGAAGCTGCCCGTTCTTTTCCTGAGCATGCACCCCGAAGAGCAATATGCCAGGCGGGCCCTCAAAGCCGGTGCCGCTGGCTACCTGACCAAGGAGAGCGTACCGGAAGAACTGAAAACGGCAGTAAAGCGCGTGCTGGCCGGAGGCCGGTACGTCAGCGCCACCCTAGCCGAGAAGCTGGCCTCCGACTTGAGAAGAGGGGCGGATCTGCCGGTTCACGAATTGCTCTCAGACCGCGAGTTTCAGGTTTTGAGGATGATCGCCTCCGGCAAGACGGTCAAGGAAATCGCCGACGAGCTCTCTCTTAGCGTGAAGACGATCAGCACGTATCGTTCACGCATCCTCGAGAAAACAGGAATGAAGACGACCGCGGAACTCATCCGCTTTGCTTTGAGATCTCAGTTGGTGGACTGAAAATGTCGCGATGTGCTTATTCATCATCCGTGCCTGACTTTGAGGGCACCTCCGTGGCTCATAAGCCCGCCATGTGGGACGCGGGCGGTCACCCTCGATTCATTTTGTCCTACAAGAGAATACTGTCTCGACCGGATGTATTTCCGGCTGAATTTGTCATTCTCTGGAGATGCGCGAACGATCCTCCAGGAGGAAGAAAATGAAAGTTTTTATCGCGGACGACTCTAAAATTGTCGTCGAGCGCCTCGCCGACCTCCTGAGAGACGTGCGGGGTGTTGAGGTTGCCGGACAGGCAGGCGACGCGCTGGAAGCGGTACGATGTATTCGGCAGGTGAATCCGGATGCCGTGATTCTCGATCTGCAGATGCCCGGAGGCTCTGGTCTGGACGTTCTCCGTGCGATTCGTCCCGACCATCCTGGCCTTTATGTTTTGATTTGTACGAACTACGCTTATCCGCAATTTCGCGAGGAATGTCTCTCTGCGGGCGCGAATTATTTCCTCGATAAATCCACTGAATTCGAGAAGATCCCCGACATTCTCCGTGAATTGCTTGGAAAGGCCTCGAAAACGACACGTGCTGCCCGCTGACTAGTCCTGGTGGGACCTCTCAAGCCTTGGATTCGGCGTAAGTTCGTGCGCCTTGCGGATGAGAAATGCTTAATCCGCCGCCGCGTGTCTCAATCGGCTACGCCGGCCAACGAGCCCCTTGGCCACTTGACGGTCATTCCCTGAAACTGTAATCCGACACCAAAGCGCCCGTCCGGAAGCCGCTGGCAATAAACAACGCGAGCGAGAGTTCGCAGATCCCCCATAAGAGACCTGATCATCAGGCGCTCATTCATTTCCTTGGCCCGTTGCGTCAGAATCCGCACTCCCAGCGAGCATACGTTTTCGGTAATGGTCCGCTCGGTTGCGGCCGGGTCCTGGATGCTGGAGATCTGCACCGGGACAGTCAGTTGAACACGTTTCTCAAGTCTTCCTGACCGTGCAGGCATGGGACAAGTGCCCTTTCTTGCTGGGCGGTGTTCGGTTACACCGGGCTCGACGGTGCGAGTGAATTACAAGAACTCCACTTCTTTCGCCAGACCATTCACTGATCCACGTGTCTCGCAGGACCGCCGAACTTGCCACAGGTAACCTGTCGCGCCTGCGCAATGACCTTGCTGGTTTGGTGAGGAGTTCATTTTAGATGACGGCAATTCCGGCCATAGCTCCCTCTAAGATTGGCAACCCGTCGCGACGGCGCTTCGCGATTCCGTCCGGCGCCGCTTCTGTTCGTACATGGCCTGATCGGCCTGAACCAACAATTCTCCAATCGATGCACGGCTCCGAGGGTCGAATCGTGCCCAGCCCGCGCTAAGAGAAATCGCGCAGCTAGATTCTTTGGCGCTGATTGTTCCCAGGTATTCACTGAGACGCGCCCTGATGGTGTCCTCGCTGTGGCCTGAGGCCTCGATGGCCAGTGCGGCGAACTCATCGCCTCCCAAGCGGGCAATGACGTCAGAGTCTCGGAACGTCTTTTCCAAGGCTTGCGCCGTACTCTTCAAGGAACGATCTCCCTCGGAATGGCCGAACGAGTCGTTAATCTGCTTCAAGCCGTTCACGTCGATAAAAAAGAGCAGCATCCCGCGCCCCGACCGGCGCGCCAGTTTCAATTGCCGTTCTGCGAGGACCATAAACCCGCGACGGTTATACAAACCCGTCAGTTCGTCGGTAAGCGCAAGATTGCCCAGCTCTGCCTGTAACATGTATTGCTTGGTGGCACAGCGAACCGCGCGCATTAGAAGTTGAGAGGTCGCCCGGCTCTGGTCGCCGCTGAGAAGCGCAGCGTGGGACCCAGAGCGCACGTCCTGCAACAACCGTGCAAGCTCCCGATTGGCCTCCAAGAGCAGGGCCTGGAACACCTCATCGCTAGACTCTTCCTTAGGAACACGCGGGCGGAAGAAGCCGCGGCGAAACAGGGATTCGGAGTCGACCGCCAAGTTCAAGATCGAAACATCGGAAAGTCCGTTTGGGGATTTCAGGATTTCCTCCCGTTTTCGTGGCGTTCTAATGAGCGCGTTTGTTTCCGTCGGCATTTGTATCGATACCTGTGCTTCTGAACACCGTTCTAAGCTAGGGTCGCCTCCATGCCAGGGCAAACGGATGTTGGGGTACTGAGGTGGGGCCCTGGTCATGGAGGCGGCCCACTCTCCATGCCTCACCATAGCCCGACGCCTGCTGAATACAATCCGGTGAATCACCCATTTGGAGCGCGTGAAATGACCCAAGAACCTCCTGGAACAAGCCTTCTGCTATCCCCGTCATTCAAGGCTGGATCAGCCCGCGGCGAATGGCATAGCGAACCAGGCTCGCCGTTTCATGGATATCTAGTTTTCGCATGAGTCTGGCCCTGTGGGATTCGGCCGTTTTTACGCTGATCCCCAGTTGTGCAGCCACGTCTTTGGTGGACTTTCCTTCGCCCACCAACTGAAGAACCTGGCGTTCGCGCGCGGAGAGAGGGTCCGTCGAGACGTACGTTCTGGATAGATAAGCGTCAACAACAGCCCGCGAGATGCTCGGGCTAAGGTAAACAGCTCCAGAGCAGACTTCTCTGATGGCATGGACGAGATCATCCGCCGCCTGGCTTTTCAGCACATACCCTTTTGCTCCGGCGCGGAGAGCCTCAGTTACATAGTGATCTTCGTCATGTTGGGTGAGAAGGACGACCTTCGTTTTCGGCGATGACTTCAGCAGTTCGCGAGCGGCGTCAAGGCCATTCAAGACCGGCATGCTGATGTCGAGGATGGCCACTTCGGGCTGAACCTTGGCGGCCAGGCGCACAGCTTCTTGCCCATCCGAGGCCTCAGAAGCGACTTGAAATCCTTGTCGTTCGAGCAAAGCCTTCAGCCCCTGACGGACGAGTGAATGATCATCGGCAAGCAAGAGGCGAGTTGGCATCGTACGTCGGCAGGTTAGGAATTCTCACGACGATAGGCAATCCGGTAGTTTCCCTGATTCCTTTGCGGCGAAGACCCTAACGGTCCAGAAGGCAGGTGAGTGGCACTTTCGAGGCAACTTCATATTGTATTGAAAACACACATGTTACACGAGACCAGCAACAGGGGCCAATTCGACTTTACATTTCACCGAATCATTCAGGCCTGTACCAAGCCTCGCCGGACCGCGTATCGCACCAGGGTTGCCGTCTCGTGAATATCCAATTTCTGCATGAGTCTAGTGCGATGTGACTCGGCGGTCTTCACACTGATGCCCAGGAGGGAAGCAACGTCCTTTGTAGATCTCCCCTCGGCGATGAGTTGGAGCACTTGGCGTTCGCGAAGCGTTAGTGGGTCCGAGGGTATCTCCGATTTGGTGCGATACGCTTCTACGACGGCGCGGGAGACGCCTGGGCTCAAATAGAACTGTCCTCGCGCGACCTGCTGAATGGCATGAACCAGGTCGCTCGCGACCTGGCTCTTCAGCACATATCCTTTCACGCCGGCTTCGAGCGCCTCCCGGATGTACTGATCTTCTTCATGCTGCGTGAGCAGAATCGCCTTCGTCTTCGGGCAGGAACGGCCCAGTTCGCGGGCCGCGTCGATACCGTTGAGCGTTGGCATGCTGATATCGAAGATTGCGATATCCGGATGAAGCGATTCCGAGAAGCGAACTGCTTCTTGCCCATCGGATGCTTCCGCAACCACTTGAAATTTTTCCTTTTCCAACAATGACCTTAAACCCTGACGTACCAAGGCGTGGTCATCAGCGAGCACGACACGAATTGACATGTTCAGTCTCCAGTGGAAGTTTTAGTGAGATTTCGGTTCCCTGTCCTGGGCCGGATTGGATGCGGAGCGTTCCGCCGATGGCACTCACCCGCTCCTGCATGGCAATCAACCCTAATCCTTTGCGGCCCGGTGTTCCTTGAGCCCGACGTGGATCAAAACCTTCCCCATCGTCCCGGATGGAACAATGCAGCACTTGGTTTTCCCGCCAGGCACGAATCCAGATGTTTCTCGCCTTGGCGTGCTTGACGGCATTGTTGAGCGATTCCTGCACAATGCGATAAAGCGCCGTTTCGGCCGGGCCAGGCAAACGCCCGGAAATTCTCGTCTGGATGTGGATTGGCAGATTTGCGCGTTTCGAGATTCCCTCCGCCAAAAAACGGATCGCGGGAATCCAGCCGAGATCATCTAGAATCGTTGGGCGGAGTTCATGAGAATACCGGCGAAGGTGTTTTTCCACTTCGTTCAGTAAGCCTTTGATGCGCCCGAGCTGCTCTTGTTGGGGCTTGGGTATTTCCTGCGCCACATCGGCCAACGCAAGGTGCACAGCCACCAGAAGCTGTCCTGCTTCGTCGTGCACGGCATAAGCAATGCGCTTGATCTCTTCCTCGAGAGTTTCATTGACCTGCCGCAGTGCCCTCACCGCATCCTGAAACCCGCGGTGGGCCATCTCATAAGGAGACATACATTCTGCGAGGAAATCGGCGCTCGCCCGGAGCACATCCGCGCGGCCCTTTCCATTGTTTGTGTCCTGAGCCAACGCCCGGAGCGCTCCATGGTGAATCGAGGCGAGGTCCAGGAGGCTTTTCCGTTCCGCGATGGCTCGACGCCCGAGTTCATACGCCCGGCCCAGCGTGGCCTCGCCTCCCCCCGCGGCATATTCACGCAACAAAGACGCGTATTCGTCTTCAAGACTTGCTTGCGGCCTTTTCTTGCGTCCTGCAGCGATCTTCATGGACGGATTCCTGTCAACCGAGAAACCAGAACGAGCGCGTCGTCACTTCCGCTGCGGCAATTCTGGAGAATTCTGTCCGCCGCTCTTTGCGGATTCTCCATAGAGTTAAGGGTCTCGGTAAAGCCGCTTCGAATGCCATCGGTTGCAAAAATGAGCGTGTCGCCCTTCTGTATCGGAAGCACGGCAGCCTGCAGGGGAGGCACCCGGGATCCGACCACGCCAGCTCGAAGGAGAAGAGGCTCCTGCGCATTTCCATTTTTTGTGTTGGCACGCATCAAAAGTCCTTGAACGTTCCCGACACCAAGCCATGTCATCATGCCTTGAGCGACGTCAATAGAAGCGAGACTCAAGACAACACCGCGCGTCGGCCGGAGTTTCTCATGGCACCGTTGGACGAGAGATATGATGGGTTCGCCGACGCCATTTCTGAGAATGGAAATGGCCTTTTTCGCGGCGTTGGCGGCTTCTTCTCCATGGCCGATTCCATCAACCGCAGCGATCAGAACTCCGTCCTGGTTGCAACAAACCAAATGGTGATCCCCCGACTCACCCTGACCGGAAAGCGCAAACTTGGCGACGCCGTACTCCACCATCGGCACTCTTATTGTTTCCACTTCTTCACCGCCACTGTAGTCCCCCCGCCAGGCCGGGAGGTAATTTCAAATTCGTCCATGAGTCGCCGCACTCCGGGCAGGCCGAGCCCGAGACTTCCCGAAGTGGAGAAGCCATCGCGCAGGGCTTGGGAAATGTCTGGAATGCCCGGACCATGGTCTGAAGCGACAACCAGGATGCCCACGTGACTCGAATTTTGAATTCCCTTCAAGGTGATATGCCCCTTGCCCGCGTAAGTCACGATGTTCCGCGCTAGTTCCGAGATTGCCGTTGCAATAAGCGTGGCATCTCCCGACAAAAACCCGAGCTCCGCCGCCATGGCCCGCCCCTTTTGGCGCGCTAGGACGATATCCTGGTCGGAGTTGATGGCCACTCGGGTTTCTCCTGCCGGCACTGTGACTCACTCTCAGTTCACGTTCTTGAACTTCTTGTTCAAATAGTTCAAACCCTCTTCCAGGTCGAGGGCTGTGACGACCCCTTCCAATGTCAAACCAAGCTGCACCATCGCAAAGGCCACTTCCGGCTGAATTCCAACGATGACGGTTTCCGCTCCGCGCAAACGGATCATTTGCGCGATCTCTCGCAGAGTTCGTGACGCGAACGAATCCATTACGTCCATCGCCGTGACGTCCACGATGACAGCGCGCGAGCGAAACTTGACAACTTGCCGCACCAGCCCGCTGCGCAGCTGGTTGAGATCCGCGTCCGAGAGAGCCGCCTGAAACGTGGCAATCAGGACCTCTCCTTGTTTGAGAATCGGAACTTCCAATTGGCTCTTCCCCTGGACGACTTAGCTCGGCTCGGCCAAAGTCGCCACTTTGTACCCCAATAGCCTCTCTGCCTGCTCGATACCGCCTTGCAGGTCGCCGACGGTGTTCATCTTGCCCAGGTCGACGCCAATGGTTACCAGCGTTTGCGCAATTTCCGGTGAAAGGCCGGTAACAATGACCGTCGCGCCGAGCAGCCGGGAAGCCTCAACCGTTTGCACCAGGTGGTTGGCCACCGTGACGTCCATCGCCGCCACGCCCGTGATATCAATCACCACAACTTTGGCGCGATTGGTGCGGATCCCTCGCAGCAACTGTTCCGTCAATTGCCGGGCGCGTTGCGGATCGATCACGCCGATGATCGGCAGAATCAGCAGGCGCTCGCGAACCTGCAGCACCGGCGTGGACAGTTCGCGAATCGCTTCTTGCTGTTGGCGGATGACGCGCTCGCGCTCCTGAACGAAACCCACGGCCACCGTGTTGGCAATGCGGTTTGCCGCCGGCTCATAGGCATCTAAGATGCGGTTCAATTTCTTGAAATCCGTCTGGTACTTGGCGAAGAGAGAGCGTGCGAGGACGTCGCGAAGCAGGAGAACGATTCCAACAACTTCGTGCGTTTCGACGCCTCGCGGAATGATGCGTTCGGAAAGATTTCTCGCGTAGGCCTGCAGCGCCTCGAAAGTTTCCGTCTCGAGGGCCTCCACATAGCTGTCGTACACCGAAGTTGCTTCCGCGAAAATTTCTTCCTTGGTCATCGCGGTGAGCAGGCGCGTTTCAGAAATGCGCCCCACCCATTCCTCGCGGAGTTGCGTCCGGTTCTGCCGGAGGTGCGCCACTAGTTCTCGGAGCAGCTCGGACGATGCTTCGTTGTGCCCCGAGTCGTCCGGCGCTATCCCTGAAACCTGGCCCCCGTCACGTTTTGCCATAAGTGTATTCTCCTTGCATTGAACCGTAAGGGTCCCGACGGTCACACACCCTCCCCAGAGAGAAGACAGGATAGCCAATACCATCGGAAACCTGCCTGCTCAAGCAAGTAAAACCCGGAAAGGCACCTCAGGTAAAGACCCTAGTTTGACCAAATGATGAATATTTAAGCCTTCCGGTGAAGCCGACCTTTTTGCGAGCCCTTTGAAGCTGGACGACGGGAAAGGCCCCACGGCGATGGTTTCAAATTGAACCACTTCATTCGGATGTGTCCCACTCGTGACACTCTCTTTCAGCGAAATGAGAAATGTCTGGTCGAACTCGATTGTTTTCAACCATCTAGCTGCAAGAGGCAGTGCGAAGTGGGCACCGGCGTGCCCCTGTTCCCGAACGTACTCCATGTGCTTTCCCGTGCCTGAGTCGAAGACCACCGACCAAACCCATGCCGCCGTTCGGGCACTTTCCGGTATCCGGACAGCATTACAACCGGCTGGTTGTGCAGAAGAGGAAATAAGCCGTGAAAGATACAGATAAAGAGTCACCTAATTCGACCTTTGATCCCGAGGAACTGCTTGCACGCGTGGAAAATGACCGCGAGCTCCTGCAGGACCTTCTGATGATCTTCAAAGAAGAATTTCCTGGCCATTTGCAAGCTTTGCGCGAAGCCGTGGAATCCGGGGAGGGGAAACGCGTTGTCGCGGCGGCTCACGCCCTAAAGGGGATGCTCTCGAACCTGGCCGCCACACAGGCTGCCGCTGCGGCGGCGAAGCTAGAGCAATTGGGCCGCAACGGAGAAGTTTCCCAATTCCAAGAGGCTTTTGCCTTGGTCGAGACAAACGCCTTGAGGCTATTGCCGAAGCTGGAGGCCTACATAGCAGAGGTCCATAAATGAGAATTCTGATTGCGGATGACGAGGTGCTGTCGCGTCGGCTGCTGCAAAAGACATTGGAGCGCGCTGGCTACGAAGTGACTGCCTTGGAGAACGGACGCCTAGCGGCTGAGCAGTTATGCAAGCGGGATGGACCGCGGCTCGCGTTGTTGGACTGGATGATGCCCGAGCTGGATGGGCCGGGCGTCTGCCGCGAAGTCCGGAAGAGGAATGAACAATCTTATGTCTATATGGTCTTGCTCACATCCAAAGAGGCCAAAGAAGACGTCGTGGCAGGGCTGGAATCCGGTGCCGATGATTACTTAACAAAGCCATTCAACGCCGAGGAGCTAAAAGCGCGGCTGCGGACCGGATTGCGGATTCTGGAGCTTGAAGACCGTTTGGTCGAAGCGCGTGAGGAGATGCGCTTCAAGGCCACGCATGACGGTCTTACGTCTCTTTGGAACCGCGGAGTGATTCTGGATTTGCTAGGACGTGAACTTGCTCGTTCCCGCCGCGAGCGCGTCTCCACGGCTATTTTGATCTGCGATCTGGATCACTTCAAGAACGTGAACGATACCTACGGCCACCCGGCAGGGGATGAGGTTTTGCAGGCGACTGCAAAACGTCTGCTTTCTTCGGTCCGCTCTTACGATTTCGTGGGCCGCTATGGCGGGGAGGAATTCCTAGTGGTGTTGAATAACTGCAATCCGGCCTTTGGCCTTGCCCGGGCGGAAGAGCTCCGGAAAACAATCGCGCAACGCCCCGTGCAGACTTCCAGCGGCGTGGTTCCGATCACGATGAGCCTGGGCCTCTTGCTCAGCCAGGAATGGGGTTTCCGCCCCCTCGAAGAGCTTCTTCAGGAGGCCGATGCAGCGCTCTACGCTGCGAAGGAAGCAGGCCGCAACTGCGTGAAGGTCGCAAAACCGAGCGCTCCTTGTGACATCAGAGACCCGCGCGTCGAAAAAGCCGCCACCTAAGAAAATGGAAGGGCGCCGGCCGCGCCTCGCCGCTGGAAATCCCTCGGATCATAGAGGCTAAGCGCCCTTTGTTTTGGGTTTCCCCTGGCCCAACATCTGCCGCATCGCCGCTGAGGATCCAGGTGCGCGTTTCTCGCGCCAAGCCTCCAGCCGCTTGCAAGTTTCTTCGATATTCTGGAAAAGATGGGGATTCTTGAAAGCGCCGCGCCAGGTGGGGACAATCAATCGCATGCGGTCCCAAACCACCCAGATCTCGCCGTTGCTCTCGAAAAACAATTCGTCATTGATCAGCCCGCGATTGACGATGCCCGCGACCATGTCCCAGTAGCTGATAACCATGCGGATGTAAGTGTTCTCCTCGCTGCCCTGCGGATACTTCTGCATCATGTCCTCCGGAGATTCCGGATGAAAGTGTTCCACGAACCACGCGCGCGCCTGACGCAGGCGCGACTCGCGTCTCATGTCGTACAAGCGCAGCATCAGATTTACTTCGTCGTAGGTGATCTGAGCCATGATGGTTCCTCCTTGCGCTAACTCGCGGAGCCGGGCTGGGCGGTCTCTTGCTGGAAATGAGACACGCCTGCCAGTTCGACCCGTTGCACACTCGTCAGGGGAATCCCCTGCCGTTGGAACTCGACCTGGATGCGGCGGCGCAGTTCGCGTGCGACTTCATCCTGGCGCGTTGGCGCGGTTCTTACCTGCAATCGTACTGTTGACGAAGTGCGGTCCAGGCTTTGCAGGCCAAGAATCCGCGGCCCATCGACCAGCGCCTGTGACCAGGCAGGGTCGCTCCTCAGAGCGGCTGCGGCGACCTCGAGCGCCTGCAGGGTTCGTTCGATCGGGCTTTCCGGTGCAAGCGAAACATCCACGAACGTCTGTGACCAGTCGCGGCTGAGATTGCTCACCATGCGGATCTCGCCATTGGCGATGGTTACCAGGGCGCCGCGCGGATCACGGATTACCGTACGTCTCAGCGTGAGATGTTCCACACGGCCGACGTAATCGGCTATTTGAACGGTGTCCCCAACGACGTATTGATCTTCCAGCACGATATAGAACCCGGAGATCACATCGCGAACGAGAGTTTGCGCGCCAAAACCGACGGCCACGCTCGCGAGGCCGGCAAGCGTGAGTGCCGGTGTGGGGTTGATCCCGACCTTGTCCAGAGCCGTGAGCAGAGCCACGACCCAGACAACCTTGCTGCCCGCACCGTAGAGGACTCCAGCCAGAGTGCGCGTCTGCTGCTCGCGGAGTTGTGCCTGGCGGGACTGCAATGCCGCTGGTTTGATGAGCAGGTTTGTGACGGCGCGAAGCACCCGATTCAACACCAGGGCGATGACCAGGATGCCCAAAAGAGGAAAGGCGTTGGAAAGCGCTAAATCGAACCAGCGATTGAAGGGACTAGGCATGATTTTGATGCGAAGGGGAGTATAACATTGGAAGGGGATGGGGGAAGCGCAGCACTGTCACCGGGGAATGGGGCGCGCACAAGGGGGCTTTCAAGTCATGAAATCAAGACGTATGTTTCTCATGAATTTCGTTATGGTTGGTGCGCCTACTAGCGTCCTCACCTTTCTATCTGACCCCCAGGTGCCCGGGAGCAGGCCACAAAACCCTCAACAACAAAGGGACAAGGACGACGATGCCAATATGCCCAAACCCGACCCCAAGATGATGCTCGCGGCGAATGAAAAGGAAATTAAGAAAAATGTCGAGAAGCTCTATGAGTTGGCGAGTGAATTGAAGACCGAAGTGGAAAAAACGGATTCGGTCAAGGTACTTTCCCTGTCCATGCTCAAAAAAGCGGAAGAAATCGAAAGACTGGCGAAGGATATCAAGTCTCGAGCAAAAGGATGAGTTGGGCTGCGGCCCGGACTTCTTTGAAAGCGGCCTAGCGCAAGCGAATCATACGGGATAGAATAGAGCCGTCAATCGCAGTCTCCGCACGTTGCGCGCTCAGGAAAAAATCAAGGAGCGCCCACTGCGCGCCTGTAGCTCAGCTGGATAGAGCGCTGGTCTCCGGAACCAGAGGTCGGGCGTTCGAATCGCCCCAGGCGCGCCATCTCTTCAGTCTTCAATCGCTCATGGATGAGCGCTGGATCCGCGTTGAAATCCACGACAAAAATCATCAGCTGAACGCAGAATGCAGGGAGATACCGTATTGCTCCTCCAAATTGTACGGAGTCCCATGCACGGTTCCTTCGCCGTTGGCGATGGTCAGCTTCCGGTTCTGAACATCAGCAATCCACTTCGCATTCGCGGACGCGGCCGCGCGGAAAGCAATGATTCGAAGACGGGCCACTTCCAGCGGTGCATCTCCGGCTTTCTGTCCCGATTGCTGCAATTGTTCAAAGTCACTGAGAATCAGAGGCTTCACCCAACTCTTGATTCCGCCGTTCTGGACGTAGAGATCAAACATGAGTGCCGCGGCGCGCTGCGAAGTCACGCCAAAATCGTTGCAAAGCGCGAGCCCTTTTTGGAACAGCCCCGCCGCGTATTTCGCCTCGATATCCTGGAATTCCTGCTGGCGGCCGAGAGTCTTGAATTGGCCTTGCCAGGGCTCAAATACTATGCTTTTTATCGGGTCTTGAATGGAACGGGCCCACGCCAGTTGCTCGTCGCGCGTCTCCGCGAGCATGGCCACCAACGCCAAATAGTCGGGGCCGAAGATTTGTCCCAGAATATCCGCGTGGTTCCGGTTCATTTCTTCGAGGAGCGGTTGCAGGCTCCCCTGGCCAATATTCCACTGAACCACTCCAAAGCTGATTCCTTGCCCGTCGAAGTCTCCCGACAGTCCGGCAAAACACTCGGGAGGAGGGTGATTGGTTTCGAAGGCTCCCGTAAGAGCCAGGCACCGGTGATCAAGCGTTTGCGTGGTGACGGCAGGCGGGGGAACCTCCGCGCCATTGAACAAGGCGCTCCACGTTTGCGAACCGACTCTTCCGTCCGGTGTCAACCCTTGAGTCCGCTGATAAGCTCGAACGGCAGACTCCGTGCCGCCTCCAAAAATCCCATCGGCCGGGCCGGAGTAACATTGGAGTTCGTCCAGTCGCCGTTGAATTTGCAATACTTCCGGTCCCCGAGATCCAAGAAGATAGACCGTCATAGAAGCCCCTCAAGCACATCACGGTGTAGCAACGTTTATTTCCTAGAAAGCGCTTTCCCGGGTTTCTGTTTCCGAAATTGGACCATCCCCCACGCTTCGTTCAGGTTTTTGCTTTATCGGGCCGAAGAGCGGCCAGCGCTTGTAAGGATATCGCGCCAATAGGGCGCACCAATGCTGACTAGGATCCCCGTCAGCAGCGAACCAAAGAATTCATAAACAAAAACTTGGAACGGAGCTTGCTCCGTTTGATCCGTTTTGGTGCTCTTCGGAAAGACTGGAGCCCATCGTGCGCAAGACTTTCGGGGCCCTCGAGCGTTTCACCAATCTACTGCTTAATCGCTACACCACTATCGTCGAGGGACCGGAAAATGGGAGTAGCGAAGCGCAGGCCACGATCTCCACTCCCTGAAGGCATTCCCTTGTTATCGTGCGTGAAAATCTATTCGGCCGGGTAGCTCTGCTGCAAATGCGGCGCGCCTCCTGCGATGCTCCGGAGTGGGCGAATAGGCGCGGGCCCTGTGGATTCGCGAACGACAAACTCCGGCTCGATGGCGATCTCTGGCACATATTCGCCGCGTCCCTCAATTTGATCCACGACCGTCTGCGCCGCAATCTGCCCCATCCGGATCAGCGGTTGCCTCACGGTCGTTAATCCCGGATTAGCATAAGCCGCCCCTGGAATGTCATCGAAGCCCACAACAGAGATGTCTTGCGGTACACGCAAGCCCGCTTCGTGGATCGCCCAGATGGAACCGATTGCTGAAATATCGTTATAGGCAAAAAGCGCGGTGAAAGGATGCTTGCGCGCGAGCAGTTGCTTTGCGAAGGGGT
>Ga0209180_10000557_pt1 | contig 17484 bp, 17 predicted proteins | sample CZO8metaG_3_FD_188355 | JGI IMG/M metagenome (GOLD analysis project Ga0209180, IMG submission 188355) | Vadose zone soil microbial communities from the Eel River Critical Zone Observatory, Northern California, USA - CZOApr15con2H2.8 metaG... | ecosystem: Environmental > Terrestrial > Soil >...
GGGCCTCGCGCTTTTGCTCGGCGGGGCCACCGGCAACCTCACCGATCGCATCATTCACGGCGCCGTCACCGACTTCTTCGAAGTCTGGCTCCCGTTCCTTCCTTGGCGCATTTTCAATCCGTGGCCGGCTTTCAACGTCGCCGATTCCGCGATCACCATCGGCGCTATTCTGATTCTTCTTGATGTAATATTTCCTCCTCAGAAAAGCCCCAAGCACCTTTAGGACAACGTTCGTCTAACCCGGAGGTCGAAGATGAACCGCTGGACCCTCAACGGCCTTACCCGCCGCGAATTTCTCTTCACGGGGCTGGGCGCCGCCGCGGGCTTTTCCATTCTGCCTCCCAGCCATCGCCTCATTCGCGGACTGCTCGACACCCAGAGGCGTTTCGCGCCCTTCCAATTTCCCGAAGAATTTATCTGGGGAGCCGCAACCGCCTCTTACCAGATCGAGGGTGCGTGGAACGAAGGCGGCAAGGGCGAATCCATCTGGGACCGCTTCTCGCACACCGTCGGCAAAGTGAAGGGCGGCTCCACGGGCGACGTCGCCTGTGATTCCTATCATCGCTATGAGGAAGACGTCGCGCTTCTCACCCAGATGAATCTCAATAGTTATCGTTTCTCCGTCTCCTGGCCCCGCATCCAGCCTAATGGCGCTGGCCAACCCAATCCGAAAGGTCTCGACTACTATAAACGGGTTGCTGACGCACTCCTCGAAGAGAAAATCCGCCCGCTCTGCACGCTCTATCACTGGGATCTTCCGCAAGCTCTCGAAGATGCTGGTGGCTGGCCCGCTCGTGACCTCGCTGCTCGCTTCACCGAATACGCCGAGATCGTTGTCCGCGCCCTCGGCGATCGCATCACGCATTGGTGCATTTTCAATGAACCCTGGGTCTTCACCTTCCTCGGTTACGCCCGGGGCATTCACGCTCCTGCGCGCCGCAACTTCGGCGATTGCATGCGCGCCACCCACGTCGTCAACCTCGCGCAGGGCCACTCTTTCCGCGCCATCAAGGCCATCAATTCCAAGCTCCAGGTCGGCACCGCTTTCAGCATGGCCCATTGCCAGCCCGCCACCGCGAGCGAAGCGGATCGCCAGGCGGCGGACCGGGCCCACGCTCTCGGCAATGTATGGTTTATCCAACCCGCGCTCCAAGGCGCATACCCCAAAGCGTTTCCCGGCGATAATCCGCTCGACCTCATGGGCGTCAAACCCGGCGACATGGAGATCTGCCGCGCCCCGCTCGATTTTCTCGGCATCAACTACTATCGCCGCCAGCTTGTCTCCGCGATTCCCCCGGGCTCCGGCGAGGACGCCAGCGGCGTCCATAATTCCGATGCCCACCAAGGCCCGCTCACTGATTTCGGCTGGGAAGTCTGGCCCGACGGCTTCTACGACCTGCTCATGCGGATCGCTCACGAATACAAAACGACCCCCCTCGAAATCACTGAGAACGGCTGCTCCTATCTCGATTCACCCGACGAACACGGCCGCGTCCGCGACGATCGCCGCATCCAATTCATGCGCGGCTACCTTGACGCGCTCGGCGGCGCCATGCTGCACGGCGCCAACGTCCGCGCCTATCATCACTGGAGCCTCATGGACAATTTTGAATGGGCCGAGGGCTACGCCCAGCGCTTCGGCCTCACTTACGTCGACTTCCGCACGCAGAAGCGCACCATCAAGGACTCCGGCCACTGGTACGCCCAGCTCGCCTCCTCCGGCAGTTTGACTTGATTCCTTGCTGCAGTGGCCTCTCTCCCCGCCGCCTATTCGCCTTGCTACAATCGGCTCGTGCAAGCCGGAAGCAAACCCGCCACGCACGACCTTTTGGCCGTTTCTACCGACGCGGGCACGCGGCTCGACCGGTTCGTGGCCGCCCATTGTCCAGAACTCTCGCGCTCTCGCGTCCAGGAGCTTATTGACGGCGGCCTGGTCCTCGTCAATGGCAAACCCGCCAAATCTTCTCTCAAGGTTCGCGGCGGCGAACTCGTCACTGTGCGCGCCCGACCGAGGTCGGCTCCCCGCGCCGAGGCCGAAACGATTACGCTCGACGTCCTTTACGAAGACGACGACGTCATCGTCATCAATAAGCCCGCGGGCATGACCGTTCACGCTGGGGCGGGGAATACGGCGGGCACGCTGGTTAACGCGCTCCTGGGCCGCGGGCAATCGCTTTCGCAGACGGGCGATCCCTTGCGCCCAGGCATCGTGCATCGCCTGGACAAGGAAACTTCCGGTGTGATCCTTGTGGCCAAGAACGACGCGGCGCACGCGAAGCTCGGCGAAGCGTTCCGCCAGCGCGCCATCAAGAAGACCTACATCGCGCTGGTGGAAGGCAGTCTGAAAGAAAAAGGCGGCCGCATTGAGCTGGCCATCGGGCGCGATCCCATCCGCCGCACACGCATGGCGGCGCAGCGCAAAACCTGGCGCGGCACTGCGATTTCCAATCCCCGGGAAGCTCGCACCGATTGGCGCGTTCTCGCGACTATCGGCAACACGACGTTGCTGGAAGTCCAGCTCCACACCGGGCGCACGCACCAGATTCGCGTGCACTTCTCCGCGCTGAAGCATCCGGTCGTCGGCGACACGCTTTACGGTGCGGCGAAACAGATGCGCTTCGGAAAAGTCATGATGCCGCCGCTGGGGCGCAATTTTTTGCATGCGGCCAAGCTCGGCTTCGCGCAGCCTCGGACGGGCGCTTGGATCGAAGTTCGAGCTGCTCTACCCGGCGAACTACACAAGTTCCTGGAAAAACTTTGCGCCGCTGCGGGCGAACCGCGGAGCCGAATTGACGCTGCGCTGGCGGCGTACCTATAATCAGTACAAATGCCACGGGTAATTACTTCCATTTCCTTGGCGATCGCGCTGTTGCTGATTCCTTTGGCCGACAAGGCTCAGCAACCCTCCACGGACAGCAAACCGCAATCCGGTGCACCGGCGCAATCGGCGCCGGCGAAGCAGGAGCCCGCGCAAAAGAGCGATCAAACGATCAAAACGGTTGTCAACCTGGTGGACGTGCTCTTCACCGTGCTGAACCGCCGGAACAAGCTGGTTCCAGAATTGGACAAGGGCGACTTCAAGATTTTCGACGAAGGCAAACCCCAGGAAATCCGTTATTTCAGTAGGCAGACCGATTTGCCCCTGCGCATCGGCATGCTGATGGATACTTCCAACAGCATCCGCGAGCGCATCAAATTCGAGCAAGACGCCTCGGTCAATTTTCTTTTTAGCGTGCTTCGCCGCAACAAGGATGAAGCCTTCGTCATGACTTTCGATGACGAACCGCAAATCATCCAGCCGTTCACGAACGACGCGGGCGCCCTCCGCGACCAGATCACCAGGACGCGCGCCGGCGGCGGGACCGCGATCTACGACGCGATTTACGATGCCTGCGTCAAAGAGCTGAGCCACCCCCCGCGCCCGCCGGGAGATCAGCCGGACATTGTGCGGCGCGTGATGATTCTCATCAGCGACGGCGACGACAATTTATCCACGCATACGCGCTCGGAAGCGATCGAAATGGCCCAGCGCACCAGCGTGGTCATCTACACCATCAGCACCAGCACGCAATGGATTTCTTTGTCGCAGACCGATCCGAACAAATTGTCAGACCGCAAGTATCACCTGACCGGTGGCGACAAAATTCTTCAGGAACTTGCCGAGGAGACCGGCGGCCGCGCCTTCTTCCCTTATCACGTGGACGATTTGGACCAGTCGTTTCAGGATATCGGCGACGAGCTTCGCAACCAGTATTCGGTCGCCTATCTCCCGACGAACTACGTACTGGACGGCCGTTACCACAAGATCCGCATCGAAGTGCCCGACCACAAGGGCTACCAGGTCCGCGCGCGCCGCGGCTATTTCGCCCGCGCCAACGCGAACGTGCCGGCTGCTCCCAATCCCGCTGGCGGCGCGATCATCAGATGATCGGTTCTCCCTGCCGGCGTCAACTAAGGAACCAGCCAACTGCCACGGCAACGATCGTGAGCTTTATTAACCAGCCGATCGCGTAAGACACCACAAACACCCGGTGAAGCTTCATAAATGCGGCATTCGTGAGGATCAGCGGCAGCGGACCAATCAGCCAAACCGCAACGGCCAGTTTGACCGCGCCCGATACAGAATGAAGACCCAGCCGGGCGGTGACACAGGCAAAAACTCCGCAGGTCAGAAATGGCAGCGGACTGGTCAAAGCAATCGCTCTTCCTTCGGCACCCTGACGCCAAATTTCGGGATAGGTAAAGCGACGATGAATCCAATCGCCAGCGAAGAACCAGTCAGTGAGCGACGAGACGACGCCGGCCCCAACAATGATCGCAACGAGTCGCGCCCAGTTCATACCGTCTTCCCTCCAAATACGCAGGCATCGTAGTGGCCAGAAGCCGATACATGCTTCGCCCATATACTTCGGGAAGTAATCTCACCCTCCAAGTTAGCTCTCGGATCTGCATTCTGTGCAGCGTAGCTACTGATCATCGGCTTTCTTTGCTGAGCACCGGGGCACGAGGAGCAGGATCCAGAACCTCGCCTGCGTTATCCCTTGGGGGCGTAGTAGCCCTTCCGGGCGAGGACCTTCAAGTCGCGGTTGGCGGTTTCAACTTTAATCTTGCGGAATTTTCCGTCCCGCGTCGAGTTCGACGGATAGTAGCCCAGGGTGTACTGGCTCCGGAGCTCCTCGGAAATTTCATCGAACGCCTGCATGAGCTTTTTACCCGAGCTTGCGGAGAGCACCCGGCCGCCTGTTTCTTCCGCGAGCTTCTTCGCGGCGCCTGTGTTCGCTCCGAAGTGTGGATCGGCAACAAGGATGATGTGAATCACGGTATCGGTGCGCTGGGCGGCCTCGACGGCTTCCTCAATCTTCACCTTGCTGCCTTCATCCTGAGCGTCGGTGACGATGACGATCGCTTTGCGCCCAGCTTCGGTGTTGAGTTTCTCCGAACACGCAAGATAGATGGCGTCATAAAGAGCGGTTCCAGTGATCTGCCGGGACCCGATGGGGCCGGGGTTTCCGCCGATCGACCCGCCGCTTGGAATATTAATGCGCGTCCGGTGCACCGCGCGGTCGAGCTGTGCGCGATCCTCGGTGAAATCCGAGAGCAGGTCCACGTCCGAATCAAAGGACATCACCAGAGCTTCGTCGCCCTTGCGCAGGACGCGCTTCAGGAAGGCGCTACCGGCTTCCTGAATGGCGCCGAGCATGAACTGCTCGCTGCCGGAGGTGTCCAGCAAAAGCGCCAGGGTGATGGGGAGGGAAACTTCTTTCGAGAAAAAGGCGATCTTCTGATCCTGATTGTCTTCCGCAACCTTGAAATCTTCTTGCTTCAGATCGCCCACGATGCGCTTGTTCTTGTCACGAACGGTCACGAAGAGGTTAACCAGGTTGACTTGCGTCTTGATTACTTGAGCCGCTGCGGGACGTTCCAGGGGCAGCGCTGGCAGGGCCAGCGTCCAGACAACCAATGCCGCAGTCCACTGCGTCACAACCTTCTTTATGGAACGCATGTATACTTTCCTCGACGAGAAATGCCCGGCCGGAAAAACCCCGCGGGGTACCGCCGCCCTGTAGGATGCCGCGAAGCGGTGCGATGGATGCGTGGCTGAGACCGCCCGAGCGGATCATTGCAATACGAAGTTTGGCCCGAGGACTATGAAAAGTCTACGAAAAACCGTGTTGGTGGCTGGTGCACTTCTCCTCGCAGGGCCTTCCGCACTGCTCCAGGCGCAACAGCCGCAACCGGGCGCGGGCCGCGCCCCTGCCGTGCAGGATCCGCAGTCCGCCACGGAACAGAACGGTGGTCAAACGAGGATCAGGATTCCGGTGAATCAAGTCATCGTGCCGGTGACGGTCAAAGATGGAGCCGGCGGGCTTGTCGCCGACCTGCGCCAGGACGAGTTTCGAATCTTCGAGGACAACGTCGAGCAGAAAATCGCGTTCTTCCGGGCGGAGGCCGTTCCCATTTCCATGGTCGTGCTGATTGACAACGACCTGAAATCCAAGGAAGCCAAGCAGGTTAACGAGAGCCTGCGAGCAATCGTCGCCGCCCTCAGCCTCAATGACGAGGCGTTCGTGTGCCGCTTTGACCAGTTTTTCCACCCCGGCAAGGGTTTTACGAGCGACCAGGACAAGCTCCTCACCGAATTGAAGCGCACCCGTCTCGACGACGAGCCCTCGGTCGGCCCTACGAGTCCCGCCATCAATAATGGGCCGACCATCAACGGCCGCTCCGCTACCGGAGACGCGCCGAACATCTCAGGGGGTCTGGCGAACCTCAAGGGCCAGCCCACCAAGGCGCTGGACGACGCGGTTTATGCCGCGGCGCAGTTGTTGAAGGATCGCGACCGGGAACGCCGCAAGATCATTTTCCTGATTTCCGATGGCGTGAACGCGCCTAAGTTCAACACTTACGACTACGATACGGCGCTGAAAGAACTCCTTCGATACAACATCGCGGTCTACGGTGTGGGCGTGGGCAGCGCCTTTTTCGACCGGCGATTCGAACGGCTTTCGAAGTACGCCCACGATACCGGAGGGGACGTTTATTACGGATTGAAGAGCCGGGCGATGGAGGAGCTTTACGCCAGGGTCACGGAAGAAGCGCGCAACCAATACACCCTGGCGTACGCGCCCGCGGGGACGGACCGCGGCGCGGAGTACCACTCCATTGAGGTCCGCGTAAAGCGCGAGGGTCTGACCATCCTGACGCGCGAGGGCTACTATGCGGGAGCCACGCCGAGGTAGAGGCCTTTTTCACTTTGGATGTCGAAATCTCTTGACTCCAGCGAAGACCGCTCGTATATGAAATGAACGGCGGGTGGTTGGCGGTGACGCCCGGCATCTGCTCAGTCTGAGAAGGAGATCGAATGAAGAAAAAGGCGAAGAAGGACGAGAAAAAGGCCCCGAAAAAAGGGAAGTAGGACCTCTCCAAACAAGATTCGAAAGATCAAGGCGCTCCGGTCGGGTCGGGGCGCCTTTTTTGTGCCTGCGGAGCGGGTCAGGACGGAATTCCGTGAGGATTTGACCGCCGCCTTGACTGGTTTGGCGCTCCTGCTGATTCGAGCGCGCATTCGTGGACATAAAGAAAGAGCGGGAGCCCAAACGAAACGCCCACTGCGCACAAGCCGAGAATCGGTAGCCACAGGAGGCTCATGCCGAGGCGTTTGCCTTCGCTGCGTACAAACCCCACGAGGACCACGCCGGAGATTAAGACGTCCCATCCGAAGAATGCACCGATGCGGTTGGCGAAGAGTTGCCGGACGAAAAACTGAGCGTTTAACCCGTTCTCGACGAGCCAAGGGACGAACTGTGAGTAGGGAAGTACAACTCCGAGAACGCAAAGGAACAAGTAAGCGTTTTTTCGATTCAATTGGCCTCCTCTCGTTGGCATTGCTCCGGGGGAACGATTGGAAGAATTCCGCTGTGTTCGCTTAGGGGCTCAGGGCCTCTTCATGCGCCGGGCAGATGGGCTTGTAGGCGCAAGAGCGGCAGATGAAACCCGGATTGGGAGGAAATTCCCCGGCTCGAATGTCGGCGGCCGTTTCCTGCACGATCTTCTGAGCTTCGTCGAGCTGCTTTGAATCGCGGGTGCTCACCTGGATCTGGTTGTTTTGCAGATAGTGAAAGACCAGGCGGACGGGGTTCCATTCGAAAATCTCCTTCGCGGCGAGCGCGTAGAGACTGAGTTGCAGATCTTTCTTCGCGTCAGCATCTTTTTTGGGCTTGCCTGTTTTGTAGTCGACGATCTCGACATCTTTCGTCTTTTTCACCGCAGAACCGTCATCGCGCGCTAGCGAATTCACCTGGTCCATTCGCCCGATGATGGTTACGCTGTTCTCCAGCGGCAATTCGAAACTCTTTTCCTGCTCCAGCACTCGTGGCGGCGCCGCCTCCATCACTGCGGTGTAGAACGCACGAAGCTGCTCAACGCCGTCCTTTTTGTATTCTGCCTCCTGGTATTCGTCTTCAAATCCTACGGAACGCCATTCCATCTCAAAGAGCCGCTGCAACTCTTCGAATGCGAGCTTGTTCCCTTTGCGGAGTTCGCCGACAAAACGCTTGATGGTTCCGTGCATGATGCTGCCGAAACTCAAAGTGGCTCTTGGGCCTTCTTTCAACGACCAGAGGTATCCGAACAGGTATCGCTGAGGGCAGATGCGATAGCCATTCACGGCCGATGGGCTCAACGTGAGCGGCTCCGGCGACCGCGGGTGGAAGCTCTCGGCCCATTCCGCAATCCTGCAGAAAATCTTCGGGGGAGTCGGTGAAGCGGGGAAGAGTTGCGATGGGTTTGCCGTCGAAGGGCCTTTTGCAGCGGCAGGCTCGCTCGCAGGTGGCAACTTCGGCATCATCTCGCGGACGTCTCTGCGCTTCACCGCCGGGTCCATCACGATGTCTTCGATGAAGGTGGAAACCTTGCCTTCTTTATCGGTGAGCGTGGTCAGAGTCAGGCGCTCTTGCGCGCGGGTGAGCGCAACGTAGAACAGGCGGCGCTCTTCCTGGATGTGGAACTGTTCCGCGGGCTGACCTTCCTTCATGAGTCTGGCCGGGAATTCGAAGACGCGGGGTCTTTCGGTGGCGGGGAATTTCTTATTGTTCACTCGCAAGACGAATACCTGGGGAAACTCCAGGCCTTTCGCGGCGTGCACGGTCATCAACTGCACGGCGTCGCCCGGCGGATCCTCTTCGAGGCTGACCGTTCCTCCCGCTTGTTCGAAATAATCGAGGTATTCGAGGAATTCGGCGAGCCCGCGCGTCTCACTCTTGGCTTCCCATTCCTTCACAAATTCTGACAGCCGCGTGACGTAGTGGGAGTCCTGCTCGCTGGCGCGCTGCGGGATTTCCAGCCACTCCATCAAATCTCCCAAAATGTCTCTGGCCGTCCGCTGCTTTAGGGTTTTTCTTTGCTCGGCAAGGAAGCCGAGAAGGCCGCCGAGCGCGGAAGGCGAAGCATCAAAAGGCAATTCGGACTGCGGGGCCTGCAGCGCGTCGTAAAGCGCGGTCCCGCGCTTCTTCGCGGCGCGCTCGGCCAGACGGACGAGATCTTCGGGTTGCAGGTGCCACGCGGGGGCGGAAAGCACGCGAGCGCAGGCGATGTCATCGTAAGGCTGCGCGAGCAAGCGCAGATAAGCGAGGACATCGCGCACCAGCGGATGTTCGAGGATGGACAGCCTGGCGATCACAAAAGGGATTTTCCGCCGCGACAATTCTTTCACCAGCTCGTTTCGATGCGCGTGCTGGCGATAGAGCGCCGCAAAATCCCTCCAGCGGCGCCCTGCGCCATGAATTCGTTGCAACTCGTCCGCCACCCATTGCGCTTCTTCCTCTTCGTTGGCCAATTCCACGATGCGAATCTTTTCGCCCTCGGGCCGGTTTGCGTTTAGCAGCTTTTTGGGAAAATCAGCGCTTACGGCGTTCTGCGCGATCACCTGCGTGGCCACGCGCAAAATGTTCGGTGTGGAGCGGTAGTTCTCGGTCAGGCTCACGCGAAGGTTTCTCGAATCTTCGCCGGTCTTCCAATCGGTAAAGCGCTCGAGGAAAAGTTGAAAGCTTGCGAAGGACGCGCCGCGGAAGCGGTAGATGGCCTGGTCGTTGTCGCCGACGGCGACGATGTTGCGCGATGGGCCGGCGAGGAGTTCGAGGAGGCGGAGCTGGGCGATGTTGGTGTCCTGAAACTCGTCGACGAGAATGTAGCGGTAACGCTGCTGGAGCGATTCGCGCAGGTCGGCATCGCGTTCGAGCAAAGCCACCGCTCCGGTGATGAGCGAGCCGAAGGAAACCCGCTTCTTGTCCCGGAGCAGCTCTTCACTGGCGCGATAGGCGCGGGCAATTTCCTGCTCGCGGGCCACGGTCTCTTCGCGTTCGGCCCGCGTGTCGGCGTCCAGCTCGGGGCGCTCCGCTTGCAATTCGCTCGTGAGGGTGTCCGCATAGCGCCGGTAATCTTCCCAGGTGACCAGCTCATCCTGGCAGCGCGAGAAAAACTCGACAAAATCATTGAGGAATTGACCGGGATCGGCCAGGCGGCGGTATCTGTCCAGCTTCAAGAGGCCGAGATTCCGGCGCAGCAGAATCCAATGATCAAACTTGTCGAGCATGATGCGTTGTGGATCGGTCTGGTTCAGCAGCGTTTCGCAGAAAGAATGGAAAGTTGCCAGCGTGACGGCTTTCCCGCGCTCGCCGGTGGCCTTGACGACACGGGCCTTCATCTCGCCCGCCGCTTTTTTCGTGAACGTCAGCCCGAGAATGTTCTCGCCGAAGAGTGTTTCATCCGACTGCAGCAGGTGGCGGATGCGCTCGGTGATCACGCGAGTTTTTCCCGTGCCCGCTCCCGCGATCACCAGCAGCGGGCCCTCGCCGTGGGTGATCGCCCGCCTCTGCGCGTCATTCAGCTTCAGCCCGCTCTCACCCAGCGGCCCCATTTCGAACAGCGTCGCCATCATGTTGGAAGCGTATCGGATTTCACAACGAACTGGAAATCGGCCCGGAGGACAACGCAGTGTGGCCCTTATCGTTGAGAGATTTCTCCAGTTGCCACTCGCGCGTTGAATTCAGCGGACTTTTTCTTTGGAATGGTGAGCGATTGCCACTTGCTGCCAGCAAAATGCTTTGCCAGGTAAACGATCTGCCCCACATGGTAAGAATAATGCGCGATTTGCCGGTTGATGGCCTGCATGACGGAGTGCGGCTCGGCGCGAATCGTAATCTCTCGAACCAAATCTTCATCGCTCAGCGGCGCGAGTGCGTCGAAAACATATTTCCATCCGCGCTCCCACGTTTCCATCAGTGCGGCGCGCGTTTTTGGCGCATCCTCGAATTCCGTGTCGCGATTGCGGTCCGGCTTCTCTCCGTCAGTCGTCAAAAAGTCCGTCCAGCGCGAGCGCATGTTTCCCGCCAGGTGCTTCACGATGATGGCAATCGAATTCGACTCCGCATCGAGCGCGGCAAAGAGCCCCTCGTCCGGGCATTGCTCGATCGCGCGCTCTCCGAGTTTTTTGTAGTATCGAAAAATGTCGATGGAATCCTTCGAATAGGATGTCGTGAATTGGTGTGCCATGAAGCCATTTTCTTCTCTCGCAGCGAACTGTCAACCCCTCCCTCAAAACTTGCTGTCGCCCCGCCATCTTAGGTAACTGATGCCCGGCTTGGCGCAACTAAGCGCAGGGGCGATACTTCGGAGGATCGGGTTCCACTGGATGTCAAAACGAACCGCTTGACAATTCGCCTTTTGTTCGCCTAGTATCGCTGCTCGCGAATCTCTGATTTCGCAAGGGAGGCTGTGATGACCATTGGACAATCGATGTTGCCGGAATTCGATCAAGAAATGCAGAGCACACGCAAGACCCTCGAACGCGTTCCCGATGACAAATGGAACTGGAAGCCACACGAGAAATCCGGAACCGTGGGCTGGCTCGCCAGCCATGTCGCCACCATGGTGGGATGGCTGCCGATAACTATCAACACCGAAGAGCTCGATTACGCGCCCGTAGGTGGCCCGAGCTTCGAGCCGCCGAAAGTCACCAACCGGAAGGAACTGCTCGCCGTCTTCGACAAAGAATCGGGCGCGGCGCGCGCGGCGCTTGCCAAGGTGAGCGATGCGGAGATGCTGAAGAATTGGAAGCTGCTCGCCGGCGGCAAGGAGATTTTCAGCATGCCTCGCGTGGCCTGTATCCGCGGCATGGTGTTGAACCACCTGATCCATCACCGCGCGCAACTCACGGTCTACTTTCGCCTGATTGGTGTTCCCGTGCCGGGCCTCTATGGTCCGAGCGCCGACGAAGCTCAACCCGGTGCGGCGGAAGCCGCTGCAAACTAAATTAAGTTCGTGATCCGGGGGCGGAAAACTCCGCCCCCAAATTTTTCCTACCTCGGCAGCCGGTCCTGGGTCACTTTCCGAGCAGCGCGTTATACGTCCATGTGGACGGGTTCATTTACTGAGAACTGCCGCCCGGTCGGCGGCTAGCGTTCTCCAGAGCCTTATCGAGTCGGTCCAACTGGTCGCGGAGGTCGCTGAGTCTGACCTCTTCTGCCCGCAGTTGTTGCTCAGCCTCTATTTCTCGCGTTTGCCGTTGTTGTTCTTCATTTTCTAGCGATTCGAGTCTTGTCTTGAGCCGGGGAAGCACACCCTCAACCTCTTTCCGTTGGGCGGGAGGATTCTCTGTGTTGCTTATGAAGTCTTCCTGCTGCTTGACATCGGTGGCCACGTGCTTCCGCTCATCTTGAATTCTTGCGAGCTTTTCCCGGGCTTCGTCAAGACGCTGAGAGGCCCGCGCGACAGCCGCTTCCTGCCCTTGCAACCGATAGATGAGAATTTGTGCTCTTTGCGCCGCGATCGTCGTTGTCTGCAGATCCTGCCGCAGTTGGCGTACTTCCGATAGCAGAGCCTGCAGCGTTTGAGAGTCACCCGGGGTTGTCTGCCCAAAACAAGCTGTTGAAAAAAGCAGAAGGCCCAGGACAAATAATGACAAGCGATTCATCGGCTGCCTCCGAACGAATTGTATCTGAAACTACCATCATTTCTGCAGAGTGCGATTTGAGCCCCCAGGCCAGCGGCCGCCTGGAAGTCGGGTTACCGGAAATCGACCCGCGGCTCCGCAGCCCTCTGCGCATCGCGGTATAATACGGCTCGTCGCTCCCCAGGAGGCTCACCATGGAAACCCCCGTCATTCTCTCCGCCGTCCGCACCCCCATCGGAAAATTTCAAGGCGGTCTCGCCGGTTTCTCCGCGCCGGAACTGGGCGGCAAAGTGGTCGCTGAAGCTATCCGCCGCGCCGGGCTCGAACCCAAACACGTGGACGAAGCCATTCTCGGCAACGTCGTTCAGGCGGGCCTTGGCCAGAATCCGGCGCGCCAGGCGGCGCTCAAAGGCGGCTGCGAGCCGCGCGTCGCGGCCATGACCATCAACAAAGTCTGCGGCTCGGGACTGAAAGCGGTGGCGCTGGCGGCGCAGGCCGTGCAGCTCGGCGAATCGGAAATTGTGGTGGCCGGCGGCATGGAGTCCATGTCGAATTGCCCGTATCTTCTGCCGCAGGCGCGCACCGGCTATCGCATCGGCGATGGGAAACTCGTGGACTCGATGATTAACGATGGCCTTTGGGACGCGTACGAAAATTTTCATATGGGCATGACCGGTGAATTGGTCGCCGAAAAATACGGCATCACGCGGGAGGAGCAGGATCGCTTCGCGGTGGAAAGTCACCAGAAGGCTGTGCGCGCCCGCAAGTCCTGTTTCTTCGAAGCGCAGATTCTTCCCATCGAAGTCCCGCAGAAAAAGGGCGATCCCGTGGTCATTAAGTACGACGAATCGCCGCGCGAAGATACATCGTTAGAGGTGCTGGCGAAACTAAAACCGGCGTTCAAGAAAGACGGCACGGTCACCGCCGGCAACGCTCCCGGCACGAACGACGGCGCCGCGGCGCTCATCGTCACCAGCGAACGAAACGCGTCGCGGCTCGGGAAGCAGCCGATCGCGCGCATCGTTGCCCAGGCCGTCAGCGGTGTTGAGCCCAAGTGGGTAATGATGGCGCCGGTGGAGGCCGTCGAAAAATTGCTCACGAAAACGGGCTGGAACCGCGACAAAGATGTCGATTTGGTGGAGCTCAATGAAGCTTTTTCCGTCGCCGCCATCGCCGTGACCCGCCAGCTCAAGCTCAATCCTGAAAAAGTCAACGTGAATGGCGGCGCCGTGGCCCTCGGCCATCCCATTGGAGCTTCGGGCGCGCGCATCCTCGTCACGCTGCTGTACGAATTGCAACGGCGCAACCTGAAGCGCGGCGTCGCCGCCCTTTGCCTCGGCGGCGGCAACGCTGTCGCCCTCGCCATCGAACGTTTCTGAGAACACCGAAACCGTCAGGCTAGGTTGGAGTCCGCATCGCTGGTTCTGCGTCCGTGGCTGTCTTCAAGTCGTTTCCGCAGTAGGGGCAGAACTTGTCGGTTTCGGCGATTTCACGCTTGCACTGCGGGCAGGAAGGATGCAGGTTGCATTTACAATTCGGGCAAAAGTTGAACCGCGCGCCAACGCTGTTTCCGCACTGAGGGCAAGGGTAAGGCAAGGGTTCGCGCAGCAGGAAATAGATGATCACACCGAGAAACGGGAAAGGCCACGAAAGAAGCAACGCCAGTAAAGTCCACAAAGCCACATGCATCCCGCGGCGTTTGGCGTCGCGGTTGACGTAGGCGATCAAAAAGATGAAAGCCGCCAGGACAAGACTGACAGCCGTGACGATGCCTGCCAACGCCAGAGAAGCTAGAACAGGGTCGTACTTCAGCTCTGGCGGAAAGATCTGGTCACCGCGCTGAGGAGCGCTTAGGTTCACCAAAAGCGCGATGCCCTGCGCGAGGAGGAAGAGCACGATGACCAGGACGATCAGCCATCGCGGAATGATGCGAAATTCGTCCCAGAACCGAAGGTTCTCCTTCTTCCGGCGAAGGCGGATGAGGCGCATTCTTTCGTTGAAGGAACTGGTCACCTTTTGCGAATAGTCCGACATTCTTTTCTCTTTCTCCACTCGTCTAAGCGCGGTCGCGCCCTTCGAAAAACCTCAGGGAAGCAAGCCCCGCCCCTGCAAAAGTCTTTTTAGCTGCCTTGCCTCATCCAGTCGGCTTCGTCGGAATGCCGCGCGTTTTCCATCAGCAAAACGACTGCGGCAAACAGAACGGGAATCGTCCACCACAATCCAAAGCCGAGTTCCCAGACGAGCTTGGGCATACGAGTGAGCTGTCCGAACCATTCAAACAGCCGCCAAACGTATGGGGCGCTGAAAATGCCGCAGGCCCAGGAAACCGCGCAGGCCAGCCACAGCGCCCGGCGATGCGGCTCGCGCTCGCGCAATTCCTGCGCGCGCAGACGCACGCGAAACTGTGTGCGGCTAGCGAGCCCGCTCGGGAGGGGAATTGCTGCGGTGCGCAGCGACCGCAGCGCCTGCTCGGTTTGCCGCGCGAACTCCGCGCAGAGCGCGCATTCCTGCAAATGCGCTGCGAGCGAATCCCGCTCGGCCTGCGCAAGTCCCTCCACGCGCTCTTTCGCGATGAATTGGTGGGCTCTTATATGCAATTCGGCCTTCATGCGGCACCTCCCGGGAGCGCCCCGCGCAGCGCTTCCAGCCCGCGGTACAGCCGCGACTTCACGGTAGAGACCGGAATGCTCAGCACCCCGGCCATCTCGTCAATCTGCAATTCTTCCTGGAAGCGCAGGACGAGCACTTCGCGGTAAATCGCGGGAATTTTTTCGAGCGACGCCTGGACGTTTTCTTCTTTTTCCTGGCTCAGCACCTGGTGCAACGGCGAGGGCTCATTTTCGTTTGCAACCTGGAGCGGGTGCTCCTGCTCCGGATCGGTCAACGCATCCAGGCTTTGCGTTTTCTTGGCGCGCTGCCAGTCAATCACCAGGTGGCGGGCGATGGCAAAGAGCCAGGCTTCAAATCTGGACCTGCCGTCGTACTGGTAGCCGCGCTCGAGAACGCGGATCCAGGTTTCCTGGAAAAAATCTTCGGCGCGTTCTTTGTTTCCAGTGATGTAAACCAGGTAGCGGAACAGCCGGTATTGATACTGCTCGATCAGCCGGTCGAGCAAGTTCGGGTCGCGGCGCTGCAGGCCGCGGGCGATGCTCTTCGCTTCATCGCGCATGAACGTGGCCGAGAAGGAAATTGGTCCCGAGAAGGCCGGGCCTCCAGCGAAAATGAACCGCAGTGCCGTTCCGCATGTATTCGTGGCGCTCATTCTAACTGGTATACGCGCGCGAGTCCCGAAAAGACGCATGCAGACGGGATACAGGATGGCTCGGACAATGAGTTATGTCGAGGCTGGCGCTCGTTCCTTCTTATAAAGATTGGAGGACCTGCCAGGTTCGGTTAAATGTTAGAAGACTGGCAGGGGGTACACACCCCCGGCATTCTGTATGAATGTCAAAACAAGGGACTTACAAAATTGGCATTTCGTAAATTGTTGATTCTAAACGGCGCATTTTCGGTTGATGGCAGCAAATGGGAAGACACCGGAGAAAAGAAGAACGGCACCACGGCTTCGGCAGGAGCCGGCGTAAACGCCGCATTCCAGAGGGACGTTTACCCGGCCATTATAGTAATGGATCGGAAATAGCAAGTCAAGGAAAAAGACGAGGCAGCAGCGGGTCCTGCCGATCGGCGGTCCAACAAGGAGTTTCAAGTGTAGTAGACTCGCGGCGTAATGTTCTGTCCGCAATGCAAAGCGGAATATCGCCAAGGATTCACGCGCTGCGCGGATTGCGACGTGGACTTGGTGTATACACTTCCGGCCACGGAAAGTGACTCCGCTAAAATAAGTCAAGCGGCTTCGCCAGTCGAAAGTGACGAAGATCCATTCTGCTCTTTCTGGAAAGGGGACGATGCGCGAATCCATGCCGAATTGTGCTCGGTTCTGGACGATGCCGACATCCCGCACAAGACCGTCCGCCGTCAGGATCACCTCTTCAACCTTTCGAACTATCCGGCGTTTCAGGTTGGCGTCCCGTTCTCCATGTATGAAAGAGCGGAAGAAGCGGTCAAGGAAGCTTTCGATCCGGAGCATTCCGATCCCCGGGCCGCGGAGGCTCTCAGCGTTCCGTCCCTTCTTCCCGAAACGCGCCGCAGCTTTCGCAAGCTGCCGTCCACGCTCACGCCGCCCAGCGAAGAAAACATTCCCGGCCCTCCCACGGAAGGCAATCTTTCGGATGCGCCGCCCGAGGAGGCCACTGCGGAAATCTGGAGCGGTGATGATTCTTCGCTTCGTGACATGCTGATCGCCTCGCTGCGCGAAAACCAAATCGGTGTGCGCCAGGAGAATGCAGAAGGGAATGGCTCTTTGTTTGTGGCCGCAGAAGACGAGCAGCGGGCGAGAGAAATTGTGCGTGAAATCGTGGAAGGTGCGCCGCCACAGTAAGAGACCCCTCTGATTCCGGCTGTAGTAGACTTTCCGGCGTCATGATCTGCCCTGCCTGCAATACGGAGTTCCCACACGGAACAGTATTCTGCAGCCGCTGCCACGTCACGCTCGTCACTGATGTGGCCGAAGCGGATGAGATGGTTGAAAAGGCCTATCCCGGCAGTGCCCTGGTGCAGTTGTGGCGAGGCGAAGACGCGGCTCTTCATGCTTCCATCTTGGAAGCTCTTGCTGAAGCAAACATTCCGTTTTACGAGCAGCCTCTCGGAAGCGGGCCGAGTGCGCGCCCTATTGATCAATTACTCGATCACGCGCACCCGCGATTTGGTTTCGAGGTTGCCGTCCTCTCTTCAAATCTTGCCGAAGCAGAGATAATTCTCGAAAAGCTTCTGAACGAAGGGCCGGTGGACATGGCGCTGGCGGCGAACGAAGAGGCGGCGCAAGCAGCGCCGAAAGCGAAATCTCCTGCAACGGGCGTGGCTACGTGCGAAGTGTGGTCCGGAGAGGATGAAAATCTCGCAGGGTTTCTGGGAGCAGCGTTGAAAGAAAACGGAATTCCGATTCGCGTGGAGCGGCATGGTGAGAAAGCGGTTATTTA
>Ga0209180_10000560_pt1 | contig 17381 bp, 16 predicted proteins | sample CZO8metaG_3_FD_188355 | JGI IMG/M metagenome (GOLD analysis project Ga0209180, IMG submission 188355) | Vadose zone soil microbial communities from the Eel River Critical Zone Observatory, Northern California, USA - CZOApr15con2H2.8 metaG... | ecosystem: Environmental > Terrestrial > Soil >...
GAACACCGGCATTGCGCACCGCAAGGCGGGTATCGGCCAGGTCGGCGCGGGCTTGGTGCGACCGCCGCTGGCTTGTTTTGAACAGGCGGTAGAAGCGTTTGCCGCGACGCTCCCCTAACTGCAAGACCCTGGAGACAGTCGTCGGCAAGATTGTGGGACGCGGAATTCAAGGCCATTGACGCGACGAACGTTCCGGTGAACTTTTCGAGGAGGGCACATCGAAATGAGAAAGCTCATTCTGAAGATGTCCGTCACAATCGACGGATTTGTGGGCGGCCCGAACGGAGAGCTTGATTGGATCTTCCAAACCCTAGGCGAAGACGCGACGGCCTGGACCATGGACCACCTCTCGCAGGCGGGCGCGCACCTGATGGGGCGGCGGACGTTCCATGACATGGCGGCCTACTGATCCTCATCCACCGAGGCATTCGCGGCACCGATGAATACCATCCCCAAGATCGTTTTTTCTCGGAAGGGATTCACCCCGTTCCAGAGGGGAGACGTCACTGTGGGTTTTGACGATGCCGTCCGGCTCAGAAGAGCCGATGGGTCCAATACTGCGTCCACTCTGCCTCCCAGCGCGAAGACATGGGCCGACGCGATCGTGGCCAGCGGCGACATGACACAGGAAGTGATGAAGCTCAAGAAGCAATCAGGGAAAGATCTGATCGTACATGGGGGCGCAGGTTTCGCGCAGAGTCTCGCGCAGATGGGGCTCATCGACGAATTCTGGTTTCTCACTCATCCCGTGGCTTTGGGACACGGGCTGCCGCTTTTCTCACTGCTGCCGAAACCGCTCTATCTCAAGCTCGTCAGCGTTACGGCGTTTCGCTCTGGTGCAGTTGCACACGTGTATCAGCGATCGGCAGCTGGGTGATTCGTCAGTCACGTGAAAGACAAAAAGAAATTACGAGGGATGCGGGGGGTTACATTCCGAGGAATGCGCGCTTGATCTCGGGGTCCTGGAGCAGGTCGGCCGCGGGGCCTGATTGGATGGTCCGTCCCGTTTCCAAGACGTAGCCCCGGTGGGCGATCTCCAAGGCCTGACGGACGTTTTGTTCCACCAGGAGGACGGTCACGCCACCGTCTGTATTGATCTGCCGGATGACCCGGAAGACCTCACGGACCAGCTTCGGCGCGAGGCCCAAGGATGGTTCGTCGAGCATCAGCAGCCGCGGCCGGCTCATGAGGCCCCGACCGATCGCTACCATCTGCTGTTCTCCTCCAGATAACGTCCCCGCGAGCTGCGTCAAGCGTTCGGCGAGCCGCGGGAAGAGCGACAGCACCCACGCCAGAGACTCCGCCTGGTGCGCGCGCGCCCTCTTCGTGTACGCGCCGAGCTGGAGGTTTTCCCGCACCGTCATCCGAGGCCACAGCGCCCGCCCTTCAGGGATTTGCACGATCCCGGCATCGACGATGCGGGACGGACGCACCCGGAGCGGCTCGCCGCCGAACCGCACCTCTCCGCCCAGCGGCCGGAGGAGGCCGGAGATCACGCGCATCGTGGACGTCTTGCCGGCCCCGTTGGCGCCCAGGAGGGTGATGATTTCTCCCTCTCCCACGGCGAACGACACGTCCCACAGGGCCCGCACCTGGCCGTAGGCGGCCGCGATGTTCTCAATCTCGAGCAGGGGTGTCGAGGGCATCAGTCTTCTGAGGTCGTCTCTCCGAGGTACGCTTCGATGACCTGCGGATTGTTCGCGACAACCGCCGGAGATCCATCAGCGATCAAGCGCCCGTAGTTGAGGACGAGCACGCGATCCGAAAGGTCCATGACAGCCCGCATCACGTGCTCGATCATCACGATGGTGATGCCTCGGGCGCGGATTTGACGAACCAATGCTGTTCCCTGCTGGATCTCGGCCGGAGTGAGGCCCGCGAGGACCTCGTCCAGCAAGAGCACCGACGGGCGCGTAGCCAGCGCGCGGGCAATCTCCAGCCGTTTGCGTTGGGCCAGCGTGAGGGCAGAGGCCAGAGAGTCCTGCCGGTGAGCCAAGCCGACGAACGTCAATGTGTCCACGGCCTCCTCGGCCGATGTGCGGCCACCGAGTCGCCCGCTGGCTCCAAAAGAAGCCCCGACACGCACATTCTCCAAAACCGTGAGGTCCCCAAACGGGCGGACAACTTGGTGGGTCGAGCATACGCCGAGCCGGCACACCGCATGGGCACTCCACCCGGTGATTTCGTGGCCAAAACACAGCACCCGGCCCTCCGACGGGCGGGTCTTGCCGGCGATGATGCTAAACAGCGTGGTCTTCCCCGCTCCGTTGGGACCGATGAGGCCGGTGATCTCCCCGGACGCGATCTGCACCGTCACGTCCTGGACCGCTGCGAGTCCGCCAAAGCGCTTCGTGATCCGGTCGAGGGTGAGGGCGGTGGTCATGTGGTCCGCTTGGTGCCTGGCCGTTCTGTCTCGGTCCGGGGCATCGGGGCGCCTCCGTGCTCGGCGTGCGGAGCAGGAGCAGCGGCCGGGGAGCCGGTCGAGGCATGACTCACGCGTGCTACCAGCCGACCAGCCAATCCTGCCATCCCCCCGGGTTCGAACAGGATAATCAGCAGGAGCAGCAGCCCGTATACGAGGAGGTGAAAGCTTGGATAACTGGTTTGGAGATAGTCTTGCACTACGAAGAAAACGGCGGCGCCCAGCACCGGGCCCCATACGGTCCCCAAGCCACCGATGAGCGCGATTAGGACGAGGCTGATGCTGTGCGTGAAGCTAAAGACGGTGTCGGGATGCACGTACTGCAGATACGTCGCGTAGACGCCGCCGCAGGCGCCGACGAGAGCCGCGCTCACAATGTGCGCGAGGTTTTTGAATAGCGTCGTGCGCACCCCCAGGCTCTCCGCCGCCTCCAGGTCGAGCCGGAGCGCGGTCAACCCCAGCCCAAATCGGGCCCCGCGGATCCAGGCCGCCACCGCGTACGCTATCGCCGCGCAGATCAACGCCACAAAGTAGAACCACGTCTTTGACGGAACGATCGTGGGGAGGTTGAGTCCGGAGGCCCCCCCGGTGATCTTGTCCAGGTTGAGCATCAGGATCCGCATCGCTTCCCCGACGCCGATGGTCGCGATGGAGAAGTAGGGCCCAATCAACCGGAGCGTGGGGGCGCCGACCAGCAACGAGAAGGCGGCCGCCACCAGGCCCGCGACCGGGTAGGTCAAGACCGGCGACCAGCCTGCAAGCCAGAGGAGCGCCGTCGTGTACGCGCCCAGGCCGAAGAATGCCGCATACCCGAAGGACACGTACCCGGCAAAGCCGCCCAGGATGTTCCACGCGACACCTTGCGCCACGTAGAGGAACGTCAAGATCCCCAAGTTGAGCAGCGTGATGTTGCCGGGGATGAGCAAGGGGACCGCCGCCAACAGGATGCCGACGGCGAGGGCGGCAGCGAGCTCCAGCCGCAGCGAAGGCCTCACAGCGGAGGCGGGCTCCTCCGGATCACGACCGTATCCGCGACCACAGCTGGGCAACCCCACCGGGCATGACGATGAGAGCCACCACCAGGAGGCCGTACGCGATGACATTCTGGAGGCTGGCGCGCATGAACAGAACGGCGAAGGATTCCGCGAGCGCTAGGATGGCCGCCCCGACGGTCACACCAGCGAAGTTCTCCAGTCCGCCCAAGACAATGATCGTAAAACTCTTAAGCTGAAACGGTCCGCCGAAGTCCGGCGTGAAGCTGAACAGCAGGGTGAGCAGACCACCGGCAAACCCCGCGAGGGCTGTGCCGAGGCCGAACGCCAGCGCGCTGATGCGCTCAGTGTCGATGCCCACGAGCAGCGCGGCCTGAGGATCTTGGACCGTCGCGCGCAGGGCCTTCCCGATATAGGTGTGTCCCAGCACGAAATGCAACAGACTCAGCGCGAGGAGGGCGACGGCAAACACGATCAGCCGCGTCAGCGGGAGTCGGAACCCCCCCACGATGAGGGACTTGTACGTGTAGGCGGTGATGATCGACTGATCTTCGCTGCCCCAGATCGCCAGGGCGACGTTTTGGATCACGAGCCACAGCGCGAACAATAGGAGCAGCGACGCGATGGGCCGCGCGCTCCGCGAGTTGACTACACGCCGGACCAGGAGCTTGTAGACGAGCCAGCCGGCGCCGAAGAACGGCAGGAGGTTCAGCACCGCTCCCGCCACGGGATCGAGGTGCCACCACTGGGAGTACATTAGTGTCATGAAGGCCCCCAGCATGAGGAACCCCGCGTTGCTGACGTTAATTACCTTCATGACGCCATAAATAATGGCGAGGCCGTACGACATGACTGCGTACAGCCCCGCCGTCAACAGAGCCGCGATGGCTACTGAGACTAGGTTCTGAGTCGTGAACACCAGTGCGGAGACTCGGGCCCTAACGCCTGGTTCCTGATGCCCGCATCACGGTTACTGGTTCTTGGGCATCGGGAGCACTGCGTCAAACGTCTCCGGCATCTTCTTAGGCCAGATAATCCGCACCGTGTTCCCGGGAAGGGTCTGGACCATGATGTACGGGGACCCGGCAATCTGGCCGTTGGGGCCGAACCGGATCACCCCTCCGGGGATCAGGGCATTGCGGAACTCGATCTTGGCCAAGGCGTCGCGCACCGCGGGCCCGTCCAGGGTTCCCGCGTTTTTGACGCCCGCCAGCAGCACGCGGGCCGTGTCATAGGAGAGCGCCTGGAACCAGTCCGGGATCGCGTGATATTCCCGCTGGTACCGATCGGCAAACACTTGCGAACCCGCACCCTTCAACGCAGGGCTCCACCAGAGACCTGCGATGAGGTAATCCGCACCGGCACCCAGCGCCTGTCGGCCTCTCTGATCGGGGCCCCGGGCGCCGTAGGAGACGAACTGGTGATAGAGGCCAGCCTGCAGATACTGGCGGTGCATGGTGATGAAGTCCGGCAGGTGGGCGTCGGAGAGAAACACCGTGGCGTTGGAGGCCTGCACCTGTTGTAAGAGGGGGCTAAAATCGCTTCCGTTGAGCTGAAAAGACTGATTCAACACGATCCGAAATAGGTCAGGCCGCGCCTTCACCGCGTCGAGGACCCCTTCGATGTAATCCTTCCCGTGATCCGTGTTCTCCCACACCACGGCGATCGTGAGCGGCTTGGTCAGCCTGTATTGGTCCGCAGCCACGGTGAGGTAGTCCATGGTGATCTTGGCCAGGTCGTAGATAGTAGCGAGGGTGCCAAAGATGTATTTGTATCCCCGCTTGAAAATTTCCGAGGCCGCTCCGCCGCCTTCGACGTACGGGATCTTGTACTGGTCGGGCACGACCTCTTGGGCCTGAACGAGAGACGTGTCGTAGCCGCCGAGCAGGAAGTTGACGTGTTGGTCGGTGACCAGCTTCTCGACGAGACTGCGGGATCGAGTGCCGTCGCTGCTATCGTCCAGAATGATCAGGGTGATCGGGTACTTGGCCGCCCCCACCTGAAGTCCCCCGGCCTTGTTCACATCGTCGATCGCCATGCTGTAGCCTTGCTTGAAGTAGTTGCCGGACGCGCCGAATGCCCCGGTGAGCGGCAAGACCGCTCCGATCTTGATCTCAGGCGTTGCTGGCTGCCCTGTGGTTGTGAGGATGAGAGGAACAGCACAGGCAAAAACGAGCACTGCCACCGTCCAAAGTCGCTGCAAGCGCATCCCTCCCGCGATGATCGTTCGTGTTATCCCTTAATCGCTGTCAGATGCCGATGCTACTTCCGCGTCCTGTCCACGAACCTGCATGCACGTCTACTGTCGGCGGAAACCTCGTATGTGATTCGGACTTGGCGATAGTGCTCCTCCTCCAGGAGCGTCTCGGTGTGGCAGCCGGACGGCTGTGCACCGGTCAGGCGTGAGGGAGGATGTCCAACACGCCGGTGAGATCCGATGCGACATGCGCGGGGGCAAATCGGGGGTCGGGTACTGTGTCTTGGGTCCGGTTCACCCAGACCGTCTGCAGACCGAAGGCAGTCGCGCCAACGGCATCAGTCGCAGACCCGGCAACATGCAGCAACTCCTCTGGGCGCACACCGAGAATCCGCAAAGCAGCGGCGTAGACCGACGGGTGGGGTTTAAACTTCCCGCCTTCGGTCGACACGATGTGGTCAAAAGCCACGGGGAGATGGTGCAACAGGGCGGCGAGCATATCGCGATCGCCATTGGACAGCGTCGCGAGGATCAGGCCCCGGCGGCGGACCTCAGCCAGTACGCGGCCTGCTTCAGGATGGGGCGGCAGATCTTCCCACGCGGCCACGAGGCGATCCATCTCTGCGGCGGTCAGCGGAGGGGTGAGGGCGTGGAGCGTCTGCTGAGCTGACGCCTCCAGTGCTCTCCGGTTGGTGGCGGGTTCCCGGTCCAGCGAGTTGGCGACGAGCAGGTAGGTCATGTGGCGTTGCCGCCATGTGGCCGCCGTTGCGCCAGGATCCAGGGCCAGCCCGCGGGCGCGGAACAGTGCCGACAGTGTAGCGCGTAGCCCGCTGATCGTGTCGAAGAGCGCCGAGTACACGTCGAACGTGACGGCCCGGATGGGAGAGGGCGTGCGTGCACGCCCGGAGGGCTGGGATTCAGACTGCGGGGTTAACGCAGGGTTCATCTGCAAGGTGTCGTATTCACGAGGTGAGTTTCGCCACCCCTTCGGTCAAAATGCGCGTGTCTCCTTGCAATCATTGACACCATCGTGGAGTGAGGAGTGCTTAGATGCCACTTAGATCGTTTGACCTGAGCCGGTGCCGGGTGCTGGACTTGTCCCAGAACTTCAGCATGGACTCCCCCCCTTTCGCCTACTATGAGGGCCCGAAAATCACGTGGGTGAAGAAGATGGCGTTTGAAGGGGTGAACGCCCAGCACATCTCGACGACCAATCACATCGCCACCCACCTGGACTCGCCGTTGCACTTTAACGACCCGGGACCGGACGTCTCCGGCATCCCGATTGAATCCCTGGTCGGGCCCGCATGCGTCGTGGACCTGCAGCAGTTTGGCATCGGAGATTACGACATCTACGGGTCCGATCACTTTACCGCCTGGGAGAAGAAATTCAACATCAAAATTGAGCGCGGGGACATCCTGGTCATCCACACTGGGTACCACGCCTACTACAACGAGGACTGGTCCCCCCACACGCGCGAGCACCACTCGGATGCGCGCGCCGACCTGCCGCGCGCGTTCTTGCGCCACCCGGGCCCGCGGGCGGAGTTCTGCAAGTGGGTGCTGGACCGCGGCATCCGCTGGATGGCGATTGACGCCATCAGCACCGACCACCCGTTTAACACGAAAGTGCGCGATGCCCGCCGCGACCTGATTCCTGAAGTCGAGCGCAAGATCGGGATGTCGATGGACAAAGCCTTCCCGTGGCCACAGGACTACCAGGCCACGCACACATTGCTGTTTCCGCGGGGCGTGTTCCACGTCGAGAACGTCGGCGGCCATATCGATCAGCTGCTCAATCAGCGCGTGTGGGTGGGCGCGTTCCCGTTTCGGTTTAAAGGCGGCGAGGCCGCGTTCTGCCGGTTTGTCGCGTTCGTTGAGGCGTAATGGCCCCTCTGGAAGACCTCGTCGTCGTCGATCTGACCCGCGCCTTAGCCGGACCGTTTTGCACGCTGATGCTGTCGGACCTGGGAGCCCGGGTCATCAAGATCGAGACGCCAGACGGCGGTGATGATACCCGCGGCTGGGGTCCGCCCTTCGTGGGGACGGAGAGCGCGTATTTCCTCAGCGTGAATCGCAACAAAGAGAGCCTGACCCTGGACCTCAAAGACCCCCGCGGACTGGCGATCTGCCTCCAGTTATTGCGCCGCGCCGACATCCTCGTAGAAAACTTCCGGCCCGGAACAATGGAGCGTCTGGGCCTCGGCTACTCGGCCCTGCGGGAGAAATTCCCCGCGCTGATCTACGCCTCGATCTCCGGCTTCGGACAGGATGGGCCGCTGCGCGAGCGCACGGCGTACGACCTCATCTTGCAGGGGCTGGGCGGGTTGATGGGGATTACCGGGGACGAGGAGGGTGCCCCGGTGAAGGTCGGGGTGGCGATCGCCGACATCTGCGCGGGCATGTACGCCGCGTTTGGGATTTTGGCGGCATTGCGCGTGCGGGAGCGCACCGGCCGGGGGCAACAAGTCGACGCCGCGCTCTTAGATGGTCAGGTGTCCTGGCTCACGTACAACGCCGGGAGCTACTTTGCCACGGGCAAGAGCCCGGGACCGTTGGGCAGTGCCCATCCCTCCATCGTCCCCTACCAAGCGTTCCGCACCTCGGACAGCCACATTAACGTGGCCGTCGGCAGCGAGGCGATTTGGCGGCGGTTCTGCGATGTGATCGACCCGCAGTTGGCGACGGACGCGCGCTACGCGACCAATCGCGACCGCGTGACCCACCGCCAAGACTTGGTGCGGCACCTTGCGGCGATCTTTGCGACGAAACCGACTGCTGCGTGGATGGATCTGCTCGACCGGGCCGGTGTCCCCAATGGACCGATTCTGTCAATCGCCGACGTCTTCGCGCATCCTCAGGTCCGCCACCGGCGCATGGTGGTGGAGATGGACCACCCCACGGCTGGGCGGATCAAGCAAACCGGGGTTCCCGTCAAGTTCTCAGATACCCCCGGTCGGGTGCGGACACCGCCGCCAACTTTGGGACAACACACCCACGCGATCCTCAAGGAGGTTGGTTTGTCCGATCAGGAAATCGAGGCTCTCCGCCAGGCCAGCGTCGTCTGAGTGTTGAGGCGATCAGGCGATCTTTTCATACGCCGGGATCGTGAGAAACTCCACAAACGGCTCGGTGAGCGCGACGTATTCGAATAGCTTCCGGGCGTCTGCGAACCGTCCCCCGTCAAACGCCGGGCCGGCCTCGCGTCGAATGCGGGCGAGCTCTTCGTCGGCAATCTTGCGGACTAACTCGCGCGTCACCCGGGGACCATCGTGGAGGGTCGTGCCATGGTGGACCCACTGCCAGATCTGGGACCGTGCGATCTCTGCCGTGGCAGCATCTTCCATGAGGTTGTAGAGCGCGGCGGCCCCTGTCCCGCGCAACCACGACTCAATGTACTGAATCCCGACGCGGATGTTCGTGCGGAGTCCGGCGTCGGTCACCGTTCCCCCGGGCACGCGTACATCGAGGAGGTCTTTGGCAGATGTTTTGACTTCCTCGCGCGTCCGATCGAGTTGGTCCAGGTGACCGCCGAGGACCCCGGTGAAGGCGTTCATGGCTTCTGTGACCAGGTCGGGATGGGCGACCCAGGTCCCCTCGAACCCGTCGGTGACCTCACGGACCTTGTCGTTCCGGACCTGGGCGAGGGCGACCCGGTTCACTTCGGGATCGCGGCGGCTCGGGATGAAGGCGGCCATGCCCCCGATGGCATAGGCGCCGCGGTGGTGGCACGTCCGGACCAGGAGCTCTGTGTAGGCCCGCATGAACGGGACCGTCATGGTGACCTGGACACGATCCGGCAGCACGAACTCCGGCCGGTTCCGGAATGTCTTGATGATGCTGTAGATGTAGTCCCAGCGTCCGGCATTCAGCCCCGCAGAACGGTCCTTTAGTTCGTAGAGGATCTCGTCCATTTCGAGCGCGGCGAGGATGTGCTCGACAAGGACCGTCGCCTTCATACTCGCTCTGGGGATCGCCAGGGTATCCTCGGCGAACGTGAAGACATCGTTCCACAGGCGAGCCTCGAGATGGCTCTGCAGCTTGGGGAGGTAGAAGTACGGCCCGGTGCCCCGTTCAAGTAAGGTCCGCGCGTTGTGGAAGACATACAGGGCGAAGTCCAGCAGGCTGCCCGAGACGGGCCGCCCATCGACGCGCATGTGGGTTTCCAGCAAGTGCCAGCCGCGCGGCCGCACGAGGAGGGTAGCGGTCTTCTCGCCAAGGCGGTAGGTCCGCCCGTCAGGGTTCGTGAACGTGATTGTCCTGCGGATCGCGTCGATGAGGTTCACGTGCCCCGCGATGAGATTGTCCCACGTGGGGGAATTGGCATCCTCGAAGTCGGCCATGAACGTGCTCGCCCCGGAGTTCAGGGCGTTGATCACCATCTTTCGATCCACGGGACCGGTAATCTCGACGCGTCGATCCCGCAGATCCAGCGGCACGGGCGCCGCCCTCCAGGATCCCTCGCGGATCGTGCGGGTCTCGGGAAGGAAGTCTGGCAGACGCCCCGCGTCGAATGTCGCTTGACGCTCAGCGCGCTTGGCAAGCAGGGCCTCCCGCGTAGGATTGAACATCCTGTGCAGCGCGACGACAAACGCAATCGCCTCCGGCGAGAGGATTTCAGATGCCCTATCGGTCGTAGGCGGGCGTACTTCGACTCCACTGCCTGCCCCGCGCGAGGGCAGGTCTTTGGCCGTTTTTGCGCTCTTCGGTGAGTCTGGCGTCATCCGCGGTCCCCTCTCATGAGTCTCCAGCGCGCTAATTAATGGGTTTTTCAATCGTTGGATGTGGCGTCCACCTTACGCCGGAAAACGCCGTCTTCCTGCCGATCGCCGCATGGTTCCTGCTGAACGTGGGTAAGGAAACTCCGGAGTAATGTTGAGAGAAATCTACGGCTGTCTTTTGCTAGACCAGACACCTAACATGAAGAGGGAGGCTGTGAGCAGATGGGAGAGCGCGGGACGCGCCAGGTCAGTACCACCATGATGACATGTCCGGCCTGTGGCACCACACAGCCGCGCGAGACCTTTGCGCGCGCCCTCTACGTATGTCCGCAATGTGGAGCCTACCTCCATGTTAGTGCGCGGGAGCGCATCGCGATGCTGGTCGATCCGCGTGCCTTTCGGGAACTCGACCGCGGCCTCGTTTCCGTCGACCCGCTTCGGTTCACCGACCAGCGCGCCTACCGAGATCGTTTGGCCGACGCGCGGCGGCGGACGGGGTTGCGCGAAGCCGTCGTGATCGGGGAGGCACAGTTGGAGGGCCGGCCGATTGTGCTTGCGGTCTTCGACTTCGAGTTCATGGGCGGCTCGATGGGGTCGGTCGTCGGCGAAAAGGTGGCGGATGCATTTGAACACGCCTTCCGCCGGCGGTGGCCTGTCGTCAGCGTGGTGGCCAGCGGCGGGGCTCGCATGCAAGAGGGGATGCTCTCGCTGATGCAAATGGCCAAGACCGCGGCGGCACGTGCCGCCCACGATCGAGCCGGACTCGCCCACCTGGCCGTGCTGACCGATCCCACCTTTGGGGGTGTCGCCGCGAGTTTCGCCTCCCTCGGTGACGTGCTGATCGCTGAACCCGGTGCGCAGATTGGCTTTGTGGGTCCACGCGTTGTCGACCAAACATTGGGACCAGCCCAGCCCGCCGAGGCCCACCGTGCCGAGGCGTTACTCCAGGGCGGGCTAGTGGACATGATCGTTCCTCGGTCGGCGCTGCGGGCGACGCTGGTGTATCTCGTCCGACACCTCAGTCGCGCGCCGCGTCCCCGACGCCGCAGACGGCCCGCCCCCGTCACCATTCCCGTCCGTTTGACACCCGCGGCCGTGCCCCCACCACCATGGCAGACAGTTCAACTCGCTCGACATCCCCAGCGTCCCACGTCGTTGGACTACATCAGGGGGTTGCTCACCCGATTTGTAGAGCTCCACGGAGACCGCCAGTTTGCAGACGATCCCGCGATCGTGGGTGGGGTGGGCGAACTCGACGACCAAACGGTGGTGGTCGTCGCCCAGGAACGGGGTCACACGGAGGCCGAGCAAACGCTTCGCCGTCGCGGGATGCCGTACCCCGAGGGCTACCGCAAAGCGCTCCGCGTCTTCCGCTTGGCGGCGAAGTTCGCATTGCCAGTGGTGACCTTGATCGATACCCCAGGCGCTTACCCTGGATACGAGGCAGAGCGGCGGGGCATCGCGCAGGCGCTCGCGGAGAACTTGCAGGCGATGGCCGGGCTCCCGACACCCGTCGTCAGCGTGGTGATCGGGGAGGGCGGCAGTGGTGGCGCGCTGGCATTGGGCGTGGCCGATCGCGTCTTCATGCTGGAACACGCTATCTACTCCGTCATCTCCCCTGAAGGGGCGGCCGCCATCTTGTTCCATGACAAAGCGAAAGCGCAGCAGGTGGCCGAGGCGTTAAAGATCACGGCTGATGACCTGCTGCGTTTGGGCGTGATCGATGGCGTCATCTTGGAGCCGACCGGCGGCGCGCACACGGATCCCGATCGGGCAGCCCACCTTCTGGGTGACGCCGTACGCGCAGCCCTGCGGGAGCTGTCTGATCGGTCGCCATCCGCTTTAGTGAAGCAGCGGTACCACAAGTACCGACACATCGGGAAGGTGGGCATTTACTGGCGCCAGGTGGTGCGTAGCGAGATGCAAGAGTTGCTGGACAGGCTCGAGCAGCGCCTACCGCACCGTCATGCACCTGCCCGGCGCGATGAGGCTGTCCCCCCGCGACGAGACAAGATGTCACCACAAGAGGGGTCGTAAGCGAGGGGGACTGCCAGCGCGAGGCGGCAGAGAAATCGGTTGCCCCTTGCCTTTGTGGTTTAGGTCTCCAATGGGATTAAAGGCGCTGTGGTTTACTGGATGAAAGATGCGGGCCAGATGGTTCCGCTCTGAGTGCGTTCAATCGTCCCCCGCTCCGATATGATGTACAGCACGTTCACGTCCGGGGTGAGCTGATAGGGGCGCACGACCTCGGGGCCGCCAATGAGCAATGGGAGTTTCATTTGTGTCCCGAGCAAGAAGCTGCGGATGCGCGCCCGGTCCGGGGTCATCATCACCACGATGCCGTTGAACCGAGTCGGTGCTCTTCGCACCCGCGCATCCAGCTCGCGGATCGCTTGCTGGGTGTCTTCATCGAGACTCCATACGAAGAGGAGGGCGGTCTTCCGGGGCCCCGATAGCGCTGGACTGTGGAGCACGCCGAGCCGGTCCTTGAGCGACAGGGCAGGCGCCGCGGCCCCGACCGTCAGCAACGGGCGGGGTTTCACTGGCCGAGGAGCGGCCGGCCTCGGGGTCTGTTGCACCTGCGCAGCCGGCGCTGGTGCCTCCGCGCCCAGAAGATTGACCTCAACCGTCACCGGAATGTCTTCGACCACGATGTGTCGCGTCGCTGACGGATACCCGTCGCGACTGATCGTAAGCGTGTAGCTTCCCGGTTGAAGCTCGATCGACAGCGGCGTGGTGCCGGCCGGTTGATCATTCACTTGGACCTGGGCGGTTGTCGGGTACGAGCGAACGAAGACCAAGATCCCCGCGGCGGACACCAACTTTGCTGGCGTTCTGCCCAACAGGCCGTTGCCCCAGCTGACAGTCGACGTGTACAGTGTGCCCAGCATCGGGACACGGGCGCTGACGGCGGGGACGCTGCCTAACCCCACCACGAGTGCTAGCGCTCCTGCCACCGCGGCAATCGGTTTCGCTTGCCGCGCCAGCTTATGAGCCCGCGGCAGCTTCTTCATCGGCTTGATGCCAGTAGAAAAGGTCGCCGCCGCGCGCGCGAGGTCCGTGCCACAGGCCTCGCAATAGAGGGCGTTGGCAGGCAGCTTGTTTCCGCAGAGGGGACAGGCCTGCTCGCGGATGGGGGTCGCCGGACGCAGCATCTCAGACCTCCTTCTTGCTACCATTCCCCAAAAACGCCAGACTTGGACCTCCCCGTGGGCGATCGGTCGAAGACGGTAGCCGCGTCGGCCGACCTGGCTTGGCGGATTATCCGGTGTGTCCGGTCAGGGAGAGTCTAGGTCGAGCTAATCGGGTGCGGGGGGCAGGAGTTTCTCGCTGCGCGTGGGCGTGGGGAGGAGATCGGCGATTTGGATGAGCACGACCGCCCCGGCGATCGCGAGTCCGCCGAGAATCTGCGGAATCGTGAGCTGCTCTCCTAACACCAGCACCGCGGCGGCACTGCCGACCACAGGTTCAAGGGTAGCCGTGAGGCTTGCGAGGCTCGCACTGATCGTCTGTAACCCGTAGAGGAACAGACCGAACGGAAGAATGGTCGCGAACACGATGATGAAGCCAAACGCTGCCCATTCCCCCGGACCATACCCGGCTAGGTAGGCGCGCCAGGGTGGCACGACGGCGAGGCTCCAGACCAGCGCGCCCGATCCCAGCGCGTAGAGCAGCACCGTCCACGACGCGATCTGCCTCACGCCCCGACCCAAGACGGCATACACGCCGAATGCCGCTGCGGAGAGCAGCCCCGTGGTGAGTCCCAGCGGGTGGATCCGGATACCGCGGCTGCCGCTAACCAGAAAGTAACTGCCCACCACGGCCAGGGCGATGGCGCCGAATTTCAGCGGGGCTATTGGCTCGCGCTCGGCGACTCTCGCGTAGAGGGTCACTAGAATGGGCGCGGTGTACTGGAGGAAGAGGGCGGTTGCGACGTCGGTGAGGCTGATCGTCGTGTAATAGGTGAACTGAGCCGCAGTCATGGATAATCCCAGCAGCGCCAGCCGGCCCAGTGCCTCGCGCGGGACCCGCGCTGCGGACTTGCTCACTATGAGGATGATCAGCAAGACCACGAAGGCGCCCGTGAGGCGAATCTCGAGCAGGATTTTGGGCTCGAGGTGGCGGTTGAAGAGGGATTTAGCGACCACTCCCGCCACGCCCCACAGCGTGGCGGCGCCCATGACGGCAGCGTATCCTTGCAGGCGGCCTGAGCGCATTATGGGGCGCGCAACACGCCCGCTGGGTACGCGAATGCGGTAGCGTCGGGGGCGCCCAACAGGGCGCGCGCGGCGAGTACGAATCCACCGAGCATGTCCGACCCCGACGTTTCCCCTGCCGCTAACACTTGACGAGCTACGCCGATAACGCGCACCACGTCGGATGTGCTCATCGCAGCAACGAGGCGGTGCCACGCCTCGCTGGCTTCCCCTCGCGCTGCCGCATCCAGGTAGGCGGTGCTGATCTGAGTGGTTCGATGACGCGCTGAGGAGGCAATCGCCTCACGCACCGACGCTCCATCCACATAGGAGAGAGCAGCCAGCGCGAGCAGGCAGCCGACAAGGAGATCATCGCCAGACGGGGTCAACCCCGGCCCCAGGCCGGCCAGCGTGTGGGCTCCGCGCGCCACCTGCGAGCGATTAGCCCTCCGCAAACCACTAAAGAGATCTGTCAAGCCGAGGGAGGCGGATCGCTCTAAGGGAGTCAGGACCGTTCCGGCCTGTTCCACGCTCGCGCGGGCGAGGCCGCCGAGCGGGGCTTCCGCGACGATAAGATCTGTTAAGGTCTGGAGATGTGTGTGCAGAGTATCATGTGCAGCGCGGTCGATGCTACCCAGGACGGGGTCCCACGCGATGGCGCCGTCGAGGACGATATCCCAAGCGTCGGCCACCTGAACGCGGTGGGCAGTTGAACTGGCCGATGCCCCGATGGACAGACGGCTAAACGGCGGGGCCGGTGTGACCACGAGATTCAGGGGCCCATTGTGAAGTTCTGTGCTGACAACAGCGACGATTCGGCCGTCGAGCGCGAGATAGCAACTTCGCGCAAATGTCGCGATCACCCGTCCGCTGCGAGGCGTGCGCAGAAACTCCAGGATTGTCGCACTCGCCGACGCGGCCCGCAGGTGGGAGGGAGCGGAGGCGGATGTCATGAGTGCGCCTGCGTGCGCAGGCGCTGTGCTGCATCCAGCACAGCCTCGACGATCCCCTGGTATCCCGTGCAGCGGCACAGGTTGCCGGACAAGGCTGAGCGGATCTCGGCCTCAGAGGGCGCGGGGCGGTCGTGAAGCAACGCCATCGTGGTCATCAAGAAGCCCGGCGTGCAGAAACCGCACTGCAGGCCGTGGTGATCTCGGAACGCCTCTTGGACCGGGTGGAGATGCTCGGGGGTGCCAAGGGATTCGACGGTTGAAATCTCCGCGCCATCTGCCTGTACAGCAAAGAGCAGGCAACTCCGCACAGGTTCCCGATCGAATAAGATGGTACAGGCCCCGCACACCCCATGCTCGCACCCGACATGTGTTCCCGTAAGTCCCACCTGCTCGCGAATGAAGTCTACAAGCGTCGTTCGCACATCCACGGTGGCCACATGTGTGGTCCCATTAATGCGCAGCGTAATTTCCTTACGGTCGACCAGCCGCGGTGTCGTCCTCTTGCCCCGCGCCGCGCTCGCCCGGTGCGGTGTCGCCCCATGTGTTCGGCGGGGACGCTTGCCCCTTGTCGTGCGCCTCTTCATGTTTCCCCACCGTGGTGTCCCTGGTCGGCAAGGCCATGAGCGGGCTGCATCGCACGTGTTGCGGCAGCCCGCAGGGCACGTTCGGCTAAGACGCCCGCGACGTCCTTGCGGTACTGCGCAGTGGCGTGAACGTCATCCTCCGGATCGATGCGATCTGCGACGAGGGTCCGGACATCCGCCAGGACGGCGTCAGTGAGCACCGCCCCCGCGAGCAACACCTCGACTTCCGGGATTCGTACAGGCGTGGGTCCCACTCCGGTGAAAGCCAGACGTGCTTGTGCGCATCGATTCCCGTCCATCGTCACCACCGCTGCGACGCCCACGAGCGCGTAGTCTCCATGTCGGCGGGCGATCTCCAGGAAGGCAGTGCCCTTCCTGTCATGCACGGGAACGCGGACTTCGGTCAGAAGTTCGTCGAGTCGCAGCGCCGTGGTGAGATAGGACACGAAGAAATCCTCCCCCCGCACCACACGAGTTTTCTCGAGGCCGCGCAAGACGACGGACCCGCCCAGGGCGACGAGGACCGCCGGGAGTTCAGCTGAAGGGTCGGCGTGCGCAATGCTCCCCCCCACGGTGCCTCGGCTGCGGATCGGGAGGTGCCCGACGAACGGCAGGGTCTCAGCGAGCAGGGGCAGCCGCCGGGTCACCAGAGAGGAGCGCTCCGCATTCCGCTGTCTGGTCATCGCCCCGATCCGGATTTCTTCGCCCTCTTCGCGGACGTAGTCTAGGGTCTTCACGCGGTTGAGATCGATGATGATGGACGGCCGCGCCAGCCGCATGCTCAGTAGCGGCACCAGGCTCTGTCCACCGGCCAGCAATTTTGCCTCGCTGCCGTGGGCATGCAGCAACGCCAGCGTTTGCTCCTCGGTCTCAGGGGCGGCGTAGTGGAAGGGGGCTGGCTTCACCCGCGGCCTCCGACGCGCGGGGCCGGTGTCCCCGAGTAGGGGCGGCGTCCCACAGCGGCCCGCACCAACTCGCGCAGCCGATTGGGACTCAACGGCATTTCTGTGATCCGGATCCCGAAGTCTGACAGCGCGTCGTCAACGGCCTGCGCAAACAGCGCGATGACGGGGATGACGCCGGCTTCCCCGGCGCCTTTCACGCCCAGCGGGTTGAGCGGTGAAGGGCTCTCCAAATGCGCGATCTCGATGGGAGGGATTTCCATCGCGGTCGGGAGCAAATAGTCCATAAACGTTTGCGTGAGGAGCTGGCCGCTTTCATCGTAGACCAGCCGTTCGTAAAAGGCGCCGCCGATGCCCTGGGCGACGCCGCCGCGGATCTGGCCCTCCAGGATCATGGGGTTGATGACGCGGCCG
>Ga0209180_10000562_pt1 | contig 17319 bp, 18 predicted proteins | sample CZO8metaG_3_FD_188355 | JGI IMG/M metagenome (GOLD analysis project Ga0209180, IMG submission 188355) | Vadose zone soil microbial communities from the Eel River Critical Zone Observatory, Northern California, USA - CZOApr15con2H2.8 metaG... | ecosystem: Environmental > Terrestrial > Soil >...
CGACCTTGTAGCCGAATTTACCGGCAAACTGAATTCCAAGGTGCCCCAGGCCGCCGACGCCTTGCACGGCAACGAGGTCCGCTGGCATAGCCCCGCTGTGGCGGAGGGCATTGAAGGTGGTGATTCCCGCGCACATCAGCGGACTTGCCTCTGCGGGATCCAGGCTCTCCGGCATGGCTGCGAGCGCTTCGACCGGGGCGAGCATGTATTCCTGATAGCCGCCGTCATAGCTGATGCCGGGAATTTTCAGGTTGAGGCAATTCGCAAAATCTCCGCGGCGGCAAGCAATGCAAGTGCCGTCCTGCCCGCCGTGCCAGCCAACGCCGACGCGCTGGCCTTTTTTCCAGCCCGTGACGCCAGCGCCCACGTCATCAATCACTCCGGCGACTTCGTGTCCGGGCGCACGCGGATATTGAATGCCCGGGAAGAGTCCATCTTTTGTGATGAAGTCGCTGTGGCAGATGCCACAAGCCTGCACGCGAATCCGCACGTGCCCGGCGCCAGGGTTTGGAATTTCGCGCTCGACGATTTCAAAATCCGCTCCCGGTTTCGGCACCTGTGCCACTTTCATCTTTGCCATCGAGACTCTCCGCTCTTCAATTTGGATTCAAGCCCAGAACTTGGATGCACATGTCGCGCAAAGCGGCACATTGCGATGCACTACAAAGGAGCGGAAGAAGAAAAAGTTTTGCAGAGATTTCCGAAGCAATGCACAGGCATGCCAGTTGACGCACGGCCGGCTTCCACGCACAATGCTGCGTCACTCCGAACAAGGAAGTGTTCGTTGCTGAAATAAAAATCCCCCACACTTGCCAATACGCGGAGATTGTGATTCAATAGCGAAGAAAAAGCGAATTGAGAAGGGCCGGCTTTTTGAGCACTTATGCCTGCTGACGCAACGTTAGAGAAGCCGTTACCGAATAACCTGGATGCCGAGCGGTCCGTGCTGGGCGCGATTCTGCTGGACAACCATGCGCTGAACGCCGCAATCGAGAATCTTCGAGCCGAGGACTTCTTTCTGGACCAGCACCGGCGCGTCTTTACGCAGATGATCGCGCTGGGGGAAAGCCAGCAGGCCATCGACCTGGTCACGCTGACCGAAGAATTGCACCGCCGGGGCGACCTGGAAGCCGCGGGAGGGGCGCCGTATCTGGCGTCGCTGGCCGACGGCATGCCCAAAGTTTCCAACATCGAGCACTACGCGCGCATCGTCAAAGAGAAAGCGATGCTGCGCAACCTGATTCACGCCACTCACAACATCCAACAAAATGCTTTCGAGGGTGAAGACGGCGCAGACGCCATCCTCGATAACGCGGAATCGTCGATTTTCGCTCTGGCGGAAGACCGCGTGAAGGCAGGTCTCGTTTCGATTAAAGACGTCGTCAAGGACAATTTCGAGCGGCTGGAAAGAATCTTCCGGGAAGGGAAGAGCATCACCGGCATTTCGACGGGCTACGGTGAGCTGGACAAGCTGCTTTCCGGTTTGCAGCCCTCGGAGCTGATTATCCTTGCCGCAAGGCCTTCGCAGGGCAAAACAGCGCTGGCGCTGAATTTCGCGGAGAACATCGCCATCCGCGGCGGCGAGCCCGTGGCGATCTTCAGCCTGGAAATGTCCAAGGAGTCGCTCCTGCAGCGCCTGATTGCGTCGGTGGCGCAGATCGATGCGCACAAATTCCGCACCGGCCATCTCAGCAAGGAAGACTGGCGGCGGATGACGGAGACGCTGGGGACAATTTCGTCGGCGCCAGTATGGATTGACGATGCCGGCTCGAACAGCGTGCTGGAGATCGGCGCGAAAGCACGCCGGCTGATGCGCGACAAAGGATTAAAGCTGCTGATCGTGGACTATTTACAGCTCATCACCGCGCGCGGGCGGTTCAACAGCCGGCAGGAGGAAGTCTCGAGCATTTCGCGCAACCTGAAAGGCCTGGCCAAGGAATTGAAGATCCCGGTGCTGGTGCTCAGCCAGCTCACGCGCGCCCCGGAGCGCGAAGAGCGCGGCCCGCAGCTCAGCGACTTGCGCGAATCAGGCGCCATCGAACAGGACGCCGATGTGGTGATGTTTATCTACCGGCCGAACTTCTACAAAGTGGATGCCGCGCCGGAGGAGCGCGACCAAGCCGATATCCTCATCGCCAAACAGCGCAACGGGCCCACCGATAAGGTGAAATTTGTCTTCCGCAGCCGGCTTACGCGATTCGAGGAGGCGGCGCCCGACGCTTTCTCGCAATTCACACCTGACGACATGTAAATCCCGCCACAGCGCGGCCGTTTACCCACACTATGCACCCCTGGTTTGGCGGCCCGGCCCGGAGAATTCCATTTGCCTAGTGGAGAGCCGACGGATTCAGGCCTATACTCGAGTCGCCTTCAATCTCAATCCTTTGGCTCAATCCTTTGGAGTGAGGAGGGCCAATTTCTAGCTTGTGTGGCCGGGAGGCTAACTACCCCCCACCCCCCCTATTTTTGTAAGTGCGGATTCTAAAAGACTTAGGTTTCCTGTAAGTTCTTTAGAATCCGCAGATCCATCGGGCCTTGGAAGTGCGGATTCTAAACGACTTAGGGGTTAACATAATCATGAAAAACCGGTACCCTCGCTTCACGCGAGAAGGCGAGGGACCGGATCAATTTGCGGCGATTCCGCGGGTGAGAAGCGGGTGAGAAAAGGAAAAGCGACAGCCGAGGCTGCCGCTCTTTGTACCAGGCCATACTATGACCTGAAACCATTGTACCAGAATGCCGCTGGAAGTCAAGAAGAACTTGGAGGCGTGTGTCAAACCTCTTTTAAAATGTCCCCTTTTTTAACTCGATAAAAGTGTCCCCTCGGATGGATGTTGTTGGGACCTGCGCGTGGGCTGCGGATCCGAAAGGCCTTCGGCTTGCAGTGCAGGAGGGTGTTGTCTTTCAGGCGGCAGCCAATGTGGCCGCCGGTATGCCCAACACGAATGTCGTACACTATATTTTCTCTCGGGAAGGCCCATGGCAACGACTGGAAGCATGACCGCGAAGCGGTCAAATGGGAGTATAACCGCGAAGCGGTCAATACAGATGAGTCCCCACGAAGAAGTGAGACGCCCGGTCTGGGCTGAAGTCTCTCTTTCCGCTTTGACGTACAATCTCCAAGCCATCCGGAAGTACGTAAATCCGCCGGAAGAGAAACGCAAGACGCAGCGCAAGATCCTCTCGATCGTGAAAGGCAATGGCTACGGCCACGGCGGCCCCGAAGTGGCAAAGGCGCTCGAAAAGGCGGGCTCGGACTGGTTCGGCGTCACCTGTACGGATGAAGGCGTTGCGGTTCGGGGGGGAGGCGTCCGAAAGCCGATCCTCATCCTCACCAGTTTCGTGCCGGGAGAAGAATCCAGATTAGTCAAGCACGACCTCACGGCGGTGATTCATCGTTGCGAGCAAATGGCGTTACTCAACCAAGCAGCGGCGCGCCGTGGCGGCAAGAAACCGGTGCCGTTCCACTTGAAGATCGATACGGGAATGAACCGGCTGGGCATCGCTTCCGGCGACGTGGAATGTTTTGCGCGGCAACTCGCGAAGTGCAAGCACCTTCAACTCACGGGCATCTTTTCGCACTTTGCTTCCTCGGAAGTTTTTACGAACACCCAGGTCGGCAAACAAACCCGCGAACAAGAAGAATGTTTCTACCGCGCACTCGACCGCCTCCGCGCGCTGGGGATCGATCCCGGCGTGGTGCATTTGGCGAACAGCGCGGCGATCGTGACGCGGCCGGAAACCTGGGCGGATATGGTGCGTCCCGGAGCGATTCTGTATGGCTACCATCCGGGTTACGATCCGATGGAGAAGCGCGAGGAAGCGGAAGCACGATTGCCGCTGAAACCGGTCATGAGTTTGCGTTCGAGAGTCATCAGCCTGCGCAAAGTGCCGACGGGCGCGGGAGTCGGCTACAACGCGACGTTTGTGGCCAAGCGGCCCACGCGGATCGCCGTTCTGGCAGCCGGGTATGGCGATGGAATCCACCGCTCGCTCGGGAATCGCGGGAGCGTTTTGCTGCGTGGAAAGCTGGTGCCAATCGTTGGCATCATTTCCATGGATGTGACCATGCTCGACATCACGGATGTGGAGGGCGTGGAGATCGGAGAAGTGGCGACGATCTACGGGACGGACGGCGCTCAAACGCTTCCAGCGAATTTCGTAGCGCGCAGTATTGGGACGGTGACATCGGACCTGCTGTGCGCCGTGAGCCAGCGTGTCCCGCGACTCTACGTCCGGTAGATTGTGAATTCCCATCCAGCACATCCGCTTTTCCGCTTTTGCAAGACTTCCATCCGTTTGACCCCGCACTGATGTCCGCGGTGCTTCGGATTTCGCGCCCAAACCCTGCTTGGGGTACACTCTGAAGTTTGCAATTCGCCCCTTGGTGCTACCGGGGCAGAGCCGCTCCGAACATGAGCCGAATCGCTGCCATTCTTCCCGCCGCCGGCATGGGAACGCGCATGGGCGCGGAAACGCCGAAACAGTTTCTCGAACTGGACGGGACACCAATCGTAATTCACAGCCTGAGGCGCATCGCGGCGTGTCCGCAGGTCACGGACATGATTGTGGCCACGCGGGCGGATGAAGTGGCGCGTCTCCAGGAACGGATTGCACGGGAGAAATTCAAGCAAACGGTGCATGTGGTCAAGGGAGGCGATTCGCGACAGGAGTCGGTGGCGGCGGCGCTGCGCGAGGTGCCGAACGACACGGAAATTGTCCTGGTGCATGACGCGGTGCGGCCGTTTGTGACGGCGGAACAAATTACGCGGGTGATCGAAGAGGCGCGGCGCTGCCAGGCCGCGATTCTGGGTATCCCCGCCATGGACACGGTCAAGGAAGTGAAGCGGGCCAGCTTGCCGGAGGACGTGGCGCTCATTACGGGGACAATTCCGAGGGAGCGGGTGGTGCTGGCACAGACGCCGCAAGCGTTTGCCACGAGACTCCTCAAGGAGGCCTTTGCGCGCGCCCAAGCCGATGGCGTGAACGCCTCGGATGAAGCCGGACTCGTCGAGCGCATAGGCCATGAGGTGCACGTCGTGCTCGGCTCCGAAAGCAACATGAAAATCACCAAACCCGCGGACATGGAGCTGGCGAAGTTTTATCTCGAGCGAGAGCGCCAGAAAGCATGAGTACACGCTGTGGAATCGGCTATGACCTGCACCGGCTGGCGGAAGGACGCAAGCTCATAATCGGAGGCATCGAGCTGCCTTTTGACAAAGGTCCCGTCGGGCATTCGGACGGCGACGTGCTGGCGCATGCGCTGTGCGACGCGCTGTTGGGCGCGGCGGGCCTGGGAGATATCGGCACGCATTTTCCGGATACGGATCCGAAGTGGAAGGGCGCCAACAGCCTGCTCTTTCTGGAGCACGCCAAGAAGCTGTTGGATGAGAAGCATTTCGCGATCGAGCACGTCGACGCCGTCGTGATCACCGAAAAACCGAAACTGGGGCCCCATTTTCCGAAGATGCGCGAAGCCCTGGCGAAGGCTTTGGCGGTCTCTGCCGATAAGATCCACCTGAAAGCCAAGACCAATGAAGGCGTTGACGCCATCGGCCGAGGCGAAGCCATTGCGGCGCACGTTGTCGCCACGCTGGTCTCCCGCTAAAAGATTTGGTTTCCCGCGCAGGGCCCAATGCGTTGCGCCCATCGAGCTACGCTACAATTCATTCGATGCTTTCTCCCGATCATTCTGAAGCGCCTGCCATGGCCGCAAATCCGTTCACTTCAGCGGACGTTGTAGCCATTCTGCGCGAGCGCGGCTGGCTGGCTGCCGAACCAACGCCGGGACAGGCCGCCTGGTGCGAGCATGCTGCGGCGATACTGGGTGGCCACGCTGCCGATCGCGACGCCCTTGATGAATTGCTCAGCCTCGTTTTTCATTACGACGCGCGGGGAATCATTTCAAAAGTGGACAGCCACATCGTGCTTTCGCGATATGCGGCGCGAGAGGTGCTTCGGCAGTTGGCGCTTCTGCTTTTGGATGGCGTGCCGCTAACTTCAGAAAGATTCGGAGAAATCATCGCGAAATTGAAGGAGGACAAGGAATTGCGGGGACGCGAGCTGTTTCATCCGATCCGGCTGGCGCTCGCGGGGCGCGCCGGTGAGGGCGAACTCGACCGCGTGATCCTGCTGCTCGACGAAGCCGCGGCGCTCCCGTTTGCCGTGCCCGTGAAGTCCGTTCGCACCAGAATCCTCGAATTTTGCGCGACATTGGATTAGGCCGGCCTACATGGGAGCGCAGCTTTATTCGCAACGCCAGCGAAGGAATGCAGGGCCCCTGCGCAGATCATCGAGCCATGTTCCTGCCCGGATTCAGCGTGGCTTTCGAATGTGAACTGTCAACCGTGAACTCTCGACTGTAAACTGTCTGCTTCATGGACCGATTGACTGGCATACACGCCGTTAAGGAAGCGCTTGAAGCGCAGCGGCCGATCGAGCGCATCGCCATAGCAAAGGGGCGGCAGGACACACGGGTCGAAGAGATCGTGCAGCTTGCGCGCAGGCAGGGCATTCCCGTGCGCTTCGAAGACCGCGGGCAGCTCGACCGCCTGGCCAATTCGAAAGACCACCAGGGAGTGGTGGCGCTCGCCGCGGCGCGCGCGGCTGTGACCCTCCAAGACATCCTGACGCAAGCCAACGCCAGCCAGGGGCAAACAGGGCTGCTCGTTCTTTTGGACGGCGTCGAAGACCCGCATAACCTCGGCGCCATCATTCGAACGGCGCTGGCTGCGGGCGCGCACGGCGTAGTGATTCCGGAACGCCGCGCGGCGGGACTCACCGACACCGTTGCGCGCGCGTCCGCAGGGGCGCTGGCGCATCTGCCCATCGCCAAAGTGACCAACCTTGTTCGCGCGATGGAAGAATTGAAGGAAGCGGGTTATTGGCTGGTGGGGCTCGATGAGCAGGGAGACAAGAATTATACAGAAGTTGACTATACTTCGCCGGTAGGAATTGTCCTCGGTAGCGAAGGCCAAGGGTTGCACGAACTAACGCGCAAGCGCTGCGACTTTGTCGTCTCGCTCCCTACAACTGGCCCGGTAAAATCCCTCAACGTTTCGGTGGCAGCTGGCGTCGTCCTCTTCGAAGCGCTCCGCCAGCGTCACGCTCGAAAATGAGACTGTCCGATGCACAACAATGAGATCCCAGTAGGTTCTTTCGCATTTTGGTTCGTTTGGAAACTCATCACAATCTTTGTCTTAATGATTGTCCCCCTCGTAGCCCTAAGCAGCGCAGAGTTCAAGGGACCGATACGCATCATTTTCTTGTTTATCTTGCTTGGAATAATGATCATCTGTAACGAAGAACTCGTGTATGGTTATGCGACAGAACAGGGAATTCATTTTAGACGTTATTTCAATAAGCAATTTCTGCCATGGAACGCAATAAGTTCCATCAAATGGTCCAGTTCGGATCGCATTCAGTTGCAACTGAAAAGAGGTATCCTGTTCCGAAAGCAACTCTCGGTACAATCCTTCGGAAGCAAGCCTTCATCGGAATGGCTTTGCACACCGCCGGAAGTTGTGCGGTGGCTCCTCCTCACAAAGCCTTCTGGGGCTGAAGGAATCGAGCTAGTCGGTCCCGGCCAATAGTCCGCTTATTTGTCGTATTGAATCAGTGAGAAGACATCGACCCCGTTCAGTTTTTTGCGGCCGTTGAGAAAGGTAAGCTCGACAGCGAAGGCGGCGCCTTCGACGGTACCGCCGAGCTTCTGGACAAGTTTCGCGGTCGCGGAGGCCGTGCCGCCGGTGGCAAGCAGGTCGTCGCAGATGATCACGCTTTGGCCGGGCTTCACCGCGTCTTCGTGGATTTCAAGCGTGTCTGTGCCGTATTCCAGCGCATAAGAAATGCTGGCGGTCTTGTAAGGGAGCTTCTTGGGCTTTCGAACGGGGACAAAACCGGCGCCGAGGCGGTACGCCAGGGCGGGAGCAAAAATGAAGCCGCGCGCCTCAATCCCCGCCACCACATCAATCGTGTGACCCTGGTAGTGGTCGCAGAGCCGGTCAACCAGCATGTGAAATCCCTGCTTGTCCTTCAGCAAAGTTGTAATGTCGTAGAAGAGAATCCCCGGCTTCGGGTAGTCCGGCACTTCGCGGATTAGCTTCTTCAGATCATTCATTCGAACGGTCTCCTCTTTGGCTCCCTGCAAGTGTGTTCGCACATTTTCAAGCATTTAAGGATTAATGAAGAACGCGCCCTCATATTGCGAATCAGGAGCCGCAAGCTCTTCCCGGACTTCGCTGACGCTGGAAAGGCGCGGTCCGCGTTCGAGAATCGCCCGCAATTCCGAATGCTGCCCCGGCGTGCCCATGGCGAATACTTCGACACGGCCGTCCGGCAGATTTCTCACGAAACCGCTGACTTGCAACTTTTCCGCGGCGCGCTGCGCGAAAAAGCGGAAGCCCACGCCCTGCACCATTCCCGATACGAAGTACCGTTTCGCTTGTGTCGCTTCGCTCACGAATCGCCAAAATTGTAGCAGAGACATCACGTTTCTTCCTTGCCCGGCTTATCTTAGGTACCCTGCTAGGGCGGCGTGCTCCAAGTGCGTTAGACTCCCGACTCGTCGAGGTCAGGCTGCCCGGTGGGGAATTGCTCGCATCTAATTTGCCATGAGCCAGGCCAGACTACTTCGGTTTCACAGCAGATGCTTCTCTTTCGCCTTGCCCGCCCTTGTTTTGCTTATCGGGACTGCCGTCCAAGGATTGCCCCTGCGCGCACAAGAAACGCCGCAGGGACCGCTCGCGCCTCCGCCCGAACATCACGTCACGCGCATCGGGAATACGCCGGAACCGGAGGCGCCTCCATCGCTTGCCGAGAGTGAAATCATTAAGCGCTTTGCTCAAAAAGAAGACGAGTATATGGTCTCGCGTACTCGGTACACCTACCGGAAGACCATCCGCATCCAGGAATTTGGGGAGGATGGCCAGGCTTCCGGTGAATTTGTGGTGGTGACGGAGCCGGCCCGCAGCGTGGACGGAAAGCTTTTCGAAAAGGTGGTGGAGAAACCGCATGGCACGCTCCCGCATCTGTTTCTCAGAGCGGAGGATCTTGAGGGGCTTCAGCGCATCCCCGCATTTCCACTCACCACAGCGCAGCTCGCGAAATACGACCTGAAGTATCTGGGCAAGGAGCAGGTGGACGAAATCGACTGCTACATATTTCAGGTGAAGGCAAAGGTCGTCGAACGCACCAAAGCCTCTTTCGACGGCATCGTGTGGGTAGATGCGAAGTATCTGGAAGTCGTCAAGACTTACGGGAAATGGGTTACGGATCAGGGCGACATGCACAGCATTGCGGAGCTGCCCTTCAGCCTGTTTGAAACTTATCGCGAGAACGTGGACGGAAAATACTGGTTTCCAAACTACTCGCGCTCGGATGACACGTTGAATTTGAAAGGGCTGCAGATTCCTGTCCGCATTGTCATCAAATGGACGGATTTCAAGCCTGTTTCCGTCACGCCGCAAGCGTCAACGGCGCCGACTCCAGCGGCACCTGCCAAACCATAAGCAGCCATAAGCGGGTTCGTTGAAAAAGCCCGGCTGGTCAGCGGTGGAATCTTTCCAGAACGTCTGGCAACTCTTCAATCGAGCCAATCAGAAACTCCGGCCGGGCTGCCCGCAGGCGCTTTTCCGTGGGGAACGGTCCGAGTACGCCGATGGCGCGCACCCCGGCGCGCCGCGCCATTTCCACGTCCTGGGACGCGTCACCCACATACACGCATGCGGAGGGATCCAGTTCCATCTGCCGCAGAGCAAGGCGGAGCGGCTCGGGATGGGGCTTCTTACGCAGCGTATCTCCGCTGCAAACACGGGCGGTGAAAAGTTTCGTCAAGCGAAATTCGCGCAATTGGCGAATGACGCGGTCTCCGTCGCCGCTGGTCACGAGACCAAGATGATGGTTGCCGCTTAGTTTTGTGAGGACTCGACGCGCACCGGCGATCAGCTTCGGCCGATGCTTTGCATAATGCGCTCGCCACGCGCGGTCGGCGTCTTGCCAGAGCCTCCGTGGCAACCCCGCGGCGCGATAAACCTGGTACCAGTTCGGCGAATAGTTTTTCTCGAGTTCCTCGAGCCCCCACGAAAGGCCCATTTCTTTGAACATTGCGAGGTATGCGGATGTATCCGCGTGGTAGGAATCGATGAGCGTGCCATCCCAGTCGAAGAGCACGCCTTCAACGGGCTGTTTCCGCGTCGGGGCCATCGCTCATCAGAGTAACAGAAGTTTTCGGCTAACCGGCGGCTGGGAATTCGGAGGCCTATGAGGCCGTGGGAATTAGGGCTTCAGAAAACGGGAAGGGACGCCATCGTCGCGGTCAAACTGCACATCTTCAAAGAACGCGGCAATGCCGTACCAGCCGGGCATTGCGGCAACTTCTATGCGGCATACCCGAGCCATCGTGGCCAGGACGACATTTCCGAGGCCCAGCGGCTTACTTACCAGAACGATCTCAAGTTCAATCGAGGTAGCGACGGTCAATTGCTTGGGGCAAAGAAAATAAACGCCGGTCGAACTAATATTGCGCGTGACGAGAGAAATCGGGAATCCTTCGGGGACTCCGCGCACACTTCGGAGACGCAGCGGAAGTTTCAGAGCGGCACGCGGGTATTCCCGATGCTCCGGATGAACACCGACGGCATGCGTCGGCACGCGTACAAAACGCCGGGGCTGCGTGGTTCGCAGGAGCGGCGTCACGCGCAGCGCAGGCACGCGCAGCGGTTGAGCGACCGGTTGCGGTCCCGCCAGAATGCTGCGAGCTTCTGCGCTTGGTTTGTCTGGCCACGATTCAAGTGGAATTGCGCATTTCGTCGCGCTCATCTGGCCCTCAGAGACGCCACTTCACTGTCGCTGGCTATGGCCCAACAGACCGAACTGCCAAACTGACTTTCTGGAATTGCCCCGTCCGCAACTGTGCGCTGCGGAGGGCTAAGATGGCACTAGAAGTGTCAAGCGTCAACCTGTGGAAAACGTTGGAAGTGCCCTAAGTTCAAACACTTAGTAATGGTACTTCAACTCATCCACAACATTCTGTGGATTTTCTCGGAAAAGCCCCTACCAATATGGTTCTCGACGCACCCGTTTTTTTGCTCTATTCATCAAAAGGGAAGGTCAGAGAACATGCCGACATCGGAAATCGAGGCTCCCCGCTCTACCGGGCCATCCGCGCCCCTGTCGGATGCTTCTGCTCGCGCAACCACCCTGATCCTGATTGCTTTTGCTGCGGTCTATATCGTGTGGGGCTCTACCTATCTAGCCATCCGCATTGGGATCGAATCGTTTCCTCCGTTGATTCTTGCGGGGCTCCGCCATTTTATCGTGGGACTTTTCCTTTATCCCGTCCTCCGGTGGAAAACCGGCACGCGACCGAGCGCGTCCAATTGGCGCACCGCCATGGTCACTGGCTTTCTATTGCTCTTCGTTGGCAACGGGGGCGTCAGTTGGGCCGAGCAGACCGTGCCATCCGGGGTTACAGCGCTCTTGGTGGCCACCGTATCGCTTTGGCTCGTGATCGTGGATTGGCTCCGCCCGCGTGGCCTGAAACCTGTTCCCAAGGTCGTTATTGGGCTCCTGATGGGTTTCGCGGGAATGGTGCTCTTAGTCGGGCCTGCGCATCTGGGAGGTTCGGAGCGCGTCGATCTGCGGGGTGCGATTGTCTTGGTATTCGCCTCCTTGGCCTGGGCATGTGGTTCAATCTATTCAAAACACGGTGGGATGCCCAGTTCGCCGATGCTGGGAGTGGCCATGCAAAGCTTCGCAGGCGGCAGCATTCTTCTACTCGCTGGCCTGTTCTCCGGAGAACTCCAAAGGTTCCATTTTGCCGCGGTTTCTCTGCGTTCCTGGCTCGCACTTGGCTATCTCATCGTGTTTGGGTCAGGCATCGGCTTCACCGCGTACATTTACATTCTGCAGAAGAGCACAGCGGCGCGCGTGGCAACGTATGCTTTTGTGAATCCGGTCGTCGCGCTGTTTCTTGGCTGGCTCATCGCAGGCGAGCCGATCACGCTGCGCACCGTTGTTGCAGCGGCGGTCATCCTCACGGCGGTTATTCTGGTGATCAACGCGCCCCATCGGGCCCAAGGGCACGTGCAAGACCCGGTTCCGGCCCCCGGCGAAGCTTGATGCTTCCGGCTCTTCGTGGAATTTTGCTCTTTTCACTTTGCCGATTCTTTCCGGATAGATTTGTCTTTCGGCCTGCGTTACTTTTAGCGTGATAAACATGAGCGAAACTCGCGCCACACTCGGACAGAGCATCTCAGCGCACACCGCCGCACGTTTCTGGCAAGCGACGCTGGCGCGCGATTCCCGCGCCGATGGGACCTTCGTGCTTGCGGTACGATCGACGCACATCTATTGCCGTCCCTCGTGCCCGGCGCGCCGGCCGCTGCGGCGCAATGTGATTTTCTTCCGTACAAGGGAAGAGGCGGAGAAGCAGGGTTACCGGCCTTGCCGGCGTTGCCGCCCGAACGAGATCGCGGGACCTGTTGCGCTGGTGCAACGCGCTGCCCTCCATCTTCGGGAGTCTTCCGAAGACGGCGTTCGTCTGGGAGGCCTTGCCAGAGCGCTCGGGACGACACAAGGAACCCTGCGGCGCGCGTTTCTGCAGGTGACTGGGCTGAACCCGCGCGAACTTGCAGAAGCGTTGCGGATAAGACGCTTCAAGACGATGCTTCGCGCCGGGAAAAGCATTACCGATGCACTTTACGAGACAGGATTCGGATCATCCAGCCGCGTCTACGAGCGCAGTAACGCACAACTTGGAATGACGCCGGCGACTTATCGAAAGGGAGGCCAGGGAATGAAAATCGGATACACGATTGCGAAATCGCCACTGGGGAAGGTTCTTGTTGGCGCGACGGAGCGAGGCATCTCGGCTGTTTATTTGGGCGATGCAGAGAACACACTGATCGCCGAATTACGCGAAGAGTATCCGCGCGCGGAAATCGCGCCCGCGGCGGATTCGTTTCAGCGGTGGGTGCGCGAGATCGTGCAGCGCATCGAGGGCAAACAGCCTCGCCTGGAGCTCCCGCTCGATCTGCAAGCGACGGCGTTCCAGCGGCGGGTCTGGCAGGAGCTCCAGCGGATTCCGCGGGGCAGGACGCGTACGTACTCGCAAGTCGCTCGGTCCCTTGGCCAGCCCAAAGCAGTGCGGGCAGTGGCGCGAGCTTGCGCCACAAACCCGGTCTCCATTGTTGTGCCTTGCCATCGCGTGATTCGCGAAGACGGTACACTAGCCGGCTATCGTTGGGGCCTCTCTCGAAAAGAACAGTTGCTGGCACAGGAGCGTGCAGCCGGCGATTGAACGATAGTCATGTCTGAAAACCTTTTCCATCTATCGATACAACGCGCGGAGATTTGGCGATCGACAAACGGAAACGGGAGGAATTACGCGCGGGGTTTCACGCGGCTGACGCTCTTCGGCCAATCTTGTTTGAACTTTGCGTCGTTGATTTTTAGGTTCTTCATTACATTCGTATAATGCGACAGGACGTAATCCCCCGAACCTGCCTCAAAGAACTTTTGCTGGATTGGCAACCAAGACGCTTCATCAATCCACATCTGGATCTTCGTGATCTGATTTCGAACTTGATCTGATTTGGGCGTCAGCTCGAGCATGACGGTCTTCTTGTGGTCGAGTTCTTCCTCTCCCAAGACCGCCACCAGAAAGCTCTTCTTGATGTCTTCTCCCTTGGTGCCAAAGCCAAGGCGCACGTATTGATCCACCAATGACCGGTTCTTGCCCAGGTCGTATTCCTCCACCCTGTTGATTTTCGGGTTGTAAATGAACAGGGAATCGCCGGTCCGTAGAATCGTGCGCAAATCGGGCTTCTCGATTTCGATGCGCATTTTTTCATCGCGCCGAACGAAGATGTGGCCCGTTTCCGTCGAGGTATCTTTCACCACTGCCGTGTACTTGATGTGCTCGAGATCAGCCGTGAGGGTGTGAAAATCCTGGGCGGACTTGTCCATCATGCCGAGAACGCCCTCAATGGTCCAGCTTGTACTTGCTCGTGCGGCGCGCGCTCGATGCGCAGTTATAACGCCACACAGAGCCGCCAGCGCGCACAAAAATAGCAGACGTTTCAAACGCAGCCTCGGCCGAGTGAAGATGTGATGGCTCGTTGAGCCCCACGCAATCCTAACATATACAAGAAGATGCACGAACAGACCGTAGCGTTTCCCGAATCATATTGCTCTCAGATCTGCCCGGAGTCCCGCTTAGTGGTGAATCTCCACCTGGTAGGCGATCACCGTGCCCTGGTCGTCGCGCAGGGGCTCAATCTTGGCGACCGAGAAATTCCCGCTATGCAATTCCGGCAAAGCCTCTTGCAGTGCGGTATGCAAGTCGTTCTGGAGCGCCAGTTTTGTCGGCGGTGCCAGGATGCGCGCATCCACGCGATACGTTAGCCGGTTTCCTTCTTTCGAAATCAATTGAACCTGTCCCGGCCCGGCTGGCCCTCCACTCTCCGGTTTGTCGCGGAACCAGTTCCGCGGCGTGAGCAGCACGAAGACGAGGATCAGGATGACCGCGAGGTCGTATTGCCAGGTGCCCCGCTCGTAAGACCAGAAAAACGTCTTGGAAAGGATTTGGCCGAGGCTCGCCATATCAATCCGCAGGCACCCCGTCGACAATCACTCCGTCGCGCATGTGCACAACGCGATCGAAGTAAGTTGTGGCTTCCGGGTTGTGCGTGATCATCACGATGGTTTGGCCAAGATCCTTATTCAACTGCCGTAGCATCTGCAGCACGATTTCCGAGTTTTTCGAATCCAGATTGCCCGTGGGTTCGTCGGCGAGTAGGATTTTTGGCTCGTTTATGATCGCCCGCGCGATGGCCACACGCTGCTGCTCGCCTCCAGAAAGTTCGGACGGCTTGTGATGAAGACGTCCGGACAAACCGAGCATCTGCGTAACGACGTCGAAGCGGTGCGGGTCGAAGCCGTCGCCATGAATGAACTGGGCAATGGCGATGTTGCCCTTGGCTGTCAGCGTGGGCAGCAAATTGAAACGCTGGAAGACGAAGCCGATCTTGTGGCGGCGCAATTTGGTGCGCGCGGCATCGCTCAGTTCAGTGAGGTCGTTGCCGTCGACCAGCACTTTGCCCCGGGAAGCTTGCGCCAGCCCTCCGATCACATACAACAGCGAAGATTTGCCACAACCCGAAGGGCCCATCACCGCCACCGATTCGCCGGGCAGTACTTCGAAATTCACGCCGCGCAAGGCCGGCACTTCGACCTTGCCCGCGCGGTAGAGCTTCCACAAGTTCTCGGTCCGGAGTATCGGCTCCACGCTCTTTTTTCCCTGGAAAATCAGCCCTTCGGCAGGTTCTTTTATTGTAGCTGTGATTCCCATCCGTGCCTAGCCTTCTCGCGAGCTTCGCGGCCTTTCTCCTTTTTTCCTCGGACCTGTCCTCTGCGCTGAATCCCTCTCTTCTCAATCATACGAGAGGGCCTCAACCGGGTCCTTGCGGCTCGCGATCCATGCGGGATAGCTGGCCCCAAACATCGCGCCAAGGAGCGCAATCCCGGCGGCCCGCAGGATCCACCCCGGCGTGATGAGAATGGAAAGCGTCGGGAAACCCGCAAGAAACCCCGCCCGCAGGACGTAGCTCAAACCCACGCCAGCCAGGATACCCAGGCCACAGAGCGCCGCCGATTCCGTCAGCAGCGCGCGAACAATGAACGACCGGCCTGCCCCCAGCGACTTCAGCACTCCGATGTCCCTCGTCCGCTCCATCACCGTGGTGTACATGGTCAAGAAAATCACGAGCAGCCCGATCGAAATGGCCAGCGCGATCATTGCGTTAATGAAAGACTGCAAGCCGGGAATATTGGTGGACGTGTAGATCGATAGCAAATCTTTGAGGGGCCGCACGGTGTAACCGGGCAGCTCGTGACGAATATCCTCCATCACGTCCTCGGTGTGTTCGGAACGGGTGCACTTTATGAAGAAAATCGACGCTTTGTCGTGCGCGCCGACCAGGCCCTGGAGGGTTCCCAGGGGCACGAAGAGCCTTGCGCCTTTTCCATGCTCAATAATCGCGGCGACGTGCCAGTCGTGATTTAGCAGGTTGTAGGTGTCACCGACGCTGATGTGCTTTGCCTTGGCTGCCCAGTCGTCCACCAGAAGATCGTCGGGGCTTTCCATGTCGTGACCTTCCAGAATCACGAAGCCACCGGAAACCGCGCGAAAGCTGTCGGGATCGATGCCGTAGACCACATCCACGCCCCCGGTGGAACTGAATTGCAGAAGAGCAGGCGCTACGGATTGGACGTATTTCAACTCCGCAAGCTTTTCGCCGATTTTGATCGGCATGGGAGAGCCGCTGAATCCGAGAAAAATGGATGATGCCGGGGGTTGCAGCATGATGTCGGCGCCGATGCCCTCGATGCGCTTCGCTGTTTCCGTCAAGAGCCCAGAGGTTAGCCCTACAATGAGCACCACCAGTGCGACCTCCACGCCGACGGCAATCACGCCGATGAGCGTGCGCAATGGGCGGTGGAGCAGGTTGCGGATGATCAATTCACCCATCATGGTTGCTTGTTCTCCGTGGCCTCACCGACGCGCACCACCTCCGCACCCGCCGGCTGCTCGAGCTTGAAGCGTTCGGCTGGAATCGCCTCATTCAAACTGATCTTCGTGACCTGCAGATCGAGCTTGTAGTCATCGTGCGGACGGTCGATCCGGATCGCCCGCGGAAAGGAAGCTGTGCCCAGCACCTGGGCGGCGGCGCTCTGGCCGGCAGCGTTGTCAATCGGCTCCCAGTTGGCCAGGCGAACATCCGAAAGCAAAAGCCCCTTAGGCCCGAAAGTCTGCAAACGAGAGACCAGCAGGTCCGCGCGGTCAAACCAAATTTCCCTTAGAACTTCTACTTGGTAGCCGCCGCGCAACACGGTCAGCACGTAGTAGCGGGAGTTTTCGTCGTTGTATTCTCTTAAGGTCACGGATTCTTCTTTTCGAACCTCCGGCCAGAGCAGAGCGTCCAAGAGGTGTTGCGGCCTCAAATTTTCGATGGGCTTGCTGCTGGCTCGCTCCTGAGCCACCGGGCCAACCAGGAATTTGTTCTTCGAGGGGATTGATACCCTGAAAATTTCGCCGTCACTGGCCATATCGAAAACCGTTGTACCGATCACCGGCGCCTGTCCAATCACGCGAATCTCCGCCGGCCGCGCGGCCAGAAGAAACGCCTTCACCTCGTGATATTCATCAATAACGCCGCTGTATTTTGATCCTGCCGTAGGCTTCAGCTCGACGGTGGCATTCAAACTTTTCGTGTTGCGCGCGATCGAGTTGTACTGTTCGAGGAGCTCCTCGCGCGT
>Ga0209180_10000563_pt1 | contig 17317 bp, 18 predicted proteins | sample CZO8metaG_3_FD_188355 | JGI IMG/M metagenome (GOLD analysis project Ga0209180, IMG submission 188355) | Vadose zone soil microbial communities from the Eel River Critical Zone Observatory, Northern California, USA - CZOApr15con2H2.8 metaG... | ecosystem: Environmental > Terrestrial > Soil >...
CCAGAATCAGCGCGTGGTGAAGCGTCATCGCGTCCAGATAGCGCTCGACTGCTCGCGGGTTCGTGAGGCTATGCGTGCTCGGGCGATCGACGAGCCTCACCGGTTGCTTCACGTAGACCTTCTTCCGGAGCACGACGCGAGTTTTCTTTTTCTTCGGCATTTTCCTGGCCTCAACCTTTTACCGGGATTCCCGATATGGAGCCATTTCTCCTTCCTCCGGTGCCGCTAAGAGAGCCGCACGCTCTCCAACCTGCCGGGCCGCCCATGCGGAATCGATGACAGGGGTCCTTTTCGGGATTGCTCCTCCCCCGAGGCGCCACCCCTGAGTGCCGCCCTCAGAGACACTCCCGCCGGGATTGCCCCCGACCTGATCGAGCGGACGGCCCACGGAGGGAGTGAGACGACGAGCGGGATGCCACGTGAGTCGCTCGATGTGCCGGAGGATCTGCCCAAACAGGCGGCGCGTCAAGTGGCTCTCGGCCAGCGGGAGGATAAAGTGCCGCGCATGCGGCCGAGGCGCCCGCCGGTCTTTGGAATAGCCGCTGTTGGAGGCTCGTCACGGACTAACTCTGGATGGCGAGCGGCAGAACCAGCCGGCGCAGGAGATTGCCGAGATTGTAGGCGATGACGCTCAGGAGCAACCGCAGCTCATTGGCCCGGAAGCGGTGGCAGGAGAGCCGGAAGATCTTCTACGAACTGGCGCGGGTCGCCCGGCCCAGTGGAGCCCCGGCAGCCGCGACTGGCCGTCAAATGGCCGTCGAGACGCCCGGAAGGCAGGGGACGGAAGGACGGCTCGCCGGCCTCGTCCGCCACGCGCCAGGCTCCAACGGCGGCCCCTCCCCAGCCCCCGCGAACAGCCGTGCTGGCGTCGCTCACCACGGCGGGGCTGGCGTCGTAACCACGAGAGGACGTCTCGGAGGGGATAGTAGCTGAGGTCCTTCCGGTGATGGGGATTGAAGCCCCGGAAGGCCCAGGCCACCTTCGCGCCCGTCCGCACCACGCTGCCGTCGACGTCGATCATCAGTCGCGCCAGCCCGAGCCGCTCGACGGCCTCCATGACGAGCGCGTGGTTGAGATCGACGAGCGGTTGGAGCGTCGTCTGCGTGAACTGCTTCAACCAGTTGCGCGAGCCGAGGGGACGCTTAGCTGGCGCCCTCTGAGTCTCTCTCCCTCGGCGTCACGAGGTCGTGCGCTCGCTCGTCCAAGAGCTGTGTCGGCGCACGCTACTTCACCACCACCTCCACGCTTCCCTCCCGTCGCACGACCGTGACCGCTATGTCCCCCCGCTCGTGCCGGGTGAGCAACAGGTCGACGCACGCCTCGCCTACGCGTAGCTTGCGGATCCGCACTTCCTGGAGGAACTCCGGCAGAACGGGATTGCAGAACACCAGCTTCCGTTCCGAGCCCCGGACCTCGAGGCCGAGGCAGGCCTGCAGGAGGAGGAAGACAGAGCCCGACGCCCACGCCTGCGGTACGCACGCGACGGGGTATAGCGTGGGGACCTCGCCCAAGCGCCGCGGGAAACCGCAGAAGAGTTCGGGGAGTCGATGGAGGTCGAGAAAAAGGCTCGCGTCGAAGAGGCCCGCGAGAAGCTTCATCGTCTGGTCCTTGAGCCCGTACCGGGAGAACCCCGCTGCAATGAGCGCGTTGTCGTGCGGCCAGACGGATCCATTGTGATAGGAGATCGGGTTGTAGCGCGCCTCGGTAGTGGCCACAGTACGGATCCCCCACCCGGAGAACGACGCTTCGTCGATGAGGGTCGCTGCCACGCGGCGAGCGCGCTCCTCACTCGCTATCCCGGCGAAGAGACAATGCCCCGCATTCGACGTTCGCACGCGGCAGGGCCGCTTCAGCCCGTCGAGCGCCAGGGCGTACGTGGCGAGATCCTCGCACCAGAAGGCTTCCTCGAAGCGGCGACGCAAAGTCCCCGCCTGGCCTTCCAGGGCCTCTGCGAATGGGTTCCGCCCCAACCCCCGGGCCAGCCTAGCCGCAGCAGCTTTTGCGGCGTAGACGTAGCCTTGGACCTCGCAAAGGGCGATTGGCCCCTCGGCGAGTACGCCGTCCTCGTCGAAAACCGAGTCTTGAGAATCCTTCCAACCCTGGTGGACGAGGCCGCGCCGTGAGCGACGGACATACTCCACAAAGCCGTCCCCGTCGACGTCGCCGTACCGGTCAATCCAAGCGAGTGCGCGCTCCACGTGGGGCCAGATCGATTCGACGAACGCCCGGTCGCCGGTGCGCTCATAGTATGCCCCCGCGAGCAGTACGAACATTGGGGTCGCGTCGATGGTTCCGTAGTAGCGACCGAATGGAACCTCCCCCAAGGCCGCCATCTCGCCCCCACGAGTCTCGTGCAGGATCTTGCCGGGTTGCGCGTCCTGTTCCTTGCTCTCCACGTCTGCCTGCGTGGCGGCCAGATACGACAGAACACCCCGGGCGATCGCCGGGTCGAGCCACAGGTACTCGAGCGCCGTGATAATCCCGTCCCGCCCGAACACCGTGCAGAACCAGGGGACGCCAGCATAGGGATACCGACCGTAGGGCGTCTTTGTCTGCAACAGGTGGAGGTCGGCGAGAGACCGATTCAGCCAGTGGTTAAACTGCTCGTTCGACGTGAAGATTTCGGGTTCGTCGGCTCTCGCGGCCATGAGCTCAGCTTCCACCTCTTTGGACGCGTCCTCGTACGAGCGAGGGAGCCCGGCCGGGGGGCCCACCCGAGCATGATCTGTACTTTCTGGCAAGCCGTGCAGCTCGCACGAGATCGCCCACCGGTAGGTCACCTCCTCCCCACGCTCCAGTCGCACCTGAAAGCTCCCTTCCGACTCACTCAACCCGGTTGGTGGCGGGTCAAAGACAATTCGAGTTCGACGGACCCGCCCGTCTAAGCCCTCGTAGGCGAAAAGGAGGGTCCCCTCCCGGATCTCTGCGGGGAGCTGGCGCCCGCGCCGCTCTCGCTTCCTGCCCCGCACCTCGAAGATGTCGACGAAGTCGGCGTCGAGTCCGACGGAAAACGACAGCTCCACGGCAGAGTGCCCGTAGTTGCGGATCCGCAGCCGCTCGTGACACGTCGCCGCATACAGGACCAGCGAGCGGAAAACGTGCACCGTTCCCCTGGGGATCACCTCACCTGCGCGCCACACGTCGGGGTTCATCAGGTCCACGGTCAAGACCGCGTTGTCTTCCCTGATCGTGGAGCTCAGCAGGGGTGGGCGTTGATTCTCCAACCGCAGGGCGAGACGGGACAGGAACCGGGTGTCCTGATAATAGAGGCCGAGCTCGGAGGAACCGAATCGCTCGATGTCGCCGAACCGGTCAAAGACCGCGAACATATCCCCGTGCTTCAGCACCCGCGTCCGGTCGTCGATGCGGCCCGACGTGGAGAGGATGTAGAACTGGTCGTGGATGCGGATAACCTCGTTAGCCATCGCCCTCCGCCTTCGACGCTCGCGCTGCCTTGTGTTCGATCAGCCGCTCGTACACCCGCAGGTAGTCGCCCGCCATCCGGGCGGCCGTGAAGCGCTGCTCGAAGATCTCGCGACATCGCTCGCGGCTGAGCTTCGGCACCCTCCAGACCGCCTCCACCGCTTCCTCAAGCCCCTTCACCATGAAGCCCGTGCGGCCTTCCTCCATGACCTCCGGCACCGAGCCACGTCGGTACGCGATCACCGGCGTGCCGCATGCCATCGCCTCGATCATGACGAGCCCGAACGGCTCCGGCCAGTCGATCGGGAAGAGGAGCGCGTACGCATTCCCCAGAAACTCGTCCTTCTCCCCTTCCCCGATCTCCCCGACGTACTCGACAAGCGGATCGCGCAACAGCGGGTTCACGACCGACTCGAAGTAATCCTCATCCACCCGATCGACCTTGCCGGCGATTTTGAGCGGCATCCGAACCCGCTTCGCGATCTCGATCGCCCGGTCCACCCGCTTCTCGGGCGAGATCCGCCCCAAGAAGGCGAGGTACGTTCCCAGCGCTGCCCGGAACGAATAGAGGTCATCCGGCAGCCCGTGGTAGACCGTCGCCTGCCAGTTCACCCACGGCAGAGGTTCGCGCTGCGCGTCCGAGATCGAGACCACCGGCATGTCAGAAAACTCCTGGTAGAGAGGAACCAGGTCAGGGATGTCGAGACGGCCGTGCAACGTCGTAACGTGCGCGGTCGGCTGGCGACGCGAAAGCGCGAAGTGCAGGTAGTCCACATGGAAATGGACTACGTCAAACTGGTCGGCGCGGCGAAACACCTGCTCCAGGAGCAGAATGTGATGCGCCATCTGGTCTACGCAGTGCTTGTCCAGGCGCAGGGAGCGTGGGCACGCGGCAACGAGTCGGGCCTTCGTCACCGAGTCACCACTGGCGAAGAGGGTCACCTCGTGGCCTTGGCGGACCAACTCCTCCGTGAGGTAGGAGACGACCCGCTCGGTCCCCCCGTAGTACTTTGGCGGTACGCTCTCGTAGAGCGGAGCAACCTGGGCGATGCGCATACCCGTTCTGGCGCCAGCTAGCCCGAATCCGAAGATAACTCACGGGGCCGGGGCATGATCGATCCGTCGATAGAGCAGCTGGGTGGCCGGGTTCTTGCCGAGGCGGAGGACATTGCGGCCCCCGATCCGCGCCACGCGCCCGGCGCGCGCGATGACGAGGAACCGGCGCGTGCGCATGCTGCGGAGGAGGGAGGAATAGGTTCGCTTGCGCGAGCGAGGCTTCGGTGCGGGCAGCGTGTCGAGCTGGAAGCCCCGGATCACGTTGTGGGCGAGGACGCGGAGCTGCTGCCAAGTGCTGTTGGGATTTCCAGAGTTAGGGTCCTCGCCACCGCCGCAGCGCGGACTGCCGAGCGGCCCATCCCGGCCACTTCGCCATCGATCTGATATCGACACGTTGCCAAAGATCATTACTCACTAAGGCATGGGCCGTCTAGAGGGCGCGTTTTCCCCTATGGTCCTTCCTGGAGGTCGAGCATGAATCTTCTGCCTCCCCGGCAGACCAACGGCGGCAGGATGGTGCTGTATGCCTTCGACGTCGATCAAACCTTGTGGTTGTCGGGTGGGCCGATCAAGCTCGCCGATCTCATGGGACTTCGGAATAGTGGCCATCTGCTGGGGCTCTGCGGGAACTTCGCCGCCGTGACACTGCGGATGCCCGAGTGGCATTATCTGTTTAGCTTCATCGGCCCGATGGCCATGACGAAGGAGGCGTTTCTCCTTCAAGTCCGGCAGTACGTCCCGGCGGATGACTACGTGATGGTCGGGAACATCCAGGGGGTCTCGGGAGAGAGCGATGACCACGGAGCCGCGTCGCGAGCGGGGTGGCGGTTCATCAGCGAAACGGCGTTTAGCCTCGGAGCCCGGTGATGCGAAAGCACGCACGGAGAAAGGCCGCGCACGCAAACTCACAGTTTGAGCGAAGCCGGCTGATAGCTTGACGAGGCGGAAGATTGCCTGGATCTCGCGGCAGTCGAGGCGGTCAATGTCGTCGATGAGGACGACGACGCGCTTGCCGGTCTCCCCGAGAAGCGCCTCGACGCGCTTCCGCAGATCGTCCAGCTCCACCGTGGAGAGGGCCTCGCCCAGCCCCTTTGCGGCCTCGCCGGCCCCGATCTGGACGACACCGGCGATGCTTACCGAAGCGAGAGAGAGGAGGCGCCGTAGCCGACAGCGGCTTGAGGATCTTCGCCGGGAGGTGCAGTGATGGCGAAGCAGTGGATACCGGCCTTCGCGCACTTGTCAACAACAGCGCGACGCTCGGGAACGCTCACCATGAACGAAACATCGCCGTCCGGTTCGAGCCATGGTAGATTCAGCACGGTGCGCGTCGGGATCCTCGATATCCTCACGACGCCGGCGCGGTCATGGGCCGAGGCGGCCTATAAGCTCGCGCTCACGAAACAGTACGCGTCCGTGTTCCCCCAGGCCATCGCCGTCTGGTGCCGCGAGATGGGGCACCGGACCTTCTACGCGACCTACTACGGTGCCGGAGATCCCAAGCGCTCGCTTCCCGACGACCTCGATGTCGTCTTCATCGCCGTCTACACGCAGGCGAGCGCCCTCGCTTACGCCCTCGCGAAGCTGTACCGCCGGGAGGGCGTGCTGACCGTCATCGGTGGACCCCACGCCAAGGCATTCCCGACCGACTGCCTCCGCTACTTCGACGTCGTCGTGCGAGAAGGCGACAAGCCGCTCATCGCCGACATCTTGAAGGGGGTGTACGACCCGGGCACCATCGCCTCCAGCTCGAAGCCCCTCGAGGACCTGCCGACGGTCGAGGAGCGGATGCCCGAGATCCGTGCCTCCGCCTTTCTGTTCGGGCGCCGACCCTACGCCGCGACGGTGGTGCCCATGCTGGCGAGCGTGGGGTGCCCCTACCAGTGCGACTTCTGCGTCGACTGGAACACCCCCTACCGGCTGCTGCCGACCGGGAGGCTCGAGGCGGACCTTCGCTATCTCTCCCGCTCCTGGCCCGGGCTGACGATCGCCTACCACGATCCGAACTTCGCGGTCCGCTTCGACGAGGTCCTGGACGTGATGGAACGCATCCCCCTGGAGCGTCGCAATCCCTACCTCATCGAGAGCTCCCTCACGATCCTGCGGGGCGAGCGAATCCCGCGGCTCGGGGCGACGAACTGCGCCTTCGTCGGGCCCGGGGTAGAGTCGTGGGGGGAGTACTCGAACAAGGCCGGGGTAGGACGAGCCACCGGCCCCGCAAAGGTCGAGCGCGTCGCCGAGCACTTCCGGCGGCTCTACGAGCACGTGCCGTACCTGCAGGCGAACTTCATGTTCGGTCTCGATACGGACGCGGGGGACGAACCGATCGAGCTCACGAAAGAGTTCATGACGCGCACACCGTTCGTGTGGCCGGTCGTGAACATCCCCCATCCCTTCGGGGGAACGCCGCTCTACGAGCGGTACCTGGAGGAGGGCCGGATCCTCACCTCGATGCCGTTCGCCTTCTACTACTCGCCCTACCTGGTGACACGCCTCAAGAACTACCACCCCGACGGCTTCTACCGACGGCTGATCGACCTCTTCACTCACTTCACCTCGGCACCGATGCTCGCGCGGCGCGTGGCCAGCGCCCGCCACGGGCACGTGCGCACGCTGCACGTGGTCCGGACCTTCGTCAAGCGCCGCAGGGTTCTGGCCTTCCGCCGGATCCTCCACCAGCTCGAGACCGACCGCTCCTTTCGTGCCTTCCACGAGGGGGAGACGCCGCGGCTGCCCGAGTTCTATCACCGCGAGCTCGAGCGCCTGCTCGGGCACTACGCCGAGCTGATCCCGCGCGAGGAGCGGACGCCTCTCCTCGCGACCGAGTCGGCGCCGGCGCGCCGCGTGGCGTCGTCATCCCGCCCCCTCCACGGGCCGCGTCCCGAGCCGGCGGGACGCAGCACCGGAGGAGGTGGAGGTTTCACGGCGGGCGATTGAAGTCGGCGGTGATCGGAGCTAGGCGACACAAAGGCCCATTCTCGGTCGTTCTCAGCATCAGGTGAGTTACGAAAGCACCTGGCCGCCGAGGCCAGGGTCGACGAGTTATCGTTGAAAGTTGTGGATGAGAGAGAAAGGCGACGTCCCCTTCTGGGGATGGTAAGCAGTCAACCCCCAAGACAGGGGGCTTTCTCGGGATTCCTGCTCTGCTGACCGTGCATCGCGAAATCATTTGTCCGCCAGAATCAGCGCGTAGTGAAGCGTCATCTCGTCCAGATAGCGCTCGACCGCTCGCGGGTTCGTGAGGCTATGCGTGCTCGGGCGATCGACGAGCGTCATCGGTTGCTGCACGTGGACCTTCTTCCGGAGCACGACGCGAGTTTTCTTGTTCTTCGGCATTTTCCTGGCCTTAACCTTTTACCGGGATTTCTGATATGGAGCCATGATGTGGTCGGCACCCATGGAGATCTCTTTTCATTGGATTCGCGAGCGGCGGCACCGTGGTTAAGTTAGACGGCCTCGCTGGGGTTTGGCGGCGCCATGACGACGAATTCGAGGCGGCGATGGGCCTCGCGGAGCGCGGCCTCGACGCGCTCGGGCGATTCGGCGCCGGCGAAGATGAACCCGGGATAGCTCGCGCCCTCCGGAAGCGGAACGAGGTCCTGCCCCGGATGGGCGGTGATGGCCACCTCGTCGATCCCCGCGACGGCCCGGGCCTCCGTCTGGCCGCGGATCTCCTTCAGCACCCCAGCGCGCGGGATCGGGATCATCATCACCCCGACGGCACGGCGCTCGCGCTCGAGCGAGGGGATCTCCATGCCGAGCGCCTGACGAAGGATCAGCTCCTCTAGCGACAGGCCGGTGCCGAAGCGGAGCGTGCGAGAGCACAGCCCGCCGATAGACCGCGCGGCGATCTCGATCACCGAGGGCCCGTGGCGATTGACCCTCAGCTCGGCGTGCACAGGTCCATCCCGGAGACCCAGCGCCTGGGCGGCTCGTGCGGTGCAGGCGGCAATCTCGGCCTGCACCGTGGACGGAAGGCGCGACGGCGTGACGTAGATGGTCTCCTCGAAGAACGGCCCATCCAGAGGATCCGGCTTGTCGAAGAGGGCGAGCACGTGGAGGCCACCCTTCACCAGCAGGCCCTCCAGGGCCACCTCTCGGCCGGGGATGAAGCCCTCCACGAGAACCTGCCGGGCGGCCTCACCGTCAGCGGCAGCCTCCGGCGTCCGGAGGATTCTCTCGAGCCGACGGACCGCGCCGACGAACTGGGCTTCGTCATCCGCCCGGATCACCCCACGGCTGGCCGAGAGCATGAGGGGTTTGACCACGCACGGGAACGCCGTCCGCCGCGCCTCAACCACCGGGTCGTCGTCGAAGGAGCGCAGGGCGTACGGCGGCACGGGAACGCCGTCTCCGCGGAGCAGCGTTCGCATCCGGTACTTGTCGCGTGCGGCCGCGGTCGACCTCACGGGGTTGTGTGGGAGGCCCAGCGCGTTCGACAGAACCGCTGCCAGCACTGTCGTCGCGTCGTCCACGCCCACGACGGCATCGATCGGACGCGTCGCCACGAACTCGACGACTTGGCGCGCCGCCTGGTCGGGATGAAGGAAGTCGAGCGACAGGAAACGGCCTGGCTGCGCCTGCTGGAAGACATGGGCCCGCTCTGAGGCCACGACGACCTCCACACCGAGCTTCCGGGCCGCGCCGAGGAAGGCCGCCGTGCGGTACGTCGTGGTCGGCAGAAGCAGGAGAAGCCGCGACATGCTACTTCTTCGAAGCCGCGGAGTACGGGTTCTGCCCGGCGGCGTGGTCGGTCACGTCGAGGATCTCGACGACCTCGGGAAGCTCCTCCCGGATCATCGTCTCGATGCCCTGCTTCAGCGTGACGTCGGCCATGCCGCACCCCTGACAGCCACCGCCCATTTGCAGGTAGACCATCTTGTCCTTGACGTCGACGAGCGACACCACTCCGCCGTGACCGGCGACGGCGGGGTTGATCGCCGTGTCGAGCAGGTCTTGGATCTTCGCTCTGATCCGGAAGTCCTCTCCCTGCTCCCCATCACTCCGCACGCTCTCATCGGACACGGCGTTGCGGCCTCCTTGTTGCTCAAGCGTTTCCGGTGCCGCCGGACTCGCCATCGCTTCACCTGACGTCCGCTCAGGTCCCCCGAACCACCGCCTGAAGAGTCCCATCGTCGCTCCTCCGCTTTCTGCATCTTGGTCGAACTACACGCCCGCTGTCTCCTGCTGCAGATGGCCGAACTGGCCCTCGGTGGGCTCGGCTCACAGAACCACGGCTCGGTGAGCCGGGGCGGCCGGCGCCTGCCGGCCCCGCTGTGCCGGCCTGTGGCTTTCACGGCGCGCCAGGCCCGCTATGGGCTCGGCCAGCTTGCGGACCCGGACGAACGTGACCGCTGGATCCTCCTCCGCCCGCGTCGCCTCCTCGACCATCGGGCAGACGGACTCGTAGAGGCGATGCATACGGGGATGACGCGCTGCTTCACACCTCGATCTCGACGTCGGCGCCAGTGACCCGCACCGGGTAGCTCCTGACCTCTCGTCCCGCCGGCGCCCCCAGGACGGCCCCGCTCTTGATGTCGAACCTCGCCCCGTGCCAGGGACAGGTCACTTCGGCTCCCTCGACCGTCCCTTCGGACAGCGGCCCTCCTCGATGCGTGCACGTATCGCTCAGTGCGTAGAACGCTTCGCCCACCCGAAAGAGGGCGATCTTCTGGCCTTCCACTTCGACCAGCTTGGCCTGCTCGTCCGCCAGCTCATCGGTCGTGGTCACCTTCATGAATTTGGGCATGGACCCTTCCTCCTCTGGGTCGGTTCAGTCTTCGACCGCTCCTTCCTTCAGCCGCCTTCCCGGGGTTCGCCAGCCTCAGTTCTTCGTCGTGCAGGGCTTGACCCCGGGGTTGTCGACGAAGAACTGCTTGTTCAGCGCGATGAAGTGTTTCGACTGTTCCGGCGTCTCGTCCTCGGCGAAGATCGCCTTCACCGGGCACACGGGCTCGCAGGCCCCGCAGTCGATGCACTCGTCGGGGTGGATGAAGAGCTGGTCCGGTCCCTCGTAGATGCAGTCCACCGGGCAGACCTCGACGCAGGCCTTGTCCTTGACGTCGATGCACGGCTCGACGATCACGTACGTCATGGTGATCTCCCCCTCTTCCGCTCCGCCTCTCTCTTCAGGCGTCGATGACTCGGTTCTTGAGTTTGCGAGCCGATCGCGAGCAAGCCGGCTCAGGGCCGCGGCCTCCAGCTAACGGATCCGTTGGCCTAGGTGACGCCGGGTAGCGAGCGGGCCCTCCGTAGGGCGTGGACTTCTCCGGTCGTGGCTCTCGCATGAAGCGCGAGATCAAGCGGCACCGCCGAGCTCGCCAGTGCGGCGTTGACGTCGAGGAGCGGCATCGGCCCCTTGCCGGGAATCACGACGTTCGGGAGCGCCTGGAGACCGCCGTCGACTCGCTGCCCTGATGCCTTGAGGAAGCGCGTTCTTGCGCCGTGGACGCCAACAGCGCAACGACCTTCCTAACTTCCTCGGCTTGCTTCTCCTGCACCACACGCACGGCGTGCAGCACCTTGTCGGCCTTCACGTCCACCCGTATCAACGGACGCCTCATGCCGGGCACACGCTCGGCCTTCACGAGGCCAGCTTGCTCCGCCGCATGGAAGATGTCCGGCTCTCTGTCGCGAGCGTCGAGAAATAGGTCAGGATCTACATCCGTCGCCTCGGCGGCTCCAACCACCGCAGGCGGATCTTCGCCGAGGGCTCCGCAAGGAGCGGACAGGATTGGCTCCACGGTTGTCATTTCCTGGATCTCCTCTTCGCTGGCGAGCGTGCTGCAAACTCCTGTAGCACGGCATCGCTCAAGTGTGGTTCACATTGGCCACGGCCGGGACGACCCAGGCCGCTTGTCTCTCCATCGAGCAGCGGCAGCACGCTTCTTCGCTCGACAGTCCTCTAAACTCTGATCGAGCCCTTGGCCCTGCCGGCGTTCGTCAGGGGAGAGATCACGTCTGCTACTCATACAGTTAACTCCCCCTCAGCATCAATCACAAGCCGATGTTGTCTTGAGCCTGTACGGATACGAAAGGCCAGCTCACGTCCCGGCTGGATTGTGGCTCTCTGCCGAAGACATCGATGCCTTGCCAGAAGAAAAGCGTAAGGAACTATGGTATGGGGTACCAGGGCTCCTCGACTGGTACCTGGAAGGAAAGGAATTCTAGCCGGCCGCTGATCGCGACAGTCGTTCGTTATTAAAGAGGGACGGCCGCAAGCAAGGCGGCGTCGCGCGCCGCTTCACGATCCAGTTCCTGGGGATCCCGCGCGACCACGCCTCAGGCTGCATCAGAGTTGGCCGACCTTCAGGACAGACCCTGTTCACCTCTGGCGCGGTCGGGTCGGTTCTTGGGCGCTCGCCATCGGCTCTGCCGTGACGGATGATTCGACGGGGGCTCAAACCTCACGGGAGCGTTCCGGAGGTAGCGGCAGGAGTTTTTCGAGGCCGTGCTTCTTCAGGCCCGGAGAGCCTGCGACCAACTCAGGGAGCGCCGCCGGAAGGAAGGAGAAACCCAACCATGTGGCCGTTTGGGAAGCTTCGATGCCCGGTATGCGGAGAACGGTTCGCGAAGCGTGACATGAGGCTCTCCCGTCGAGCGCGCGGAACCGGTGTATGCCGCCACTGCTTCGAGGGCTGGGCGAGGCGCGGGCGAAAGTGCGGGCTCTGTGAGGCCCTGGTCATCGGGAGCCAGGCCGTCGCCGTCTTCCCCGACCGACGGGCCATCGGGCACTTCGACTGCGGCGGTGTCCCCGTCGCGAGCCATTGAAGGCCAAACGGTGATGCTGACGCCGCGCACCGTCGAGGCCTACGGCTGGTTTGTTATCGGCGCGCTCCTCCTCATCGTGGGCATCTTTGGCGTCGTGACCTTCGTCATCGCACTCCGAGAGGCCAGGGAGCGCAAACGTCTCGAGGCGGTGGACGCCGCACAGGTCCGCCACGAGGTCCGAGCCGGCGCCGAGCCCGAGAACAAACGAACCGGGTCCGAGGGCGATCCCGCGTGGTGACACCGGGTGCGGGAAACGTCGAGCGCGACAGCGTCGAACGACGGGTGCTCGAGGTCGTCGAAGGGGTCGTGGCCGAGCTGGGTGGGCTCCGAGAGAAGGGAGTCAGCCGATAGGATAGCGGAGAACAGCACGAACTGTTGCTCCGTATGCTGCATCAGCACCCCTCCCAGCTCTTCGGCACGTTCACGTACGAGCGATCCAGAGCGGCGACGGACGAACAACCGAGCAGCCTCAGCGTACGATCCAGATCGGCTCGCAAGATCTCGATGGCTCGCGCGATCCCGGCTTCGCCGGATGCGGCGAGGCCGTAGGCGTAGGCGCGACCGCAGAGAACCGCGCGAGCACCCAGGCACAGCGCCTTGACGATGTCGGTACCCCGGCGAATGCCGCCGTCCATCAAGATCTCGACTTGGCCGTTGACCGCTGCGACCACCTCCGGCAAGGCTCGCAACGAGGCCGGAACACCGTCGAGTTGCCGGCCGCCGTGGTTCGAGACGGAGATGGCGGCCGCGCCTTCGTCGACGGCGCGGCGCGCGTCGTCGCCCGTAAGGACTCCCTTGACGACGATCGGACCGCGCCAGCAGTCGCGGATCCAGGAAAAGTCCGCCCACGTCACCGCGGAGCTGGCCAGTGCGGCGTTGACGTCGAGGAGCGGCATCGGCCCCTTGCCGGGAATCACGACGTTCGGGAGCGCCTGAATACCGCCGTCGAGCAAGAAGCCGATGAGCCAACCCGGATGTGAAAGGATGTTCGGCAGGAACGGGATTTTCTGCAGCAGACTCCCGCTGATGAGCTCCTTCATGCCGTTCCGATGGTCGCGCTCGCGAATCCCGGAGACTGGCGTGTCGATCGTGACGACCAGCCCGGCGAACCCGGCGACGCGGGCTCGCTCGATGACCGCCTCGCCGGCGGCGCGACCCCCCAGGAGATAGAGCTGGTAGAGCACGGGCCCGGAGGAGCCGGCCTTCACGTCTTCGAGCTTGTCGAGCCGAAGCTGCCGGGGCCCCATCTTGCGAACGATGAGCTTGAGCACGGCGGGCGCCGGCTTCGAGAGCCAGTGCGGGACCGGCTTGCCGTCCGGGCCGGGCGCGTCCAGTTCAATCCTCATGCCCGTGCCCGGGCCGCGTACGCGCCGGCCGTGCTACCTTGTCGGCCGGGACGTGGCCCTTGAACTCGACGGTGAAGACACCGTCAAACAACAAGAGGTCGTTGGAGGGGGCCGTCGAGGCCCCCTCTGACGGTGACTAGAGGTCGCGCGCCGCGGGGAGGCCCGCGAGCGATGTCGCGGCCCGCACGCCGCGCGCGATCGCGCGAGCGACCGCGTCCGCCGCCGCGAGACCCAACCGGGTGAGGTCAGCGCGCCGATCACCGGCGGACAGCGCGAAGAGGGTGTCACCGTCGAACGCGGTGTGGGGCGGGGACAGCGCGCGCGCGAAGCCGAGCATCCCGAGCGCCGCGAGCTTCCCAGCCTCGGTCTTGGCCAGCCGCGCGTTGGTGGCGACGACACCGATGGTCGTGTTCCCGGGCGCGGCGAAGCGCTCGAGGGCGCCGCCGGCGGCGAGCACCTGCGCGGAGTCGATGAGCCGGTGGCCGTCGGGCGCCTCGCGGGCGCCGGCGATGAGCGCGCCCGTGTCGGGATCGCGCACGTCGCCGACAGCGTTCACCGCCACGAGCGCGCCGACCACGACGTCGCCGAGCCTCGCCGAGGCGCTCCCGATCCCGCCGCGCATGGCCCGGCCGATGCGGTGCACCTTGCCGACGGTCGCGCCCGTGCCCGCCCCCACGTTGCCCTCGGCGACGGGCCCGGCCGCCGCGTTGGCGGCGGCCTCGTAGCCCATCTCACGGGTGGGACGTGCACGACTGTCACCGACGCTGAGGTCGAAGAGGAACGCGCCCGGGACGTGCGGCACGACGGTCGGCCCCGCCGCGAAGCCCTGGCCGCGCGCCTCGAGCCAGCGCATCACGCCCCAGATCGCCTCGCCGCCGAAACGGCTGCCGCCGCCGAGGACGACGCCGTTCACGGTCGGCACGAGGTGGCGGGGGTCGAGATAGTCGAGTCCGACGACGTCGTTCGCGCCGCCCCGCAGCTCGACGCCGCAGACCGCGGGATCGTCGCACAGCACCACCGTGACGCCGGTGAGGCCGGTGAGATCCGTCGCGTGACCGACGCGGATTCCCGGGACGTCGGTGATCAGGGCTTCCGGCTCACGTCGGAGGCGCTCAGCCGCCCCGCCGCGACTTCCGAGGCCAGCTCGAGGGCGCGCTGGGCGAGCGCCCGCGCAAGCGGATGGCGGAGGGGCTCGGCTTCGCTCTCGGCGAACGCGGCGGCCGCGGCCGACGCGGTCGCCGCTGGCTCGGGCCGGCCGGTGGCGCTGAAGATCCAGGACATCTCGGCGAGCCGCCGCGCCCAGCGGCGCCGCGCCGCGGGCGCGAACTCGCGCTCGACCACGCGCGCGAGGATCGCCTCCTGCCGCTCGGCCTTGATCTGGTCGGAGACCACGAGGCGGCTCTGGCGCGCCTCCTGTATCTCGAGCGCGTCGCTCTGGACCGTCTCGGGGTCGAGGAACCAGCCCGCCATCTCGGGGAGCGCGAGCAGCTCTGCCGAGCGGGCGAGGAGCAGGGGGTCGGCGACCGCCGCGGCCGGCGGCTCGGCGGCGGTGACCTCCGCGAAGAACGGCTGCCAGCGCCCGAACTCGGATGGCGGCGAGGTCCCGCGCTCCCGATGAATCTGAAGACCTTCGGCCACGAGGCCGACGGCGCGCGCGGGCTCGGTCTCGACCCACGGGAGCTTCTGTGCCGCGCGGAGCGAGGCCAGCTCCGCCTCGAGCCGCCGCTTCGTGATCTCTCCGCCTGCGACCTCGGTGATTCCGACGACGTCGTTGAGGATGAGCGAGCAGAGCGCGCCGCCGCCGTACGGGCCTTCGAACAGGATCCATGCGGCCCGCGACCCGCTGCCGTCGATGCCCGAGAGCCAGGCGCGCACGGCGCGCGGGGCCCGACGCTGGACCACGGGCGGCGGCGGCGGCGGGGGAGCCGGCATGACGCCCCGCTGTGAGAGACGATAAAGGGCTCGCTTCGCGGCTCGGCGCACCGCGCGGTCCGCGGCGCCCTCGGCGAGCCCGCTCAGGGCCGGAAGGGCTCCCGCGCCGTGCTCGTTCGCGAATGCGCGGAGTCGCTCGTCGAGGACGTCCTCGGGCAGGCCACGCAGCGATGCCGGGTCGAGGCTCGCGACTGGATCCGTCATCCGAAGCGGAGCTGGAAGAACGGGTGCCGAGGATGATCGATGAAGTAGACCCGGCGCGCGTAGTCGAGGGCTCCAGCGTAGCGCTCGAACTGGTCGGCGAGCCTGCGATAGAGCGGCGCCGCGGCGGCAGTGGCACGCGAGCTCGCACGGTCGTGCTCGGACACGAAGTGGTAAGCGCGTTTGCCCTGGGCGACGTAGTAGCCGGTGGACGCTGTGGACTCGACACGCTCGCGAAAGATGCCGGTCATGAACAGCGCGAAATCGCCGACGTGCCGGCACACCGTGACTTCGTGTTCCGGCTGGAAGTGCGCCGGATCTTCCCAGACCGCTTGCGTCTCGAGGAGCAGATCGACGACGGTCTCGAGCCGTGGCATCACGAGGCCGCGGGGATAGAGGTTCTCGGTGCGCGCGAAGCGAGTCAGCAGGTCGGCGAGGTACGGCGAGGCCGGATCGTTGCCGAGCGCCAGGTCGTGGAAGCTCGCCCGGAGCGCCCGATCGAAGAAGGCGCGCAACTCCACACCTGGAATGATAGCAAATTCTCAAATTTGCTAGAATCCGAGCCCGTGGCGGACCGCCCCGGCACCAAGATCCCGTGGTTCCTCGTCGCCGCGAGCATCGTGCTCGTCCTGGTGGTCCTCTACCTGCTCTTCATCGGCTACCTGCCGGCCAAGCAGCGGGTCGCCAGCCTCGAAGCCGAGCTGAAGGATCTCTACAAACGCGAGGCGGAGCTGCAGACGAAGATCGCGCAGCAGGACCAGCGGCACGCGCTCCGCGAGCGGCAGATCTCGGCGCTCACGTCCGAGCGCGACACGCTCATCCGGCGTCTCGAGGAACTCGAGCGGTTGCTCGGAACCGGCCGTAGCCCGCGGCGCTGACGCGCGTCGAGGAGATCATCACCAGAGCCGGAGGCGCCGGGCGCGGAGCCGGGGACGGCGGGCGGGTCCGGCAGCGGTCGACCGGACCACGCGGCACGCGTGCGCTGCCCGGTGGCGGCTGGGCTCCATCTGGGCGCGCTGCACCCGTCGCCGCATGGAGGGAACGGGTCCTTGTCGACCCCTGCCAGACCCGCCCGCCGCCCCCGGCTCCGCGCCCGGCGGAGTTCCCGGTATCGTTCCTCGGGCGGAATACTAGAACAGGGACAGGAGCTTTTCGTTCGTCTCGCGGAGTCCGACCGAGAACCGGAGGTGCCCGGGGAAACCTATGCCGGCGCCGTCGCGGACCAGAATACCCGCCTTCAGGAGTCGCGCGCGAAGCGCCGCGGGGTCGGGGACGGCGACGAGCAGGAAGTTCGCGTGCGAGCGCGGAAACGAGTAGCCCCGCTTCGTCAGCTCCGCGCTGAGAAAGGCCCGCTCCTCGATCACGAGCCGGCGCGTGCGCTCCAGGTGTTCCTGGTCCTCCAGTGCCGCCAGCGCCGCGACCTGGCCGAGCCGGTTGACATTGTAGGGGGCGCGGACGCGATTGAGGCGGTCGATCGTCTCGGTGCTCGCCACCGCGTACCCCACGCGGAGTCCGGCCAGCCCGGCGATCTTCGAGAAGGTGCGGAGCACGATGAGGCGCGGGTAACGCGCGAGCAGCGTGACGCCATCGGG
>Ga0209180_10000565_pt1 | contig 17288 bp, 19 predicted proteins | sample CZO8metaG_3_FD_188355 | JGI IMG/M metagenome (GOLD analysis project Ga0209180, IMG submission 188355) | Vadose zone soil microbial communities from the Eel River Critical Zone Observatory, Northern California, USA - CZOApr15con2H2.8 metaG... | ecosystem: Environmental > Terrestrial > Soil >...
CAACTTCGCCTTCGTCAAGCCGCCGCAAGGTTCATCGGCGGCCGCCGTCGCCGACGCGCTCCGCGAGCGCCGGGTGCTCATACGGCATTACCATCGGGAGCCGATCGCCGGCTGGTTCCGCATCACCATCGGCACGCGCGAGCAGCACGAACGCCTGCTGGCCGCGCTCAAGGAGATATTGAGTTGAGACCGGAGATGCCAGCCGGATCTTTGGGCCCCATGCGGCCCGATCCGTGCGTTGGGGGGCCTGGCCCTTCGTCGTCGCGCATCTACAGATGCGCTCCTCCTAGGTCCACCCCCGCCTTCGGCTCGGACCACCTGGATGCCCAAATCTCTCGGCTGGCACTCCAGCCCCAACTCAGTTGACCGCAACTCCGACGCGTGACGAGGCCTGGGAGCTCGTTGCCTCGATGACCCAGTCGGACCAGCTCCGCCGGCACATGCGCAGCGTCGAAGCGGCGATGCGCGCGTACGCGCGCCGTTTTGGCGAGGACGAGGAGCGTTGGGCGGTGCTCGGCCTGATCCACGACTGGGACTACGAGTCCGGGCCGACCGCGGAGCTGCACCCGATGCGGGGGATCGCGATGCTGCGCGAGAAGGGCTGGCCCGACGACATCCTCGACGACATCGCTTCGCACGCCGACTACCTCAACGTTCCCCGCGACTCGAACATTCGCAAGGCCCTCAATGCGGTCGATGAGATGTGCGGCTTCATCATCGCCTGCGCTCTCGTCAAGCCGGACAAATCCTTGAGCTCGGTCGAGCCGAGCACCGTGCGCAAGAAGATGAAAGACAAGGCCTTCGCACGCGGCGTGCACCGCGACGAGCTCATCGCGGGGGCGGAGGCGCTCGGTATACCCTTCGACGAGCACGTGGAGATCGTCCGCGATGCGCTCAAGCCGATCGCACAGGAGTTGGGTCTGAATCCATGAGCACGAGGGGCAAGCCACGGGTGCTCCTCATGCATCCAATCCTCGATCCCGGGCCGGCGATCCTCGCCGAGGCGTCTGAAGTGGTCACTTATCCTCCCGACCGGCCGCTCGACGAAGTGAGCATCCGGCAGGCGGCCGAGGGCTGTGTTGGCATCGTGAGCCAGCTCATGGATCCAATTCGCGAGACGGTGCTTTCCAGTCCTGGCCTGAAGATCGTCAGCAACGTCGCGGTCGGTTTCGACAACATCGACCTTGCCGCTGCGACCGCGAACAAGGTAATGGTCACGAACACGCCTGGCGTGCTCGACGACGCCACGTCGGATTTCGCATTCACCCTCTTGATGGCGACGGCACGGCGGGTGGTCGAGGCTGACTACTTCACGCGCCAGGGGAAGTTCCAGGGGTGGGCGATCGACATGATGCTCGGTGCCGATGTTTTCAATGCCACGCTTGGCCTCATCGGCATCGGCCGCATCGGCCGAGGCGTTGCGCACCGCGCCAAAGGCTTCAACATGCGCGTCCTCTATTACGACCCGCAGCCACTCCCACCCGACGCTGAGCAGCAGCTGGCCGCTGCGCGTGTTGACCTGAACCGGCTGCTCGCGGAGTCCGACTTCGTCTCCGTGCACGTGCCCCTGACCCAGGAGACGCACCATCTTCTCAGCACAGCTCAGTTCGGCTTGATGAAGCACAGCGCGATCCTCATCAACACGTCGCGGGGGCCCGTAGTCGACGAAGCGGCTCTGGTCGACGCACTGAATGCAAAGAAGATCGCCGGCGCAGGCCTCGACGTGTATGAGCGCGAGCCCGCGGTTCATCCGGGTCTGCTTTCTCTACCGAATGTCGTGCTGGCGCCACACATCGCGAGCGCGACCACACGGACTCGCTCAGAGATGTCGGCGATGGCCGCGCGCAACATGGCCACGGCGGTGCGCGGTGGGCGACCGCCGAATCTGCTCAACCCCGAGGTCAAGCGATAGCAGTTTCAACGAAGTACAAACTGCTCGCGCTGGATCTCGACGGGACGATCATCGACGCTCATCTGAACCTCGATCCGCGTGACGTCGAAGCGCTGGCGCAGATCATCGCGGCCGGCGTTGAGGTGATCGCGTGCACCGGCAGGCCATTCCCCGGGGCGTTGCCGTGGGTACGCCGGCTTGGCCTCGACGGGCCGATCGTCTGCTACCAAGGTGCGCAGGTGAGGCTTCCGAGCGGCGAGATGATTCTCGACCACGGCATCGCGCACGACCTGGCGATGGAGGTCATCAGATTTGCGCAGGAACGTGACCTACACATCCAGGCATACCGCGACGATCAATTGCTGGTGGCGCGCGACCGGCCGGAAGCCCACGAATACGCGGGGCATGCAGGGATGGAGATCCACGTGGTCGGGGACCTCGATGCGGCGATGGGGCCGACGACGCCGAAGCTCGTCATCGTCGCTCCCAACCCGACGCTGGAGGCTCTGCTGCCGGACATGCGCCGGCGATGGGCGGGCAGGCTAAACGTCGCCACCTCGATGCCGACGTACCTCGAGTTCACCAGCGTTGAGAGCGACAAGGCGACGGCATTGCAGTTCCTTTGCGCGCGGCTCGGTGTTGCCCAAGCGGAGTCGGTCGCCGTCGGCGACGGCCGCAACGACGCATCGATGATCGCGTGGGCGGGCCTGGGCATCGCGATCGAGGGTTCAGCACCGGAAGTCGAGGCGGCGGCCGACCGCACCATCCCAGGTCCGGGCAAAGGTGGAATCAAGCAGCTCGCGGACCTGTTGGTGCGATCGTGAGCACGTTGCTCCTCGTTCACGCCCACCCGGACGACGAGGCCATAACGACCGGCGGCGTGATGATAAAAGCGCACGAGGACGGGCACCGCGTAGTGCTCGTCACGGCGACACGTGGCGAGGTCGGCGAGATCCACAACATGGATGAAGCCGCAACGCGCCCGCACCTCGCGGAGGTGCGTACGAAAGAACTGGAGAACGCGTCTCGGATCCTCGGCGTCGACCGCGGCGAGTTCCTCGGCTATCGCGACTCGGGCATGGTCGGAACCGCGGACAACGAGAACTCCACCTCGTTTCACCAGGCACCGCTGGGGGAGGCGGCCGCAAAGCTGGCAATGATCTTTCGTCAGGAAAAGCCGGAGGTGGTGGTGACGTACGCCGAGGACGGCATCTACGGTCACCCGGACCATGTCAAGGCTCATTTCGTGACCATCGCGGCGCTGGACTCGCTTCTGCAGTCGAGCGAGCCCTGGACGCCGAAGAAGCTCTACTACACGGCGCTACCGCGCTCGATGATGCAGGCTTTCCGGGAGCAGATGCCCGAGGAGGCGCGTCGCGACGACACCATCGGCGCGACCATCCGGGGCACCCCGGATGAATTGGTGACGACGAGGGTCGACGTGGGCGAGTTCATCGATCGCAAGCGGGCGGCGTTCGCCGCGCACGTGAGCCAGAACGACCCGAACTCATGGTTCGCGAACATGGCGGACCAGATCTATCGCCTGGCATTCGGCACCGAGTACTATCAGCTGGCGCGCGGCAAACCAGGATCGGCACTGCCGGAGCCGGACCTCTTCGTGGGGATCGATTAAGCCCGCCGCGTACACTCGCAAATAGCCATGGAAGTCATCAGGATCACGCCTCGCGGCTACTGCCACGGCGTGGTCGATGCGTTCCGGATCGCCAAGCGCGTGCGCGAGGAGACCAATGGCCCGGTGCACATGCTGGGCATGCTCGTCCACAACACGCACGCAACGGACGACCTCCAGGCGCAGGGGATCGCTTTGGTCGATCCGCCCGACCGGCTGGCGGGCCTCGAACAGATCAAGGACGGCACCGTGATCTTCACGGCGCACGGCGTGTCGCCACAGGTCAAGCAGCGTGCAGTGGAGCGAGGCTTGACGGCGATCGACGCCACCTGCTCAGACGTGGTGCGGACCCACGAGCTCGTCGCCGACCTCGCCGGCAAGGGTTATGAGGTGGTTTACATCGGTCGCAAGGGACACCCCGAGCCTGAGGGCGTCGTGGGCGAGGCGCCCGGAAAGGTGCACCTGGTCCAGGACCCCGAGGACATCGACGCCCTGAAGCTCGAAGGCGATCGGATCGCCGTCACTTGCCAGACGACCCTTTCGGTTTGGGACACGGAGGACCTCATCGGCCGCGTCAAGTCACGCTACCCGCAGGCTGAGGTCCACAACGAGATCTGCCGCGCCACTCAGGAGCGGCAGGAGGCGGCGGTCGAGGCCGCTGCGCAGGTGGACGTGGTGATCGTGGTCGGCAGCCCGCGCTCCTCCAACTCGCTGCGACTTGTCGAGGTGGTCAAGAAGCTCGGCAAGAAGCCGGCTTACCTGGTCGACCGGCTAGAGGACCTTGAGCTCGCCTGGCTGAAGGGGGCGAAAAAGGTGGGCGTCACGAGCGGGGCCTCGACCCCGTCGCAGCTGACCCGGCGGGTCATCGAGTACATCGAGGCCCTGGAACCGCCGGTCTAAGTTCGGCGGAGCCTCTTCATCACGCGGCTGAGCGCACCGGTGGGCGGGGCCGAAGCCGGCACGGTGACCGGCGCAGGCTGCGGAGCCGCGTTGGCAGCGGGGACGGGAGGCTGGCCGGCTGCCGTAAAGGCATCTTGGCCGGATGAGCCGCCGGCCCGTGGGCGCCGGCGCCGGCGCCGCCTGGCGGTGCTCGTCTTCTCGGCAGCCCCTGTGGGCGCAACTTCGACCGGGGGTGGTGCCGGCTCGAGCGGCTTTGCCGTGGCGGGCGACCGCCTACCTCGACGCCTCCGCGACGCCGGAGCGGCCGCAGCGCCGTCGGCGGCTTGGGCGGTTTGGGCGGGTTGGACCGGCTGGGTCCGGGCGGCCTGAGCCTTGCGCCGCACGCTGGCTCCTACCTCCCCTTCCGCGCACATGGCTCCATCGGCGGTGTGAACGTCCACCCTCCACACGACGATCGCGGTGGGGGCCCCGCCGACGGGCGGCCGCTTCTGGGTCAGGGTCCAACGGGCGTAGATGGTCTCCCCGGCCCTTACCGGGCGCGGGAACTTCCAGTTCAGCCACTCCCATTCGGCCACCGAGGGAAGGGGCATGTCCATCGTTCCGAGGCCTATGGCCACCGCCACCAGCAGGGCCGGCGGGGCGAAGCGCGCGCCGGCGTGACCGGCATCGATCGCGAGTGGGGAGAAGTCGCCGGCGACCCCGGCGAAGAGCGCGATCTCAGCCTCCGAGATGGTGCGCCGCCGGGTCGTCCACTCACCGCCGAGTGGTAGGTCGTCGAAAGAGATCGGCTCCAGGTCGCGAGCGAGTATAGCGGGGATAGCGGGGATCAACCTGTCGACCCGCGGCGTTACCCTATGGCAAGTTCGAACCCGGGGAGGGTTTCCGTGCCCGATATAGCGTCCGTTCTTCTGATCACCTCGGTGCTGTTCATCATCGCGGTGATCCTGCTCACGATCGCCCTCATGCGGATGCGTGGAATGACGCGCCGCCTGCAGGAGGCGCTCGAGGACGAGAGCGGCGCACGCGATCGGGCCGCGCTCCTGCTGGCGATGGCTTCCGCCGTCAACTCCTCGCTAGGCCTGGAAGAGGTCCTGGATGTCGCGATCCGGCACGCCGGTCGCATCATGGGCGCGGTCGCGGGCTCGATGTACCTGGTGGTACCGGGCAAGACGGAGATGCGCCGCCAGGCTCAGTACGGCCTCACGCACCGCCCGCGTGGCAGCGTCCGCGCCCTCAGCGAAGAGCCCCTGCGATCAGCCCTGGCGGCCATGCGGCCGGTCGTCGTCCGGCTGGCGGAAGACTCCGCACCCGGCCTCGAGGCGGGAGGTCACCCGCAGCACGTGCTCGTGGTTCCCGTACAGCGCTCAGGCCAGCTGATGGGTGCGCTGGAGCTCTACCTGAATGCGTGGCGCGAGCTGACTGAAGACCAGAGCGATCTGCTGATCGGAGTCGCATCGCAGGCCGCGATCGCCATCCGCCATGCGCAGCTCTTCCAGGCGCAGGAGGAGAACGCGCTGACGGACGAGCTGACCAAGCTTCCGAACCGGCGAGCGCTGGCGCAGCAGTTCCTCAAGGAGACCACGCGAGCGCGCCGCCACCACAAGCCGATCGCTTTCTTGATGGTCGACCTCGACCACTTCAAGCAAGTCAACGACACCTACGGCCACCTTCACGGCGATGCAGTGCTCGCCGAGCTGGCCTCGATCCTGAGCACCGGCGCGCGGGAATCCGATGTCTGCGCCCGATACGGCGGCGAGGAGTTTGCGCTGGTGCTGCACGAGACGAACGACGCCGGGGCGCGCATCCTCGCGGAACGCATTCGGGCGAAGGTCGCCGCGCACACGTTTCCGGGCGGTTTGAAGCTCACGATCAGCATCGGCGTCGCGGCGACTGCTGAGGCGGCGCTGTTCACCAGCCTCATCGAGCGCGCTGACCAGGCCCTCTACGCGGCGAAGATGGGCGGCCGCAACCAGGTGCGTGTGTCGGACATGAAGGCGGCGCCCTCCAAGCAACAGCAGCACGCGTAAATTCGCGGGGGGGACAGATGTCCCCCGCCGCGGACCCTCCCCTCTCCTCGGCCACGCTTGGCGGCGTTTGGAAGGTGGCGCGCGGGGGGACGGCCGGAGTAAATCCGGCCTAAGGCTCCACTCGGCTCCAGCTGGCACGCTTAGTTTCGCGGGGGGGACAGATGTCCCCCGCCGCGGACGCACCCCTCTCCTCGGCCACGCTTGGCGGCGCTTGGAAAGTGGCGCGCAGGGGGACGGCCGGAGTAAATCCGGCCTAAAGCTCCACTCGGCTTCAGCTGGCACGCTTAGGTGCGCGGAGGGGACAGATGTCCCCCCCGCGGACCCTCCCCTCTCCTCGGCCACGCTTGTCGGCGCTTGGAAGGTGGCGCGCCGGGGGACGGCCGGAGTAAATCCGGCCTAAGGCTCCACTCGGCTTCAGCCGGCTACGCGTAGATTCGTGGGCGATGGCCCACTACTGCGTGAGATGCGGCTCCCAGCTCGAGACAAGGCACTTCGAAGGTCGTCAGCTCGAGGCCTGTCCCAACGACGACTTCGTGCTCTGGCGCGATCCCAAAGTGGCGTCGGCCGTCGTCGTCGAGACTGATGGCGGCGTGCTGCTCGGCCGCCGCGCGATCGATCCCGGCTACGGCTTGTGGTGCCTACCCGGCGGGTTTGTCAACGATGACGAGCACCCGGCCGACGCCGCGGTGCGGGAGTGCATGGAGGAGATCAGCGCGGCCGTCGAGCTGACGTCTCTGATCGGCGTGTATCACATCGCGAAGACAGATGCGCCGAGCATGGTCGGGATCGCCTACCGGGGACGTCTCGCCGACGGTGCGACGCCAAGGCCCGGCTCTGAGATGCTCGAGGTCGGAGTGTTTCCAATCGACGCGCTTCCGCCGCTTGCGTTTCCAAGCCATCGCCACGTGCTCGATGAGTTCATCAAGTCCCGGGTGCCGGTGGAGGCATCCGGACCGCGGCGCGCCGGCGCAAGGGCTCCGCGTGAAAAGCGGCCATCACGAGCGCCAGCGCAACCGCGGCCGCGGAGCACGCGGTAAACCCAGCGGCGTAGCCGTAGTTCTGCACCACCGGGCCGAACAACAGCGGTCCGGCGGAAAGCCCCAGGAAGAGCACGGTCCCGTAAATCCCCATGGTCACGCCGCGCGTGGATACCGCCGAGAGGTCGGCGAAGACGACTCCCATCGCGACGAAGGCCGTGGCCATGAACGGCGTCGCTGCCACGAGCACGATCGCGGGCGCCCAAAAGCCGGTCAGGTGGCCGAGGACGATAGCCGCCGCGGACCAGACCACCACGCCGACGAATACGATCGGCCAGCGGCGCCGGGCGCGGTCGACCAGCATCCCGCCCGGGATTCTCGAGGCGCCGTTGGCCACAGCCTGCAGGGCGAGGAGCAAGCCGACCTGCGCGCTCGGCAGCCGCAAGGCTTCCTTCCCGAAGATCGGAAGAAACGCGCCGACGGTGCCCCAGGCGAGCGAGGCGGCGACCAGCCCGATCACGACTGGTACGAAAGCCGTTTGGGTGAACAGCGAGCGAAGAGGATCACGCAGCGCAAGTCCGCGCCGCGACGATTGGCGCGTACCGCTGGCGGCCAGGCCGCCAGGGATGGTGAAGACGAGCAGAGCGGTCGTCACCGCCAGGTCGGTCCGGATATCGAGCCAGTTCAGCAGAACGCCGGCGATGGAAGGACCTATGAAGAAACCCGCCTGCATCGAGAAGGTGAGCCACCCCATCGCGCGGCCGAGCCTGCCGCTCTTCACCGATTCGGTCACCGCTGAGAACAGTGCCGCCTGCTGGGCGCCGCCACCAAGTCCGCCGACGATCTGCCAGATGAACAGCGGGAGGACCGTCGTGGTGGCGGCGGCCGCGAGCTGGGAGCCCGCAGCGACGACGAGCGAGAAGATCAGCAGCGATCGAGCGCCGAAGCGGTCGATGAGAAGTCCGGAAGGCAAAGAGAGAAGGGCCGCGGCCAGGGTGCCCACCGAGAAGAGCGCGCCGACCTGGAATCGATCTGCGCCCAGCCCGTGCGCGTAGAGCGGGATGGTGAGGCCGCGCGCAGAAAGCGCGGCGAACGATGCGCCGGCCGCGATGTAGATCGCGAGCGTCCGCCGCGATTCGAGGACGCCCAGCCGCACGACACCTAACATAGCGGCGCATGGTCCGCGAGCGGGTCGGCGACTGGCGCTTGGCCTGGCGGTTCGCGCTTGCGGGCCTCATCGCGGGCATGCTGGTGACCGCGTTCGGTTACTTCGGCCTGATCAACAGATCATTCGATGCGGCCCAGGATCAGCTCTTTCCCGCTCCCTCGCCTGATTCGCGCATAACGCTGGTCGCGATCGATCAGAAATCCAACGACCGGCTCGGCACTTACCCGTGGCTCAACTCTTATCACGCGAAGGTGATCAACTACCTCGCCAGCCTCCACCCCGCAGTGATCCTGTTCGACATCGTCCTCGACCATGACACGGGATTCGATCCTGAATTTCCCACCGACAACAGTGATGCCGACCTCTCATCGGCGATCAGGTCGGCGGGCAAGGTGGTCCTAGTCTGCACCGCTGACGACAGGCCCCGGCCCGAGTTCGCTAACTTCGCCGCAGCCGTCGGCGAGCGCGGGTTTGCGACCCCCGACGCTGCTAATTCGATCCGGGGAGTGGAGATTCATCCCACCCAGACGTGTCCTCAGAACGAAGCACAGGAGCCGGCTTTCCTGCAAGCGCTGAGGATCTCGCAAGGCATCAGCTCGACCCTTTCCGTAAACGCCGCTGGAACCGCGGCCGTCTTCGGGCCGCATCACATTCCGCTTGTCGCGAACCAGATGCTGATCAATTTCACCAAGGGCGGAAGCCCGACCTGCCCGTACGTCGACGCCCTCAATGCCAGCTGCCCGCACCCCGAGGCCATTACCAATCACATCGTCGTCGTCGGCCTGAAGCTCATCGATGCGGGCGATGTTTACTCGCAGGCGGTCAGCTTTCCGCACGACCGCAGCTTCTGCCCGCCCGCCCGGCAGAAATGCATGCTCGACAACCAGAACTACGGCTACCGAATCATGGGCGACGCCATGAGCACTGTCCTGTCCGATCGGTACATCCACGAGCAGCCGCCAATCTCGATGTACCTCGCGATCCTTCTCTTATCGACGATCGTGGGCCTGGTCGTCTACGTGCTGTCCTTTCGCAGCGGGATGCTCCTGACCGCGGTGATCCTGCTCGCTTACTTCGCCATCACCATCGTGCTTGGACAGAACGGCTACTTGAGCGATCCCCTCTATGCTCCAATCGCCATCGCACTGGCGGCATCGTTCTCACTGGGAGCGCGCTACGTGCTCGAGGAGCGCGAGCGGCGCAAGGTTGAGCTGATCTTCGGCCATTACATCGATCCCAGGATCGCCCGACAGCTCACGGCGTCGAAATCGATCGACGAGATCATCTCGCACGGCGAGAGGCGCGACCTGACGATGCTGTTCGTCGACATCCGCGGCTTCACCGCGATGTCGGAAGCCATGCGCGCCGAGGATGTGCTCGCGGTGGTGCAGGAGTACCTCGAGGAGATGAGCGCGCTCATCTTCAAGTGGGACGGAACCATCGACAAGTTCGTCGGCGACGAGATCGTTGCGATCTGGAATGCTCCAGTCGAGCAGCCGGACCATGCGCTCCTCGCCTTGCGCTGCGCGTACGACCTGGTGAACGAGGCGCCGTCGCTGCTGGCCAAGTTGGTGGCCAAGCGGTTGCCGCCGATCAGCTGGGGCGTCGGCATCAACACGGGGCCGGCAGTGGTTGGGAATATGGGCACGAAAGACCGTCTCCAGTACACGGCGCTGGGCGACACCGTCAACACAGCGGCTCGTTTTTGCGGAGCTGCAGAGGCTTTCACCGTGATCATCGGCCAGCCGACCTTCGACGCGTGTGCAGACTTCGTCGCCATCGACCAGATGCCAGGGATCCAGCTCAAGGGCAAGTCGGCGGAGACCTTCAGGGTGTTTCGTGTCAGCGCGATTCGCCAGGATGTGTCGTCGCCCTGGGTGCCCTTCCCCACCGAGGCGGCGATGTCGGCCTACTCGGCCCAGAAACGATGAGCGTCGAACGCGCCGCGGAGCTGATGGCACGGGCGCGTGCGGGGGTCGCGCTCACGGGGGCCGGCATTTCCGCCGAGAGCGGCATCCCAACCTTTCGCGGCGCGGGCGGTCTTTGGGCTCAGTACGACCCGGTCAAGGTGGCGTCGATCGACAACTTCCTGCGGGATCCAAGCGCGTACTGGAAGGTCGCGAAGGAACGCGGTCCGGCGGTGCTCGCGGCTCGGCCAAACCCGGGCCACCATGCGCTCGCCGCGCTGGAGAGAGCGGGCCGATTGATCGCGGTCGTGACCCAGAACACAGATGGGCTGCATCAAGACGCCGGCAGCCGGCGCGTGATCGAGCTGCACGGCTCGGGCCGGACCGTCCAGTGCCTCGATTGCGGATCGCGCGAAAGTCGCGCCGAGGTTCAGGCTCGGCTGGAAGTTGAGATGCCCCCGCGCTGCAAGATGTGCGGCGGCATCTTTATGAAGCCGACGGTCGTTCTCTTCGGCGAAGCGATGCCGATCCCCGCTGTCGAGGAAGCATTCGCGCTGGCTAGGGCGGCCGACGTGATGCTCGTGGTGGGCTCCTCTCTCGTCGTATACCCCGCCGCGCACATCCCGTCTGCGGCCGTCGACCACGGCGCGACCCTGATCGTGGTCAACGCCGAACCGACGCCGCTGGACCGGATCGCGGAGGTAGTCATCCGCGGGCGGGCGGGTGAAGTCCTGCCTGAGCTGGCGACGCTGACATCAGCCGCCTAGAACCGTCACGCTCCCTGCACTGATCGGTGTGCCGTCGACGACGAGGTTGCCGACCTCGTCGATGTCCTGGACGGTTCCTTCAACGATGCGATCGGGTAGCTCCACGCGAACCTTCTGGCCGATGGTGTCGGAAAGCTCGCGCCAGCGGCCGACGACCTCGCCGGCCGGCGCCGACGCCCAACGTTCCATGGCCGCGCGGAGCCGCTCCAACAGCTCAGCGCGAGGCTCGTCGAGCTTGGCAGCGTCCTCGGGCGCCCAACTGAGGTTGATCCCGATGCCGCATACGGCCCGCGAAGGCGATGCCTCGACAAGAATCCCGCCGACCTTGCGACTGTCGAGGAGCAGGTCGTTGGGCCATTTCAATCGAACGCCTCGGCCGCACGCCTCGGCGGCCGCTATTCCGGCGGCGAGGCTCAACAGGGGATTTGGTTGGAGGACGAAGGAAACGAGAAGCGCTGAGCCGGGTGGCGAGTCCCAGCGGTGCGAGAGGCGGCCGCGGCCATGAGTCTGGTAATCGGCCATAACCACCGACCCGATCGGCAGCGTGCGCGCGACGTCTTGGGTCGATCCCACCGACTCCAGATGCACGAACCTTGGCCCTTCCATGAGGACACTAAGCTAACGGCGTGAAGATCCACCGTGCGGCCACCCTGGTCGCTATCACGCTGCTCGCGGTCGGGGTGCTGGCAGTGATGATGGTCACCGCGGTCGCGACCTTCGACAGCCGCAGCCTGATCGCGCTGGTGGTCGTACTGGTGGCGGCCGCCGCGGGTGGCATCGGCTTCAGCTGGAAGCGTTACTACAAGCGCTGAGTTCCACATATACATGCTGCGGCTCGGGTACAAGGCTTCGGCCGAACAATTCGCACCACGCGCGCTTCTCGATTTCGCCGTCGACGCCGAGCGGAGCGGCTTCGACAGCGTTTTCGTCAGCGACCACTTCCAGCCCTGGCGCCACTCCGACGGCCACGCGCCGTTTGCGTTTGCCTGGCTCGCCGCCACCGGCGAACGAACGAGGCGAGTCCAGCTCGGCACCTCGGTCACAACGCCCACATTTCGCTATCACCCGGCGATCGTCGCGCAGGCGTTTGGGACCTTGGGGTCGTTGAATCCAGGACGGATGATCCTGGGTGTCGGCACGGGAGAGCACCTCAATGAGGGCGCTCTCGGGATTACATGGCCCGACAACAAGGAGCGTTTCGCCCGATTGCGGGAAGCCATCAAGCTGATCAAGCTGTTGTGGGCCGAGCAGAGCGTGACGTTCGACGGGGAGTATTACCACACGCGAAACGCGACGATCTATGACAAGCCCGATGAGCCGATTCCCATATACGTCGGAGCCGGCGGTCCTCAGGTTGCGAAGTACGCAGGGCGCGCCGGCGACGGTCTCATCTGCACTTCCGGCAAAGGCACGGAGCTCTATTCCGAGCAGCTATTGCCTTCGTTCGCGGAAGGCGCAACGGCGGAGGGACGCGATCCTTCGTCACTCGACAGGATGATCGAGGTCAAGGTCTCGTACGACATTGATCGGCGACGCGCGATGGAGGACACGAAGATCTGGGCTGCGCTGGCGCTGCCTGCGGATGTCAAAGCCGATGTCGATGATCCGCGGGAGATGGAGCGTCTCGCACGCGACGCTGAAGGCATCGCGCATCAGCGCTGGCTCGTGTCGAACGATCCGGAGGAGCACCTCGAGCAGCTCCGACCATACCTCGAGCTCGGTTTCAACCACCTCGTGTTCCACTCGCCCGGCAACGATCAGGCGCGATTCCTCGATCTATACAGCAAGCAGATCCTGCCCCGGATTCGCGAGAGGTGGGGTGGCGCATGAGCACCTGGGTGGTGGTGCTGGTGAAAGACTTCGAGTTCGCGAAGCAACGTCTGGGTCCCGCCCTCGATCCGCACCAACGGAGGGCGCTTGCTCGGCGCAACGCATCGCGCGCGATTCGCGCCGCGGGTGCCGCCGAACATCGCCTGGTCGTGGCCGGCAGCGACGAGGCGGCCGCCCTGGCGGCAGAGCTGGGCGCAGAGGTTCTGATCGAACCGCGCCAGGAAGGGCAAAACGTCGCTGCTCAGCGCGGCCTCGCTCGCGCAATCGAGAACGACGCGGATGCGGTGCTACTTCTTTCCAGCGACCTTCCCCTCGTAACCAAGAAGTCGGTGCGTGATCTGCTCCGCGAGGCGAGCAAGCTCGCTCCACCGGTGGCGGTGGCCGTGCCGGCGACAGGTCGTGGCGGCACCAACGCGCTGTACCTCCATCCACCTCGTGCGATCGGGCTGCATTTCGGCGCCGACTCGCTGGTGGCCTTCCGCCGCGAGGCGCAGGGCTTGGGCGTTCGGTTCGAGATCCACATCTCGCCCGCGATGGCTCTTGACCTCGACGAGCCCGCAGACCTGGCTCGCCTCCGCCGCGCGGTGTGAATCGCATCGAGCTTCTTGCGGTCGAGGGCCTTCCTGAGGTCAATGCCGGCGACGATCTCGGCGAGCTCATCAGCTCGCGGGCGAAGCTTGAACCAGCCGATGTGCTGGTGGTCGCGCAGAAGGTGGTGTCGAAATCTGAGGGCAAGATCCGGCATCTATCCACTGTGGTTGCCGGTGACGAGGCGAAGCGAATCGCCAAGCAGCTGATTGCGGCGCCCGATCCTCGCCTGGTCCAGGTGATCCTCGACGAAAGCGTGCGGGTGCTGCGCTCTTATCGTGTGCTGATCACCGAGACGCGCCATGGCTTCGTGTGCGCCAACTCCGGGGTCGACCAATCGAATGTGAGCGAGCCTGATGTCGTCACGCTTCTGCCGGATGACCCGGACGCCAGCGCTCGCGCCATTCGCGAGCGTATTCGCGAGCGATCCGGCGTCGAGGTTGGCGTCATCGTGTCGGATACGTTCGGGCGGCCGTGGCGCCTGGGCATCGTCAACGTGGCGCTGGGTGTTGCGGGGCTCCCCGCGCTGATCGACCTGCGCGGAACGCCGGACGACGCGGGGAGGGAAATGCATGCGACCGTGCTCGCGATCGCCGACGACCTCGCATCCGCGGCGGGCCTCGTGATGCGAAAGACGGCGCGGACGCCGGTGGTCGTCATCCGCGGCCTCGAGCTGACCGGCGATGGCCACGGCCGAGATCTAGTGCGCCCCGCCGCCGAAGACGTGTTCCGGTGAAGGTCGTAGTCCTGGCCGGCGGTACAGGCGGCGCAAAGATCGCATCCGGCTTCCAGGGGCTGCTTTCACCAGGCGAACTCACGGTAATCGCCAACACGGGCGATGACGACGAATTCTGGGGGCTGCTGGTGAGCCCGGATGTCGATGCAACGATCTACCGCCTTGCCGGCGTGTTCGACGAATCGGTGGGGTATGGGCAGAGAGGGGATACGTTTTCGGCCCTGGAAGCCCTGGGCCGCCTGGGCGAACCGACATGGTTTCGCATTGGCGACCGCGACCTTGCCACCCACGTTTTGCGGGCGGAGATGCTGGACCGCGGCTGCCGCCTTACAGAAACAGCCCTCGAGCTCAGCCGCCGTTTTGGCGTGGCGACGCGCGTACTCCCCATGACCGATGACAGGGTCCGGACTTTCTTCCAGACGGAAAACGGGACGCTGTCGTTTCAGGAGTACTTCGTGCGAGAACACCTGGCGCCGGCGCTGCTTGCCATCGACATCAGGGGCGGTGACTCCGCGCAGCCAACGGCGGAAGTGCAGGCAGCATTGGCCGAAGCCGACCTGGTTGTGATCGGGCCTTCCAACCCGCTCATCTCGATCGCCCCAATCCTCAAGGTGATCGGTCGGCTGCTGCGCCCAGAGCGCACGGTTGCGGTGACGCCGATCGTCGGTGGGGCGGCATTGAAGGGACCGACGATCGAGATGCTTCGCGCGCTCGGATTCGACGCTTCGCCAGTGGAGGTCGCTCGTATTTATCAGGAAGTGGCCGGGACTTTTGTGCTCGATTCACGCGATGCCGGCGTGGCGGGTGAGATCGAAGCGATGGGCTATCGGGTGCTGGTGCGCGACACGGTCATGACGGACGGCGGCGGAGCGCTGGCAAAAGCGATCGCGGAGTTGTTCTAGCCCTCGCTACTCAGGTCACGTGGGAGTTGGCGACCATGACGACGACCCCGATCAGCACCATGACGAGTCCGACGACGAGCACCGCGTACTGCGCGACGGCGATCGCGGCGCTCGGCTTCTTGATGATGTCTTCCGCCTCGTCACCAGGCAGCTCGCCGGCCGCAAGCTGCCACGAAGCGCCCGTCTGCCCCTGCTTCTCCTTGCCCTTCTTGTCTTTCCTGTCTTTCCTGTCTTTCTTTTCCTTCTTGTCTGTTCTCTCGGGGGCCTGTTGTCCAGGGACGCCTCCACCGACGATTTCCCAAGACGCCCCTCCACCGGATGGCGTCGACACCTGGGGCGCGACCGCCTCGGCCATCGGGGCGACGGGGGCCGGCGCAAATGTCTCCGCCGGGGCGGGATTCCAGACTTCCTCGGGCGGTGGCGCGTAGGTAGGTGCGGATGGCGTGTAGGGCGGAGGACTTGGGGGCGCCATGCTCGGCGGCGGTGGCGGCACCGTTGGCCCGACCTCCCACGCCTGTTGCTCTTGTGACGGTGGCGGGGGTGGAGGCGCGTCCGGTCGTGCGGCCGGTGGGCCCCAGGTTGCGGTTGGAATGGCAGTCTTGGCCTCCATTCCTGGAGCGGCGAATGAGGCGGCCTGGGCAGCCTCTTGCTCCGCTCGTTTGCTCGTCGGTGCGAGCGTGCGCTGCCGGGCCGCGCGTACCTTGCGCTCGATCTGGGACCGTCGCGCCGAGTACATCGATTTGTCTTGCACCGATCTGTGGCGCATGACGAAGAACACGGAGACGATGCCGATCACAGCAACGAGCGGTCCGGCGGCGATCTCGAACAGACCCATAGGCGCCGATTATCCGTGATCGGTCCACGATCGGTGCATATGTGACAATCGCCGCCGTGGCACTCTACGATCGCCTGCAATCTGAGCTCGTCGACGCGCGACGACGTCGCGACGAGCTGACTTTGAACACACTCTCGCTGCTCAAGAGTGAAGTCGTGCGCGCGACCAAAGAGGCCGGTGCGAGTGGATCCATTGATGACGGCCTCGTCGAGCGGGTCGCCCGCAAGGAGGTCAAGCGCCGGCAGGACGCGATCGAGGCGTATCGCAAAGGCGGACGTGAGGAGGCGGCGAAACGAGAAGAGGCAGAGATGGCGATCCTCCGGACTTATCTACCCGCGTCGATGACGCCCGAGCAGGTTGAGGCGGAGGTCGGTGCCGTCATCGCCGAGCTGAAGCCGGATGGCCCGAATGCCTTCGGCGCCGTGATGAAGGCCGCTACGGCGCGACTCGCCGGGCGGGCCGAGGGCGCGCAGATCGCAGCCGCGGCGCGCAAGCTCCTTGCCTCCTAGGACGACGAAGAAGAAAGCCAAGAAGGCAGCGCCTGTGCCGCGCCTGCCCCGCGGGGCGAGGACGCGAGCGCTGCTGACAGTGCAGCGACTCAAAGAGCTCTATCCGGCGGCGACCGAGCTGACCTTCGAGAGTCCGTATGAGCTCTTGATCGCGACGATTCTGTCCGCTCAGACCACCGACAAGATGGTCAACCTGGTGACCCCGAAGCTTTTCGCCCGGTACCCGGCGGCTCTCGACCTTGCCGCTGCGGATCCCGCCGAGGTCGAGGGCATCATCAAGCCCACCGGGTTCTATCGAGTCAAGTCACGAAGGATCATCGACGCCAGCCGAAAGCTGGTTGAGCTGTTCGACGGGGTGGTGCCGGCGACGATGGAGGACCTGCTCAAAATTCCCGGCATCGGCCGAAAGACGGCCAACGTGATCCTCGGCGCCGGTTTCAACCAACCAGGGTTCGCTGTCGATACACATGTCATCCGCCTGACGAATCTGCTGAAGCTCGTGTCCTCGCGGGATCCGGTCAAGATCGAGCGGCAGGTGACCTCGATGGTGCCGCCGGAGGAGTGGACGGGGTTGTCGTTGCGTTTGATCCTGCATGGGCGGCGGGTGTGCATCGCGCGGCG
>Ga0209180_10000570_pt1 | contig 17217 bp, 11 predicted proteins | sample CZO8metaG_3_FD_188355 | JGI IMG/M metagenome (GOLD analysis project Ga0209180, IMG submission 188355) | Vadose zone soil microbial communities from the Eel River Critical Zone Observatory, Northern California, USA - CZOApr15con2H2.8 metaG... | ecosystem: Environmental > Terrestrial > Soil >...
CGATGGAGGAGGAAGTGCGCTCCTTCCACTGCCCTGCATACAGGGTCGCTGACTTGTTCCACGTGCGTGGCGGAACTGGTGGGCGCTCGGTGAATTGCTTCCCACGGGCCTGTGCCTTCGCTTTTCGCTTTTTCCACCTGGAGAGATGTGAATAAAAGGAACGAGCTGATCCAAGAGCAGCATGGATGGCTGCTCGCCGAAACAGCGCGGGAATATCCTCTCCGATATCTTCCAGGGGCATGGCTGGTGTTGGATTCTTTTTCGTCGTGTGGGTGAGCTTTTCAAGAGCTCTGAGCGCCTCTTTATTGGAGAGATCGAGCACTCGCTCATGTGCCTGGATGACCTCAAAATAGAAGGCAGCCACCTGATTGAAGAGCACCTGATTGGCAGCAAACCACGCAGCGTGAGCGTCCTGGTAGTGCAAGACCTGCTTGATGGTCGTGGTTGCTTTTGCCATACTAGCCCCCTTTCTGAGCGTTGAGAGAGTCCTGGATTGTTTGCGCACTGACAGCACCCGCTGTCGAGGAAAAATACGAACGTGTCCACAGCGATGGAAGCTTTGAGAGCATGGGCTTGCATGCTTTTCGAAGGAAGAAGGAGGCATATCCCTTCAATTCCTTAGCAGAGGTTATACCGCAAATTCAACAGACTGTCAACAACAATGGCAAGGGCTAAAGCCTGCGAGAAACCCGCCTATCCGCCTGGGTTCAAACCACAGCGGCTTGCGGCGGGTTCTTTTCTGTCAGCTTTTTGACTCAGTAAGATCAACCGAAAGCTATCCATTGTCAAGGGATTGTGATCCCAGCCGCCATAGTACGCCTTCACTCGTAGGCCTGCCATGGCCAACATATGAGCCAGTTCTGTGAGCGTGTAGATACGCAAAGACTGGCTATACTCAGTGCGTTGACCATCAGAGGTTAACATGGTCACTACTATGTCATTCTTGCTGGTAAGCAGATCGAAGGTGCGTTCTTCCAAGACAATCAGCCCATCGGGATAGTGGCTGATCGCTTGAGAGGCATAGTGGCGCATGAGTCCGTCTCGTTGCAACGTCTCCAACAAGAAAAGGCCACCCGGCTTGAGAGCCTTGTACACTTGCTGAAGCACTTTCTGATCCTCGTCCTCGTCCTCCAGGTAGCCAAAGGCGGTAAAAATGTTGATGACCGCATCAAACTCGAGCTCAAATGGAATAGTCCTCATGTCGCTATGCACCCAGCGTACCTGGACTTGCTGTGCATCGGCTTGTACCTGTGCCTCATGGAGAAAGACTTCGCTCAAATCTTGACCAGTCATCTGGTAGCCGCGCTTGGCAAGAGAAATGGTATGGCGTCCATGACCGCAGCATAAATCTAAGATGCTACTACCTGCTGGCAGCGCCAGAAGAGTAACAATGCCATCAACTTCTCTCGCTGTTCGTTCAGCAGGCAAAACCGGAGCATTCTTACGTACCTAAATTTGGCACCAATTAGCGGCGTTCTGGTGCCAGGAACACAGGACGAGACCGCTTCCGCTCATGGTCGGCGCCTGTTGGCACTCCACAGCTCCATGGTACCTAACTGAATGGCAACCTGAGCTGGAGCCAACAGACGATGCAAGGAGCCAACCAAGGGAGGTGCCAAGGGGGCAGCCTGATTGAGCACAATCTGAACGATCTTCTGACCTGGGGTATCCATGACGAGAAACCCACTGACATGAAACACGTCTCGCACCATGCGCAGCGTGCCATAGTGCTGCAAAGGCGAGGCTGCCAGAAAGGCTCGGGACCACACGACCACATTGTGAGCCAGGCAGCCCAGCAGCATGACCATTTGTTGAGCTTCAAAGCGCTTCTTGCTCCGCTTGCCGATGCCCAAGCCCTGCTTGTCGCCTTTAAACGAGTTCTCCACTCCCCCACCACGCTGGTCATAGAGAGAAACAGAGGCCTGCAACACAGCCACAGGATCGTGGCGAGGCTTCGCTTCTTGTCCTGTCAGACCCAACATCTGAGCGTCGGTCAAGGTCGAGATCAAGACTCCGACCGCCCATTGCCCGTCATGCTTACGGCAGCGCACAGCAATACGTCGGACAGGGCGGACATACTCGGTGGCCGGTTGGGTCACCCAACCGATCTGACGCCCTTCTACCTCCTGATCCTCCACCCACCTCTCTACACTTTGCGCCAAGCGCCGGGTGCGAGCGCTGGAATAGTCTTTGCCATGGATCTGGTAGCCTCGCCTAAGCAGCCAGTTTACGTCGTCCAAGCTGCCCCCACCGGCGTCGATGCGGACCAGAGTGCGACGGCGTTTGGCTCTGTCCAGGTGCAAGGTCGTTTCGGCGGCTTGCATCAGCGGACGCAAGGCCCTGGTCAGTTGAATAGTCCCGCCAAAGAGCTGGTCCACTACTACCTCATCGTAGCAGCTTGCCAGCACTCGCCCCAATTGCCGTCCCCGCCGATTGCGCTGGTTGACGAAAAACCCTTTTGTGGCAAAGGCGGCTTTCTTTCCACACGGCATCCCGCTCATGTCCACATCCAGGAGTTGCAAGCTGGCTCGGTAGTCGTGCCGGTAGCCCTGACTGTGCTGGCGATAGATCATGTCCATTGCTTGCTCCATTTGTTTCACATTCTCAGCCGTGCAGGCGTTCAACATCCCTTGCACCACCGACTGCTCGGCGCACGCCTCTCGTCCAAACGCTCGCTGCAAGGCTGGATCGGCTCTGAGACGCTGGTTGATTTCCACCAGCCCACCAGCACCGGCCAGCAAGCTGATAAAGGCATCGTAGAGCTTGTCGCTCGGCGCGTGCTTGATGGTTTTCTGCGCAATCAGCACCGTTTCTCGAATCGGACCAAACAGGTCCAAGTGCTTGAGTTGCACGCCCAGCGCTGCCAGGCTCGCACATGCAGTAAAATGACGTTCTGTGAGTATGCTCCACTCGATCACGATGATAGGTCTCCTCTCTCTCGGGTTTGAAACGTCATGCGCCGCAACTGCACCACTTCTGATGAGGTTTCTACATGGCCTCAGAAGATACTGCTGAGAAAGATATGCACCATCATCGTTCCTTTTTCAAGTCCTTGGTAGTGCCAAAAACGACGGGGAAACATGCCCATCGTGCTGGTCATTGGCGCCGCATTTAGATTAGATAGGTACCCTTTCGCAGCCCCTTGTGGAGTTCCATCGGGACAAATGTCCCAAGTGCGGGATATTCTTCCTGGTTTGGAGGTCTTCCTGGGACAAACCGCCTGCTACAATCGGGACGCTGTCCCATGACAATCCCCGCTCCTCCCATGTACCATTGAAGCAGAGACCAGAAACCAGAGACTGGATTCACATCCTGAACAAACTCTACAAGTACGAGCGGTGATTCCCAATACCGCCACCAGATGAAAAGAAAGGAGTACACCATGTATGCAGCACTCCGGAGAGGGATGTTATCGGCTGATACGGTCGATGTGTTTGTCAAGCAAGCGACAGACACCTTTGCATCCACGCTCACTGCGTTACCGGGCTTCGTCGATTACTATATTGTGCGTGTGGGAACAGAGGGGGTTGTAAGCATCAGTATCTTTGAAACGCAAGAGTCAGCGGAAGCATCCAATGCGGCCTTTGCATATTGGGCAAGAAAGCACCAGATACTCTCGCAGTTCCAGGAGCCTCCCGAACTCATTGCAGGCGAGGTAGTGTTCCACCCCACCAAAGAGGAAAGAGGATCTTAGAGGCGAGAATGCAGCGTGTCCCATCCGTCGGCTTTCTCCCCTCGATGCGCTGGTTGGCCACTGACGTGAAACCCTGGTCATCGTCTTGTTGGAACACTGCTTATCATGTACAAGCGCAGGAATGTCCTGCAAGGAGGTTTTACATTATGACTTCTCGAACGTTGTATCGCCTGAGCGGCGGAACGCTCATCGTTGGGAGTCTTCTTCTGTCCATCGGAACCGTCCTGACGAGCACCCTGTATGGCAACGCGACTCCCCAGCAGATCTTGAGCCTTCCGTGGCTTCTCGTAGGCCTGATGATCTTCATTGGATCGCTGCTGTTTGTGATCGGACTGCCTGGCATGTACCTGCGCCAGGCTGGACGTGCAGGTGTGTTAGGGCTTATCGGCTTCATCCTGCTCTTCTTTGCCATGCTGCTGGCAGGGGTTGTTTTCATCGGGGTGCAGGTCATCGTCTTTCCCTTCCTCGCGCAGAAGGCTCCACAGTTCATAGGACCAACAAATATACCTAGCGGCGCGGTTCTCCTTCTCCTCATCTCGGGTCTCATGCTGAGCATCGGTCCCGTCGTGCTTGGCATTGCCACCATGCGTGCCCGCGTGTTCCCGCGGCTTGCAGGGGTGCTGCTGATTGTCTCTGGTGTGGCCTCCCTCGTCGCCATGTTACCGGGCATCCTGGGCACCATCCTGGAGGTGATCTCCGCCATCACTTTAGCCGTGGCGTGTGCGTGGTGTGGGTCACGGCTTTTGACACGGCAGGATGAGACGGTGGAAGCGGTGGCACGTCCTACTGCTGAAGCCGGAGTGAGCCGATGAAAGGGGTACCCGTGCTGTGCTGAAAACCTGAGCCAAGGCTCTCTACTACTTTGCCTTACGAAGGCTGAGGAGGATGCTGTGAACCATTCCTCTCTCTCGATGCAGACCACGACCCGTGAGGAGCACCGAGGTGAAAGAGATATGCGCCTGCATGGGCGCCGACTCACCCTCGCCAGAGTCGTTTGGGGAGGACTGGCTACCTTTGAACTGGGGATGTTCGTTGTCAGTCTTCCTGGATTTGTCGCGCAACTCCAAATTGTCTGTACCTCATCCTGCATGAACCAGCAGCTTTCTGCTGATGCGGTTAGAACGCTTCAGCATGCTGGCCTCTCCCTGGGGGACTACGTCGCCTTCACCCTTGCTGTCACGCTCATCTCGGCACTGTTCTCCTACGCTGTCGCCGCGTTACTGGTCTGGCGCAGGTCCAGCGACTGGATGGCACTGCTCGTCTCTCTTATGCTTTTGGGCTTTGGCCCGGGTAATATCACCAATGCAGTCTTGCTCAGCCATTGGTTTGGGCCAGCGTTGGCGTTGATTGTAGTATCCCTCTCGAATCAAAGCAGTACCGCTATTACCTTCGTGGCCTTCTATCTCTTCCCTGATGGACGCTTCGTGCCTCGTTGGACACGTTGGATGGTGCTTCTGGGAGCAGGAATCAGCATCTCCTTCATCCTCTTCCCGGCTGCGGCACAAGGCTTGATCAGTGGCAGCCTCTACTCCGGTTATTTACTCAGCCTGGTCATTGTCCAGGTCTATCGCTACCGGCGCGTGTCCTCGCCTGCGCAGCGCCAGCAGACCAAGTGGGTCGTGTATGGCCTTGCCATGACTATCCTCCTGGTTGCCGGCCTGTTTGGGATACCTGACCTCATTCTTCCCGGGCTGGAGCAGAATGGCTGGCTCTTTTCATCGGTCGGTAGCACCCTTGCCAACGCACTCTCGACCCTTCTTCCCATTTCCTTTGGGGTCGCTATTCTGCGTTACCGTCTGTATGGCATCGACATCCTCATCAATCGCACGTTAGTCTATTTCACGTTAACAGCCACCTTGGCCTTGATCTACGTAGGCCTCATCATTGCGCTGCAATACCTCTTGCGCGGCATTATCAACTCGAATAACGACGTCGCCGTCGTTGTCTCCACCCTGGCCATTGCCGCTCTCTTTCAACCCCTCCGTCACCGCATTCAGGCCATGATTGACCGACGTTTCTATCGCCGCAAGTATGATGCGGCACGCACGCTGGCTGCTTTCAGTGCGACCCTGCGCAATGAGGTGGACTTGAGCGAATTAAGTGAACACCTGGTCGCGGTGGTGCAGGAGACGATGCAGCCGTCACATGTCTCACTTTGGTTGCGCAAGGACACAGAACGGAGGAAAGCAAACACCGATGTGTAGGTATCCACTCCTGTCCATTCCCCTGCAATGGGAAGAAGGAGTAGACCTCACCATATGAAACATGCCATATTCACGGCCCACATTTCTCAACGCTCAATTGGCGGGGTTTGACCGGTGAAAATCCACTGGTGTCCTTTTCTGCCCACTATCATGAGCACGAGGAATCGAGTAGAATAGAAGAGCAACAGCGAGACGGCTTCTTTGCGTTTCAGCTTCTGGCCGACGCGAGTGCGCAGGAGGACAAGGGACACCAAGATGAACCTGGATCAGTCACACATACAAACAGCCACGAATCGGCCCGCGCCAAGCCGGACCGGGACCCACCTGCGAGGAGGCTGGCTGGTCCTGGCGCGGGCCGCGTGGGTCGTGATGACCCTGTTGATTCTCGGGCTGAACATTGCCGCGCTCCCGCACTACGATGCCCTCCTGCAGGCAGTGTGTACTGTACCGGCGAAGTGCTTTAATGACCAGCTCACCGCCGCTGACATGCAGGGACTGCATGCGTCTGGAAGTTCGATCGGTGTCTATGCCACCCTTACCGTTGCAGTGCAGGGCCTCTCGGTTTTGCTCTGTGTCATGCTTGGTGCACTCCTCTTCTGGCGTCGGTCGGATGAGCCGATGGCCCTCTTCTGTGCCTTTATGCTCGTGATGTTTAGTGGGGCAAGCATTACGAACATACTCCAGGAAGGTCTGGCACCGCTCTCGCTCAGCTGGTATGCGCTGGTCTATCTCCTGGATTTTCTCGGCCAGGTGTCCTTTCTCCTCTTCTTCTACCTCTTCCCAAGCGGTCGATTCGTGCCCCGCTGGACGCGCTGGACAGCTCTGCTCTTCGCAGGGTTGGAGGCGTGGACCATCATCACTTTTTCACCTGGCGCCTTCACCTCTGGGCCAGAGGCCCTGGCGTTTTTTGGTCTGCTTCTGACGCCGGTCGTGGCGCAGGTCTATCGCTACCGGCATGTCTCCACGCCAGAGCAGCGCCAACAGACGAAGTGGGTGGTGTTTGCCCTTGCTCTCACCATCGTGGGCTTCATCAGTTTGCTCAGCGTGATCCATTTTTTCTTTCCTACGGGTCTTCTTTCAGCCATTGTCGACAACATCATTGGTACTCTTGCTTTAACTCTGCTGATCCCGTGCGCGATTGTCATCGCCATCTTGCGCTCGCACCTGTGGGACATTGACCTCATCATCAGTCGCACGCTGGTCTACGGCATGCTCACTGCCTGCGTGGTGGCCCTTTACGTGCTGGTCGTCGTCGGGCTTGGCGCGCTGCTGCAAAGCAGTGGCAATCTGCTCATCTCGCTCCTGGCGACTGGTCTGGTCGCGGTGCTCTTCCAACCGCTGCGCGAACAGCTCCAGCGGGCCGTCAATCGCCTGATGTACGGGGAGCGCGATACGCCCTACCGGGTTATCTCGCGCTTAGGACAACGCCTGGAAGCGACCCTGGCACCCGATGAGATGTTGCCGACCATTGTGGAGACGGTTGCTCAGGCGTTGAAACTCCCCTATGTCGCCATTACCCTGAAGCAGGAGGGTGAGTTGGTGACTGCGGCATCTTATGGGGTGCCGAAGGAGAGCCTCACCTATCTCCCACTCGTCTATCACACGGAGCAGATCGGTGAACTGCTACTTGCCCAGCACGCTTCCGGTGAGACCTTCACGCCCGCTGATCGTGTCTTGCTTGATGATTTGGCAAGGCAAACTGGAGTCGCTGCTCACGCGGTGCGCCTCAGCGCCGACCTGCAGCGCCTGGCAACGGATGTGCAGCGCTCGCGCGAGCATCTGGTTACGGCCCGAGAAGAGGAGCGCCGCCGCCTGCGCCGCGATCTGCACGATGGACTGGGGCCAACGCTCGCCACCATCATCGTGAAAGCCGAAGCGGCGCATGATGCCATTACGGCGGAACCCGCGCAGGCCATGACTCTGCTGGAGGAGCTCATTGGTCAGGCGCAGACGGCGATCACCGATATTCGCCGTCTGGTCTATAATCTTCGCCCGCCTGCTCTTGACGATCTGGGTCTCATTGTAGCCATACGTGCCCAGGCCATGCACTATGAACATCCCGGCCTGCATGTCAGCGTTGAAGCGCCCGAGCCCCTGCCGGAGCTTCCCGCAGCGGTCGAGGTGGCAGCCTACCGCATCATGCAGGAGGCCCTCACGAACGTCGTCCGCCATGCCAACGCTCGCTCGTGCCTCATTCGCCTGACGTTCGATGGTGCGCTGCACCTGGAGATCACGGATGACGGCTGCGGCCTCCCAGCTGATCGACAGGCCGGAGTGGGGTTGCGCTCCATGCAGGAGCGAGCAGTGGAAGTAGGCGGTTCCTATGTGATAGAAGCCTTACCGAGCAAGGGCACGCGGGTCCAGGCCAGTTTGCCCTGCTCATCGTATGAGACGCATTGAAGTCGCAAGAAACAGCCTGACTGTCTGGCTATGGAGTATCTCTTGGAGAGGAGGAGACCATATGGATCGTATTCGCGTGCTCATCGCCGATGATCATGCGCCTTTCCGCGATGGGCTGCGGGCGTTGCTCCTCGGAACCCGATATCGAGACGGTCGGTGAGGCCGCCACGGGACGAAAGGCCATCGCCCAGGCTGCAACCCTGCAACCCGATGTGATCCTGATGGATTTGCACATGCCAGAGGGGAACGGCATCGAAGCGACACACATCATCCTTGCGACCAGTCCGCACATCAGCATCCTCGTGCTCACCATGTTCGAGGATGACGATTCGGTCTTCGCAGCCCTGCAGGCTGGCGCGCGGGGCTACTTGCTCAAGGGAGCGCTCAAGGCGGAGATCCTGCGTGCCATTCGCGGTGTGTGCCAAGGGGAAGCCATCTTTGGCCCCACCATTGCCAAGCGGCTCATGTCCTACTTCGCCATGCTCAAGCCCGCCGTGTCCGCACCACCCATCCAGCCCTTCCCTGAACTGACCGAGCGAGAACAAGAAATCCTGGCTTTGATCGCGCAACACCTGACCAATCCAGAGATCGCGGCGCGTCTCGTGCTCAGTCCAAAGACGGTGCGCAATCACGTCTCGAACATCTTCAGCAAATTGCAGGTAGCCACGCGAGCCCAGGCGATCCTGCGCGCCCGGGAAGCAGGCTTGGATCAACGTTGATGGCATATGCTGCCCGGCCAGGCGTAGTCGTCGGAAGGCAAATGGCCATGCTCCCAAGCCTCACATCCCACAAGCGAGCGGTGAAAGTCGCATGGCCCACCGTTCTCACACATCCGTTGACCAGGTTTCGTTTGGAGTACCGTCGGGCGCCAACCATGAGCGGAAGCGGCCTCGTCCTGTGTTCCTGGCACCAGAATGCCGTTAATTGGTGCCAAATTTAGGTACGTAAATAATCCTTGCCAAAGTATGTTTTGTACCAGGGAGCTTCGCTCATCGTCAGGTATCCCCTTTCTCGTTTTCGCCACTGGGAGCCGATACCATGTCCCTTCATTCGTAACATCCTTACTCTATAGACGAAACTGGATGGGGTTTTGGAAAGTGTCTTGCACCTCTCCCAAAGCTGAATATTGTGTCCAAGTCTACCACCACTGATATGCTTGTCAGCATTTTGATGGTTGCAGACTTACCCACGCCGTTCGGTCCGATGAAGGCAAGCAACTCTCCCAGTTCAAGCGAAAAGCTGATCGGCTCAGGAAACGCTCCTCTCTCACAGGCATGTATCAAGGAACGCTCGGAGGGAACGGTTGAGCAACGGTGCAAGCGCTACACTCTCATCAAGATGAACAACGTGATCATCTTGCTCCTTTCGTCCTGCCTGACGGACGCCTCACCCTCTGTTCCCTCTCCATGCAATGGAGAGGGCTGGGGCAAGAACCATCCGGGGGATGGTTACAAAGGCCGCAGCGTCGTTGGCAGGACGGATAGGCGCCAAGCAGAACACCTGGTTGCTCTGCGGGAATGCCGCGAGAGGGAAGGTATAACTATTCGACGGATCTACATAGATTGATGCTCACAAAAAGGAAAAGAGAGAAGGAAGCAGCAATGAGCAAGGAAATACAGACTGAAAAGGAAGCGGCAACGAGCACCACAGGCTTGTTTACGCGCCAACCGCTTTCTCCCCTTGGCAAGATCGCCTTCTGGGGATTTCTAGTGGCAACGATCGGGAGTGTTGGTGGTGCTGTCGCGATCGCGATCGGCAGCGGTAGTCCAAGCCGCGATATCGTCATCTTCACCGCCATGCTCCTGGCAACCACCATCCTCGTCGCAACTGGAATCCGCTGGCTGCAAGCGATAGCCATCCCGGCAGGCGTCTATGCCTTCTACCTGTTCTTCACCCAGCCTTATGTCATTGAAAGCCTGTCCCATCCAAAGGATGACCCACAGGGGGGCTTTGGGCACTATATAGGGGATATGGTCCCCCTGGGCCTCCTCATTATCGCCTTTGTCGCCACCATCGCAATGGTGGTGCAAGACTACCGTGGGGGCAGCCGAAAGTATCCACGCTGGTTTACATCGGTCCTGGGTGGCGCCGCAGGGATAGTCATCGGTGCTCTTCTCATCGGGGCTCTAGCGCAACCACCTGCGGTCGCCACATTGACCTACACAAACGGTGTCCCCACCGTGCATTTGAACCCAGGCGGTTTCGACCTGACGTCCGCGACTATTCCCAAAGGGTCGAAGCTCTTGCTGATCGATGATACGTCTGAGCAGCATGTGCTTGCGAATGGAACCTGGCAGGGTACTACACCGGTGCAGAAGCAAGAGCCGGGTGCGCCACTGGTCAGCAGGCTCTCCTTGAGTGGGAACAGAGTGACGATTGGGCCATTTACGACAGCGGGTACTTATCACATTTTGTGTTTGATTCACCGGGGCATGGAGCTGACGATCATCGTCCAGTAATGCTCTTGCCCTCTCAGGAAATGAACTGGGCAATCATCATACATGAGTGTACATAACCATAAGCAAGGAATCAGCAATGAGCAAAGAAACACAGACTGAGAAGGAAGCGGCAACGAGCACCACAGCACACCGGATCGGCCTGTTTACGCGCCAACCGCTCTCCACCCTTGGCAAGATCGCCTTCTGGGGATTTCTGGTGGCAACGATCGCGGCTACAGGTGGCGCTATCGCGCTCACACTCTTCGCCGGTGGAAGCCGCGCCATCGACATCTTCGCTGCGTCGCTATTGGCAGCCACTATCCTCATCGTGAACGGTATCCGCTGGTTGCAAGTGATAGCCGCCCTGGTAGGCGTCTCTATTCTTTACCAGTTCTTCACCCAGCCTTTTGTCATTGAAAGCCTGGCCAATCCGAAAGATGCGTCGATAGGCGGATATGGTCACTTTATCGGGGATGCGGTTCCCATGGGCCTCCTCATTATCGCCTTTGTCGCCAGCGTTGGAACGGTGCTGCAGAACTATCACCTGCTCAGCCGGAAGAATCCAGGCTGGTTCACACCTTTCTTGAGCACCGTTACCGGGGTAGTCGTGGGCGCTCTGTTTATCGGCGCTCTAGCACCAACTCCTGCGCCTGCCGCGCCCGCCACTATCGCTCCGTTGCAAGCGCCGCAGATATCAGCGGGACCGGGCGTACCAACGTCTATGAACATGGGCATGGCAAATGCGCCCATTTCCGTGTCGCAGTTGCAGACTCGCACAACAGCGGCCCGCGTGGATCATTTCACGCTCACTGCTCAACCTGCACATCTCACCCTTGGCTCAGGCATCACGGTACCGGCCTGGACCTTCAACGGGACGGCTCCTGGACCAACGCTGCGGGTACGGCAAGGTGACGAGGTGGTCGTCACGCTCGTCAATCATCTCTCCTTTGGAGTCACCATTCACTGGCATGGCGTGCGGGTTGCCAACGCCGCCGATGGCGTGGCAGGCGTCACCCAGGACGCGGTGAAGCCGGGCCAATCCTATGTCTACCGCTTCATTCCCCCGGATGCCGGTACCTATTGGTATCATTCGCACCAGTTCAGCTTTGAAGAGACCGTCAATGGCCTCTACGGCATGCTGATCGTGGACCCGGCGACCCCAACACTGCACGCGGATGTCGATTATAGCGTTGCGCTCCATGCGTGGGATGGGCCGGACAGTCAAACGATTTATACGATGAATACCACCGGCGGGACGCTCAACCAGGTAGCCCGCCCGGGACAGTGGGTGCGCCTGCGCATCGTCAATACCGCTGAGACACCGACAGGAAATCCACAACTCGTCACACTTGTTGGTGCGCCATTTCAGGTGGTGTCATTGGATGGGCACGATCTGCATGGGCCAGAGTGGCTCACTGACACGCCCTTGCCCATAGGGTCGGCTCAGCGCTACGATCTCTACTTTCAAATGCCCTCAAGCGGCTCCGTCGCGCTGGTGACTGCCGGTGACGGTCAAAGCTACGTGCGTGCTCCTGCCCTGGTCATCGGTCAGGGATCAGTGCCCACAAGGCTTCCCGCTGTAACGAAGTGGTTCGATCTCACGACGTATGGAACGCCCGCGCCTGATCCTATCACCCCGCAGAGCCATTTCGATGCGACGTATAACATTGTGCTTGGGAACCAGATGGGGACGTCGCTTGGACGCTCAGGGATGACCTACACGATGAACGGGAAGGCCTTTCCCTATACCGGCATGATTATGGTGAAGGAAGGGCAACTGATCAAGCTCCATTTCGTCAACCAGACCAACCTGCATCATCCGATGCACCTGCACGGGCATGTCTTTACAGTCCTTGATCAGAATGGAAAGCCACTCACCGGAAGCCCGGTGCACCAGGATACGGTCCTGGTTCCACCTCACGCCACCTACGATGTCGCTTTCGTCGCGAATAATCCGGGGATCTGGATGCTCCATTGCCACAATTTCTTGCATGCCAACTGGGGCATGGATATGATGGTGATGTACGACGTCTCTACACCGTATACTGTTGGAAGTGCGTCGGGGAACTTCCCCGATTAGCGCCCAGAGGTCTGCTGATACGGATGTGTTGCTTGTTGTCGCTGCTAACGGCGGCAACAAGCAACATCACGTAAATTGTTTTATCGCTACTTTGCACACGGTGACAGCTAGCGTGACACTGGGCCTGATAAGATTGTGGCGGAAAGGAAGAGATCCATGCCAGTATTCCAGGTATCGTCGAGAAGCGTGCAGCTCCCTGGCCCACCCAGGAAGCGTACTCGACACTTCCCCTCTCAATGGTATGTCGTCGCGCGGGTCGTCGGTAGCGGGTTCATCGGCGGTGCCTTATTCACCCTGCTCGTGCAATTCGGACAATGAAGCGATGCTACGCTTGAGCAGAGTTTGACGAATTTTTACAACTCTTTTACAAATTGCGTAATCATTTCTGATAGAAGCCCTGTATACTCCTATTTAGGAACCCAAAGGGCTTCCCTTTATTTCTCACCAGGAAGGCCTGATTGGCGTTCTCACAACCAGAAAGAAGGAAGCAGAGTACATGGACATTGTAATACGCGGCATGAGGAATGTGCTGCGCAACCCGCTGCGATTGCTCCTGGTGGTTTTCCTGCTGGGAGCGAGTTTAATGCTTGTGGCTGCGATGGTCAGCCTGAATAGTAGCGCGCAGCAACAACTGGCGAATGTGCATCAAGAGGTGGGGACGGCGATCACTATCAATTATGCGACCAACGATAGCCAGGGCGCAGGACAGAGTACAGCGAATGCAGGACCGCCGGGCGGAGGACAACAAAGTGGCGGAGGTTTCTTTTCCCGGCCAACGGTTACCCCTGTTCCCAACAGCACCGTTGCGAAAGTGAAGAATCTGCCGGGCGTTGCCAGCGTCGAGGAGAGCTTGAGGCGCACTGACACGGAGAGCACACTCCAGACCAGCACCATTCAAACGCCCGATGGGCGATCGATCTCAATCCCGCCCACGGTCAACGGTATTTCAACGGGCGCGGCGCATTTTACCCTGGCGGGCGGAAGTACGCCCACCCTTGTGTCGGGGAGAACTTTCCAGGCGAGCGATGCCACTGCTTATGTCGCGATGATGAACCAGACCCTGGCACAGAACAATAGCCTGACGGTCGGCTCTACCTTCACCTTGAAAGGGAAAACCTTTACCATCATTGGTCTCTATACCACTACCGATCAGGGGTTTGCCAGTAACTCGCTGGTGGTGCCACTGGCAACGATGCAGAGCGTCTTCTCGCTCAGTGGCGTGGATTCGATCACCGTCTACGCGCAGAGCTACGAGCAGGTAGATGCGCTGGCAGCCAAGCTGCGCAACACGCTGGGCAAAGCCTACGATGTCGTGACGGAAGCTTCTACCTATGCCAATACGATTAACGCGCTCAATACTGCTCAAAATAGTATCAAGCTAGCACTGATCGTCGCGATTGTGACCGCCACGCTGGTGATCATTTTTGCGGTCTTTATCACAGTACGCGAGAGAACAATAGAAATTGGCACGCTCAAAGCGATTGGGGCGTCGCACTCGCAGGTGATCCGCCAGTTCTGGGGCGAAGTCCTGGCGCTCAGCGTCGTTGCTGCACTTATCGCGGTGGGCTTGCTCGCGACGCTGGGACCGGTGATCTCCAATGCATTCAACGTTTCCACACCAACCAACACGACGACAACGCCGGCCGGCTTTAGGGGCGGACCCTTTGGCGCGGGTCGCGTGCTGTTCGCATCCCCTGTTGCGAATCTCAATGTGCATCTATCTTCCGCCACGCTGAACGCCCAGGCGTTGCTGATCATTGTAGGTCTGGGGATGGGGCTGGCTGTGCTAACGAGCGCGATCCCGGCCTGGTATGTCGCACGCATCAAGCCGGCAGAAGTGTTGCGCAGGGGATGATGAGCCAGATGAAAGCAGAGAAGAGAGCATATGGATACGGATCTGACCCCAGTAGATGAGCGAGACGACGAGGAATCTGAGGAAACGCCGTTGCCGTTCCAGCCGGCGTCTGTGCAGGACGGGAAGCCAGTAACGATTGTCGCCCAGGGGTTGAGCAAATACTTCACGCATAAAGGCGAGATCATTAAGGCAGTCGATGGAGTGAGCTTTACCTTTACCGAAGGTCAATTTGTCACCATCATAGGTCCCAGCGGATCGGGAAAGTCGACCTTGCTCTATGTCCTGGGCGGGCTGGACCAGGCAACGAGTGGAGAACTACTGGTTGATGGGGTGGATGTGAGACATCTTTCTGAGCAGCAGGAACATCAATTCAGGCGCGCGAAGATGGGTTTTGTATTCCAGTCGTTCTACTTGCTTCCCACTCTGACGGCGCTGGAGAATGTGATGTTGCCCATGCAACTGGCGGGAGGGCAATCATCAGCGCAGCTACGCGAGCGGGCACGCGGGCTGCTGCTGGAGGCCGGGATCAACGAAGACCGGCATAGCCACAAGCCGGGCAAGTTATCGAGTGGGCAGCAACAGCGGGTAGCGATCGCGCGCGCGCTGGCCAATGACCCGCGGGTGATCCTGGCGGACGAGCCGACCGGCAACCTGGATTACCGCAATAGCAAACGGATCGTCGAGTTGCTGAAGAAGCTCTCCGAGCAGGGCAAGACTGTGATCGTGGTCACCCATGACCGCAGTATCGCGAGGGTGGCAGACGTGCGCTTGGAGATGGAGGACGGAAAGCTCAGATCCATGCCGAAGTATGTTGGCTCGACCGACTCTCCCACACGAGCATCGGTTGCTGCAAAGTCCTGGGCAGAGCAACCCGTGACGATTGTCGCCGAGGGGTTGAGCAAATACTTCAAGCACAGAGGCCAGTTGATCAAAGCAGTGGACGAGGCGAATTTTACCTTTACCGAAGGCCAATTTATCACCATCACGGGTCCCAGCGGTTCTGGAAAATCAACGTTGCTCTATATCCTGAGCGGGCTGGATAAAGCCACAAAGGGAGAGTTGCAGGTCGATGGAGTGGATGTGAGACGGCTCTCTGGTCGGAGGGAGAATCGTTTCAGACGCCAGAGGATGGGCTTTGTGTTTCAGTCGTTCCACTTGCTTCCCACTCTGACGGCGCTGGAGAATGTGATGTTGCCTATGCAATTGCTGGGCGGCAAGTCCCCGGAGGAGATGCGCGAGCGAGCGCGTGTGTTGCTTTTCCAGGTTGGGATCAACGAAGACCGGCATAGCCACAGGCCGGGCAAGTTATCGGGCGGGCAGCAACAGCGTGTGGCCATCGCGCGTGCGCTGGCCAATGACCCGCGGGTGATCCTGGCGGACGAGCCGACCGGCAACCTCGACACTTTTAACGGCAAACGGATCATCGAGTTGCTGAAAAAGCTCTCCGAGCAAGGCAAGACTGTGATTGTAGTCACCCACGATCGCAGCATCGCGAGGGAGGCCGATGTGCGTCTGGAAATGGAGGATGGCAGGGTCAGAGGTACGGGGAACTATGTTGCCCCGACACGCTCGCTCACCCTGGCGCGCAAGAAAAAGGGCAAAAAGAAGTAGCTATAGTATCCCTACGAGGGCGCGATTATGCACATTAACAAATTCCTCCAACCATCCGTAGGTGCCGATTATGCACATTGACACATTCATTCGATCAGCAGTAGGTGCCGATTTATCGCGCACACCGCCGATGTATCGGCCCTCTCGGTAGATGTGATGGTGTCCGCATTTAAAAGTTACTCTGCATTATCGCGCCCCTATATTTCGATGCGCGGGAACAGCAGCGGCCCTGCAGCCACACGAGACAACGGGCGGCTTCCCCATGTTCCCTCACGAACCCAGGCAGATGCACCGACAGCCCCTAAGCCCAGTTGACTCAGGATGCGATCTGAGGCGCCTGGAATAAACGGCGACAGGAAGATCGCCAAAAGGCGCATTGCCTCTGCTGCCGCATAGAGCACTGTATCGAGCTGCGCTCCCTTCTCTGGCAGGCGTGCGAGCTGCCATGGCTCGCTCTGTTCAAGGTACTGGTTGGTACGGCGTACAAAGCTCCAGATGCTTTGTAAGGCGTTGCCAATTTCCCATGCTTCCAATGCTTTCTCAGCACGCTGGCGCGTTCCGGCGGCTACACTTTGCAGGTCTTCCTCGAGATCGCTGGCAGGCCCTGGCGCAGGAATAGCGCCGTTTCGATAGCGATTGACCATGGTGACGACGCGGTTCAACAGATTGCCCAGGTCTTTGGCCAATTCGTCGTTGTAGCGCTGGATCAAGCCTTCACGAGAGAAATCTCCGTCTGACGCGAAAGACAGGTTGCGCAACAGGTAGTAACGGACGGCGTCGGCGCCGAACTCGTTGACGAGTCCCACCGGTTCCACAATGTTGCCGGTGGTCTTGGAGATACGCTCTCCCTCCAGCGTAATAAAGCCATGTGCTGCTACCTGGCGCGGTAAAGGTATTCCCGCCGACATCAGCATCGCAGGCCAGTAGAGACAGTG
>Ga0209180_10000571_pt1 | contig 17211 bp, 21 predicted proteins | sample CZO8metaG_3_FD_188355 | JGI IMG/M metagenome (GOLD analysis project Ga0209180, IMG submission 188355) | Vadose zone soil microbial communities from the Eel River Critical Zone Observatory, Northern California, USA - CZOApr15con2H2.8 metaG... | ecosystem: Environmental > Terrestrial > Soil >...
CGGGTTCGATTCCCGTTAGCGCTACCAATTTGCTTCCAGCCTCCTTTCTTGATTCACTCTTGCGTTTGAGCGGCAAACGCCTCCGGGTATAATCCGCCACAGCATTTCCGGATGCGAGTATAATCTCGCACTTGCGAGGAGCGGCTTTGAGCTACGTCGAAAAGCATCTCATCCCCGGCGAATCGGTGCGGTATCAAACCAAGCTGCACTGGATCGTAATGCTGGGGCATATTGCGATTGCCGCGTTCCTCGCGCTCCTTGGAATGGCATTTCTCATTGCGCGGTTGACGGCAGCCAAGGCTCCGCCTCCCTCCAACGTCATGTATTTGGTCGCCCTTTTCTGTTTAATGCTTGGAGCCGTGATTTTTTGCGTCGGTCTCCTCCAGCGCAACGCCACGGAAATGGCCGTCACCAACAAGCGGGTCATCGCAAAGAGGGGCTTGGTGGACCGCCGGACGATTGAAATCCTTTTGTCGAGAATCGAAAGCGTCGCAGTCGAGGAGCCGGCTTTCGGAAGATTGCTGGGATACGGGACAGTGATCGTGCGCGGCACGGGAGGGACCCCCGAAATGTTCGAAAAAATCTACCGTCCCCTGGAACTCAGGGAACAAGTCCAGCAGCAGATCGCTGGTGAATCAAAGTCCCGATGACCCATTCCGCTGGTGGCTGCTTGCCGCCCCCGCTGCCTTTCGGCAAAATAGCTCCTTGCCCTCCGAGAGCACGCCATGACCCAATCTCCGACCACCTCTGCTTCCATCCTCACCATTGGTCATTCCAATCTCGAGCTGGCCGATTTTCTTGCCGTTCTCGTCCAGCACGCTGTGAAAGCGCTTTGCGACGTCCGCAGCGGCCCAGGCAGTTTCCGCTTTCCGCAGTTCAATCGCGAGCCTCTCGAGGCCGGCCTCGCTTCGGTCAGCATTCGATACGAGTTTCTTGGCGATACTTTGGGCGGCAGGCCTTCGGATCCGCGCGTGTATCATGAAGATGGCCGCGTCGACTACGCCGCGCGGCGTCGTGCGCCCGATTTTTGGGCGGGTCTCGATCGTGCCATCGCTTTGTCCCGTAATCAAATCGTCGCCATGATGTGTGCCGAAGAAGATCCCTTGCAATGCCATCGCTTTCTGATGATTTGTCCTGCGCTCATGGACCGCGGAATCACACCCCTGCACATCCGCCGCGGCGGCAGTATCGAATCGCAGTGTGACGCCGAGGATCGCCTCCTCGTGCTGCACGGTTTTGAAGACGTCACCAGCACTTCGCTCTTTGTGTCCGGCCGCGACGCCGCGCTCCAGGATGCCCTCGTTCGCCAGTCCAAGGAATATGCCTACCGCGGCTCTTCCGAAGCGATCGAGTATTTCTAATCGTCATGCAACGCCTTCTCTGCACCATCGGCTTCACCGGAAAAACCGCGGAGCAATTTTTCGACCTGTTGCTGCGGGCCGGGGTCGAGCAAGTCATCGACATCCGGCAAAACCGCCACGGTCAGCTTTCCGGCTTTGCCAAGCATCCCGATCTCTCTTTCTTCCTCCAAAAAATCTGCAAGATTGCTTATGTGCACGAACTGCTGCTCGCTCCGCCGCCGGAACTCCTCAAGAGTTATCGCAGTACCAAAGATTGGCCCGCGTATGAAGCAAGTTTTCTCGCCATCATGAAGGAACGGGGTGTTCCCGCGAGCTTGAACACGTCTTCCTGGTCGGCGAAAGTCGCGCTTCTGTGCTCCGAGCCTGGCCCTGAGAAGTGCCACCGCCGTCTCGTCGCCGAGCTTCTCGCGCGGCACTGGCGCGACCAGGATGACGAAGTCGAAATCCGCCATCTCATCTCGGTCCAGCCAAAATCCGTGAAGTCGCGGCGCAAAAAAATCGGCGCAGCGCTATGACCAAGCTGCTCATCACGGAAATCACCCGCATGGGCCCGGCCTTTTGCGTCATCGGGCTTCAGCGCGAGAAGGAACAGATTCACTCGATTCGCCCGGTGCCGTCGTCCGCGAATGGCTGGACCCATTTTCCCCATCACCGCGGCGACATCCTGGAATGTGACCTCGCGCCATTTCCCGGGGCCCGGCCCCACGTCGAAGACCGCGTATCCACGGGCGGCTTCCAGAAATCCTCCGCGATTCCCGAGGCGGAGATCGTTACCTATCTGCGCAGAGCTGAACTCTCCCGTTCCTTGCCTGAGCTTTTTGGTTGCGCCGTCCACGAAAATAAAAATGGCAGCGGCCTCTACGCCATCCCAGGCGAGGCACAGCGTTCTATTTGTGGTTGCGAAACGCAAAATCTTCGTCTCGAACTCTGCGCCAATGAGCTTCGTGCCACCCTCGTGCTTCCATCGGGCGAAGTTCTGCGCGATCTTCCTGTCGTCGACCGCGAGTGGCGCGATTTTATCGACGCCTCTCTCGCTTCCAATCGCGGCGCGAATCGCGTGAACCGCCTCGAACGCTTCTTGAATTCGTTTTTCCACTACAAGATCATGTTTTGTCCGCATCATTTCATTCGGCTTGGTCTCACGCGCCCTTTTCACGATCTCTGCTGGCTGATGCTGGATACGCTTTTCCCACTGCCCCGGCGCGAGTGGCTCCAGGAGTTTTGATGACCCGGATTCCAGTCACCTCGTCTGATCAAGAAGAGTCGTGGCGCCGTCTCGTCGAAGAATGTTTTCGCCGCGAGACCGGCTCTTCTGCGTCTATTCCCGGCGACGACGTGGATCTCATTCAGACCGGCATTCTCGACTCCATGGCCTGGGTCAGTTTTCTCCGCTCGGTCGAAACCGCAAGCGGCGTTTCCGATCTTGGTTCTGATCTCAACGAGCGGTCTGCAAGCTTTGCCGCGGTGCTCGCCGCTTTGGCCAATTCGCGTTCCGTCACTTTCCGCGCGGCACACCCTGATCCGCGGCGCGATACTGCCAGCTCCGCAACCCTGGCCCTTATTGCCGGATCGTCCGCGGTCACCGGTTCGCGCGTCATTCCCTCCGAGGAAGTCGATCGCGCCTTCGGCATGCCCGTTGGCAAGCTTCGCAAACGCGCGGGCATTGAATCCCTCGCTTACGCCGCCCAAGGGGAAAGCGAGCTGACCCTCGGTGCAACGGCCACGGAGAACGCCCTGCGTGCGGCCTCCTGCGGCGCGCATCAACTCGACTGGATCGTTGCCACCAGCGAAACGCATCACGATTACCCTTCGCTCTCCGCGCAGCTTCATTCCCGTTTGCTCGCGCGCGAAAATTGCGGCGCACTTGACGTCGGCGGCGCCTGCCTCGGCCTCCTCAACGCGCTTGCTGTCGCGCAATCTCTCATCGGTTCGGGTCAGGCGCGAATTGTTGCTGTCGTCACCGCCGATGTCCACAGCCGCACTCTCACTCCCGGCCGCGTCGCCGGCGAGTTCGGCGGCCTCTTTGGCGACGGTGCCAGCGCTTTCATCCTTTGCCGCGTCGCCGGCGGCCATTCTGCCGAAGGCTATCGCCTCGGCGAATTTCTTTTCGGCTGCGCGGGCCAGTATGCTGCCGCGATTCAAGTGAGCGATACGAAGGAAGGTGGCCTGAGCGTGCAATTCGATGGCGAGGCCCTCTCGCGCGCGGCCATCGCCCGCATGGAAAAAGTTCTCGCCGCTGTGGAATTACGCAGCGGCATTTCGCGCAGCGCCGTGGGCGGCTTTGCCACGCACCAGCCGAATCCCCGCCTGCTCGCTCTGCTCGCGAAACAGTGCGGCGTCTCGCCGGACGCTTTTCCGCCGATCGCCCGAACCTCCGGCAATCTTGGCTCCTCCACGTGCGGCGCGGCTCTGCATGCCGCCTTGCAGGCCGCTTCGAAACTGACCGTCGCCGAACGCAAGCCCATCTTCCTCGCTTCGCTCGGCCCTGGTCTCCTCTTCGGAGGCGGCTGGCTGACTCCTTGTTGACACATCAGCGGAAGAATGGCGGAGAACTGAATCACGGCCCGGGCCGCGTTCGCGTTGTAAAGCTCGTCTGCACGGAAGGCACGACGCATCCTTGCAGCGGCGGCCACCCCGGATCGGTCGTCGAATCAAATGCGTACAAAAAGGACTTACGGTGGCACGCTCTGTACGTAGTCGTTCGCTACGATCTTCGTTCGACTGCTGAATATGCGGTAGTTCGTGAACGCGCCGCGACACCAGTAGACCTTCTTATTGTGCTCAGCCTGTGTAGAGATTGTGAGAGGGATGAGCCGAGGAGCCTCATCCGTTCGCCGGAGCCAACCGTAGGTCACGATAGACTGGTAGTCTCTCCACTTGCCGGAAAGGTCGAGATGCTCGGAGATTCGGAAAATGCTGATGTCCTCGTCAGTCCAGACCTCGCCGTAGCAAGGGACGGTCACAATCTTGTTGACCGCGAAGAATCCTAAGTCGAGGACGGATTTGAAGATACAGACGCCATCCTCGGACTCGGCACGATACTGAAAGACCTTTATCCGACGCTCGTTGACAACCGTGTCAGCGGCTTGATGAATTTTAAGCCGGAGTGCAGTTCCCACCATTTGAGGAAGCTCCGACCACTCACCGCCGGGATTCACCACCGCATTCACGGGAGGGAAAGGCACGTCTTGTAACTCTCTCTTGCCATCGGGATACTCGCGGAATCGTTGAACGCCGTCGATAACCCGGACTTCATACTGTGCCTGAGCAGCGGGCTCCTTGTCTCCCGAGCCCCAGGCAAAACTCTGCACAGCGATAAAGTTGCGCATACTATCTGCCAGAAGTTGAGCTTTTTTTCGTAGCACGCTGACTTCATAGGGTTCCTCGAGTCGGTGCTGTAGCCCATCAGCAAGGCCTGGTACGAATTTTGGATAGAGGTCTGCCGAGACTGGTGAGACATCCTTGGTAGTGGGGAATATTCTCTGTGCTAGGAAGGGCTTTACTTTGCTCACGAAGTCGCCCAGGGTTTGAATCGGCACAGCCAGCGCCGTCGCTTCAGTGGTCTCGCTCAGAATACCTACAATCTTTTCGGTTTTCCTATCAACGACGATGCCGCCGCTTGCCCCCCTTATGCGAATTGGTTTATCGCCGGACAACTGGTAGTCAAAGGCGAGGAGGCCTGATGTCGTCGGGGCTTTGAATGTGGCGGAAAGTCGGGTCAGTTTGCGAATAGGATTGATAGTTCCGTTGGGGTAACCGTAGATGTCTACTTCCTGGCCGAGTTGCAGCTCATCGAGACTGAAAGTAAGACCATGATGATGGGGCAGCGAGCGCCGTAACTCAAAGATGGCAAGGTCCCGTTCCTTGGCATATTGAAGCACGCCCACGTTCGGGAGGTAGTTCGCGGTAGCGCCTTCATCGTGCGGACCCGTGGCAAGATATCGTTGGATAATTTTTTCTCGTTTGATCTTATCAGCCCGCGTAGTCATAGCTACGTGATAATTGGTTGCGATGAAACGACACGCGGCGTCCAGGCAAAAGCCCGTACCGAAGTTAGCATCCATGTCGAGCTTAGGGCCAAGTTTCCCCGAGATACCAAGCTTTACCGAGGGAGTGATCTTCACCGAGGTAATAGGAACGACGATCTCGTTAAAATCCTGAGTTTGTTTCACCGTGGAAGAAGGCGCGATTGTCGAGGGACTCGGGAAGACTTCTTGGGCCGCCGCAATGGGTGACAGGCAGGAACATGCGATTAAGATCGGCACGATTTCGCGCAAAATCATCAGATGTCGCCCGACTCTGAATCCAGTCGGCTCTGATGTGTTGCATGTGCACGTCCACGGCGTTGAATTGAACACAAACGATTTAGTGGTGTGAATCAGCGGGACTAACCAAAATGGAACGGATGGCCTGTCGTTCTGGGAAAATGGTGCCGATACGAACTCAGTGGAGCGACAGAACTAGAGGCCGTCACCAAGGGCCAACCTGAAGAATCAGCATCCTTCGCTGGGCAATACACAGACGAGAAGGTCGCGGAGCGTCCACGCTGGCTAGGAACTTTGGTGATACTCCTTTAGATTGCGATACAGATGTGGGCTTGAATGTCGGGACCTCTACGTTGAAGGAGCCGTTCATCTCTACGCCCTAGTGGAGCGGGCCTGTCAAACGAAAATTAGCAGCGCCAATCCGCTGGCGAGGAGAACCGCAAACAACGCGACAACCAGAAGTCTTGTCCGTGGTAGAACAAAACCCCGGTAATCACCGTCCCTGTGTTTTCGAACAACTTTGTTCATGCGTTTCTTCTCCGCTCTTTTTAACAGGGCTGCTTGCCGAATCTCGAATCTGCCCAAGATGTCTCATCAGCTTTTGCAGAGAGGTCGTGGTCTTACTTACCAGTCCGACCACAATCATCAACCGCTCGAAAGCAGGAGGAGGCAGATGTTCTGGAAGGAACTCAACGTGGTATAGGAGCGCAGTCACGAAATTGCTCATAGCATGCGTACAGTTTTCGAGTTTCGACAGTTCTTCTTGCGAAAGCGGTATGACCGCGTTGGAAGGGGGCATGGGTGCTCTGTACTCCCAAGTAAGAGCGGGCAGAAGTTAGTTGAAAGGTAAGGCCCTTGTCAAGCTAATTCTATAATACACTGATAGATATAGTCCGGCGTCCAAACGAATTGGTATGCATATCGTTAGACCAACATCTTGTGACGTTCCTGGCTGCGCAAAGTCTCCACCCGCAGGGCGTCTTATATGTCTCTGTGTGCCCTTCACGCAAGCGCCTTCTTCAGCAAATTCCGGCGTTGACTTCCCCCACCAGCCCTCCAATAATCCGCCTATGCCTCGTCCCGACGCCGTTCGTCGAGTCAAGAGCTATTCCGCCGCTGACGGCTACGTCTATCAGTACTACTTCTTCGAGGGGAATCGCGCGCAACGTGGCGGCAGCCCGGGCGGCGAATTCACTTATGCCATCTCGACCGACCGGCGCTCCGCATTCCCCTTCAAGATTTTCGTCAAGCAATCGGCCTTGGACGCCTGGGCAAAGCTGAACGGCCGCCCCCTCACCAGCAGTGAAGAATACGCCGTCGCCAAGATGCGCCTCTTTCAGGCCTTCGACGAAGGCTCGGTCCAGGCCCCGCCGGATGGCCAACAAGCCGTGGAAGTGCTTGTAGACGAATCCAACCTAGAAGAGTTCCTCAAGCAGCTGGGGATTTAGTCCGCAATGTCCGGAATGGCTGTTTCTCTTTGAACCAAACCGCAGGCCGCGGCGTCTGCCTGAATGTACGGAAAAGCCGGGCGCCAGAGGCCCGCGTCAGACCAGGGAATCGTATGCAGGAGTTGGCTCTGATCCAGCCAGGTGGCATGGCCCGGGACGAGTTTCTGCGCGAGGCGGCCCAGGCCGAAGCGAGGCGCGAATTCGAGGAGCTCCTCGCCGAGTGCGGCCCGCTCGCCTATCGCGTCGCGCGCGGCGTTCTGCGCAATTCCGCCGACGCCGAAGATGTCGCCCAGGAAGCGCTTCTGCGCGCCTACCGCCGCTTCGATCGGCTGCGCGACCGCAACCGTTTTCGCGCCTGGCTCGTTCGAATCGCGTTCCGGCTCGCCCTGGATCGTTTGCGTTCGTCGAAGCGGCGAGAGCAGCGCGACACCTTTTGGTCTCATCCGGCGCATCAGCCGCCTGCGGCCACCGTCGAAGACCTCGCCGTTTCGAACGAATTCCAGGCGCACCTCGATCGCGCTCTTGGTGAGTTGCCGGAAAAACTGCGTTTGGTACTTTTGCTCGCCGCCATGGAGGACCACACCATCGACGAAATCGCCGCGATCGTCGGCGTTTCCGCCGGCACCGTGAAGTCCAGAATTTTTTATGCTCGAAAGCAGTTAGCGGAGAAATTGCGATGCCATGCGAAAACTATAAAGACGCGTTGACCGAAGCCGCTGCCTCCGGCGCCGATCCGGCAAATGCTCTGCGTTCGAATGCGAAGATGGCCGCTCTTCGCGCGCATTTCGAATCGTGCGCTTCCTGCCGCACTGCTTTCGCCGAAGAGCAAGCTCTCTTCATCTCCATCGATGCTGGCCTTCACGCCACCGCCAACGCCGAAGTCCCCGCTTGTCTTCTCCCGCGCGTCCGCGCCGCTCTCGACGAAGTGGAGGCTCCACGGCTTCCCTGGATGTCGCCCCTGATCTTTGCTTCCGCCAGTGTTGCTCTTGCATTTCTGGTATTTCTGATTGCCCGGCCACATCGCTCTGTTTCCGATGACCAGGCCAAACAAACGCCGCCCATCTCAATGCCGCTGAAACCTCCGACAGGCTCTCACGGGGAGATTTCTCCCTCAAGTGTACAAAGCCCTTCCACAACCGCAAACCATTTCCGCGCGCCACGAAAGTCAACTTTGGTGCACTCGGCGGCGTCTAGCAATCCGGAAGTCCTCGTTCCTCCGGACGAGCGGGAAGCCTTCGCTCGATTTGTCGCCGAGCTGAACGCGCGCAGCGATTTTGCGGCAGCTTTCGTTGCCCAGGCACCGGAGAAGAAAGACGCGCTGGTCGTTGTGGACCCACTGCAGATTTCGGACATCGAGCTCAAACCTCTCGAAAGCAAGGAAACCGAAAGCTCTGATCGCGCAGGAGAAAAGCATTAGCGAATGGTCGAATCGAAAATCGCAATAGCACGGAGGAAAGAATGAGAATCAGTACAGTCCACATTGCCGCGCTCCTCGTCTTCGGAATGCTGTCGCCGATCGGCCAGGCGCAAGATAAACCCAAGCCGGAGGAAAAGCCGAAAAGCGAAGTTCAGACGACGCCGGTAAAAGCCTTGATCGTCTTTACCGAGTATGACGGCGAAAAAAAGGTCAAGAGCCTTCCGTACACGCTCTACATCAATGCGCCGGTCTCCACAGAGTTAATGCCTGGCTGGGTGAAACTCCGCATCGGCAATCGCGTCCCCGTTTACACCGGCAAGGATCAATTTCAATACTTCGATGTCGGTACGAACATCGACGCGCGCGCCGCCCACACCCCAGAAGGCCCTTTTCGTTTGTATCTAAATCTTGAGCGCTCCTCGGTCGAGGGCGATGTACTCGTTCCCATGCAAAAACCGCCCGAACAACTCTCGCCCGATCCGCACGCTGGATCGTTCCGCCAGCCTGTTGTTCGCCAGTTCAAATCGGAACTCGACCTGAAGATTCGCGAAGGCCAGGTTCTTGAAAGTACCATGGCGACAGATCCCGTGAGCGGCAAAGTGCTCAAAGTCGAAGTCAGCATCTCAGTCGTGAAATAAGGGCTGAACGATTTCAGCGTTTTTCCAGGACAGCATTCAACGCCTTGGATAATTCAGCGTGAAGAAACGAGTAACCAAGCTGCTGCAATCTCTGCGGGGCGACGCGCTGGCTGGATAACAGCAGCGCGTCGGCCATTTCGCCGAGCGCCAGGCGCAGCGCAAACGCCGGCGCGGGGAAGAGCGCCGGGCGGTGCAGCGCCTTCGCGAGCACTTTAGTGAACTCTGCGTTCCGCACTGGTTGCGGGGCCACAACATTTATTGCGCCTCTCACCGAGGCCGCGTTCGGGGCGCCTTTTCCCGGAGCGCCTTCCATCGCGAAGCGTAAAATCCCGACGACATCGTCCAGCGTGACCCAGGACATCCACTGCTGCCCGCTGCCCAGGCGGCCGCCGGCGCCCAGTTTGAACGGCAGCAGCATCTTTCCGAGCGCCCCGCCGTGGCGCGCCAAAATAATTCCAAAGCGCGCCAGCACCACGCGAATCCCCAGCGCTTCCGCCTTCAACGCTTCCGCTTCCCACTCTTGTGCAAGACTTGCCAAAAAATCCGCCCCTGCCTTGCTTTCCTCTGTCAACACTTCATCGCCGCGATCGCCGTAGATTCCAATCGCCGAAGCTGACACAAGTACCCGCGGCCGCGCATTCATTTTCGCCAGCGCGTTCACAAGCGCTCGCGTCGTCTCGATCCGGCTGGTCCTCAACAGCGCCTTTCGCCGTGCCGTCCACCGCCCGCCCGCGATCGAGGCCCCCGCCAAATTTACGACCGCATCCGCTCCAACGGCCGCTCCGCCTAATTCTCCCGTCGCGGGATTCCAGGCGACATCAAATCCTTTTTTCGTCCCGGCAGCCACCACACTTTGCGGCCGCACCAGCCGGCACACGGCGTGCCCGTCGCGCGCCAGCACTTCGGCAAGCGCCGTTCCCACCAGCCCCGTCGAGCCCGTGACGAGAATCTTCATCGTTCCTTTTGCCCTTTCGTCTCGCGCGTGGAAAGGATTAACGCCCTGAACGCTACGCAACCCCTGGGCAACGGTCAAGCAATCAAAATGTTCAAAACATATCCATTGGACGAAGATCTCGAATCATCCCAATTGCAGAGAGAAACCGTGGTACAGAGCGCTGGCGCCACGCGGCCGAAGGCCCTTCGGTTGCGCTCAGGCCAGGCTTGTTCTACTGGCCCCTTCACGGAGCACGAGTTACAATTCCCGTGTGGCACCCGTCTCCCAAACGGTTCGCGTGAAGGTCCTGTTTTTCGGTCGGCTCAAGGAGCTCGTCGGCCGCGCCGAAGATTCCATTGAAATCGCCGACGCCGCGACCGTCGAACAGCTCTTCGCCCTTTATGTCGCGCGCAATTCCGAGCTCGGCAAGTACCGTTCATCGCTGGTCGCTTCGCGCAACCAGGAATTCGCCGCCTGGGGTACGCCGCTCCATTCCGGCGATGAAGTTGCGTTTCTCCCGCCGGTAAGCGGCGGCTGACGCATCGCCCATGACCACGCCCCTTCACGACGATATCTACCAGTTGGTGCGCGGGCCCATCGATATCGCCGCGCTGGCTCGCCACGTTCGCGCACCCGAAGACGGCGCGACCGTCACTTTCGACGGGTTCGTGCGCAATCAATCTCACAATCGCCCCACGCTCTACCTCGATTACGAAGCTTACGAATCCATGGCTCTCGCCAAGATGCGCGAAATCGGCGCCCAGCTTCACGAAAAATATCGCATCCATCGCGTCGCCATGGTCCACCGGCTCGGCCGCCTGGAAATCGGGGAAACCAGCGTCTTCATTGCCGTCAGCGCGCCGCACCGCGCGGCTGCTTTTGACGCCTGCCGCTTCGCGATTGACACCTTGAAGCGCACCGTGCCCATCTGGAAGAAGGAGTATTTCGAGGACGGCGCGGTCTGGGCCGACGGCGAACTCCCTCCGGCTCCCGCGGCGACATCCCGCGCAAAACCCGCATCTTAACCATCAATGTCAATGACACGCTTCCGCGCCCACCCTGCTCTGTTCCTGGCCGCCTGCACGCTCCTTTTCGTCGGAATCGCCTTCGCGCAGGACAATTCGGATCGTCCTCCCTGGGCGCAAAAGCCCAAGTCCACGTCTGCTTCCGCATCCAGTAAGGCTCCCGCTTCCTCTCCCACCGGCGAACCGGGAAAGATTGTCCAGCCCACGCCTCCCGCCTCGACAACCGATTCACAAGATCCCGCCGCGCAGCGCGGACGCATCCGCGTCAACGTCAATCTCGTCAACGTCCTGGTGAGCGTCTTGGACGACCACAATCGCCCTGCTCCGGATCTCCCGCGCGAAGCCTTCCAGCTTTTTGAAGAAGGCGTGCGGCAGAAGATCGATGTCTTCGAGTCCGAAACCTCGCAGCCGCTGGACCTCGCCTTGATGATTGACGCCAGCCTGAGCGCCCACAAGGAAATTTCCTTCGAGCAGGAAGCCGCCGCGCACTTCATCCGCCAGGTTCTGCGCACGGGCGACCGCCTCGCCGTGTTCTCGTTCGATGAAAACGTCACCCAGGTCGCGGCCTTCTCGGACAACGTTCCCGCTCTGCAAACCGCCGTGCGCAGGATACCTCCCGGCGCGGGCACCTCGATTTACGATGCCGTCCTTCTTGGCTCCCGCGCCCTCCAGACCCGCGGCGACGACCGCCGCCGCGTCATCATCCTCGTCACCGATGCCGGCGAAACCACCAGCCGCGCCGACTTCGACGCCGCCCGCAAGGAAGCGGTGCGCTCCAACTCGCTCCTTTACACCATCGTCGTTCGCCCGGTGAAAAACGAAAGCGGCCGCAACACCGCCGGCGAACACGCCCTCGAAACCATGACCGACACCACCGGCGGCGCCATGTTCTATCCCGACTCGGCTCAAGACCTTGGCGCCATCTTCGATCGTATTGACCGCGAGCTGCGCACCCAATACCGCCTCGGCTACTACCCCAATCCCCGCGGCCCCGCCAATAGCTACCGTTCCATCGAAGTCAAAGTCATCGCCGGCGACTACAAGGTCCGTCATCGCCGCTCCTACCTCACCGGCCCGCAGTAACTCGCCACTCACCCCTCAGTCATCCCGAGCGAAGGCGACGAGCGAAGTTTGCGAGTTCCGACGCTGTCGGAAGGGATCTGCTTTTCGCTCTACTACCGCAACGCTTCCTCTCTCCTGGTAGCGCCGGCAACCTTGCCGGCATCTGTTGGTTCTCGCGGCACAGCCATTCTTGGCTGCGCTCTTCGCCTTGCTCGTGTAAGGGCACGATACATCGTGCCCTCTATACGCATAGCACCATGCCGCACTTATACCGCCTTCCCCGGCTCCTATCGCCACCGCCGCTTGCTCTTGACAATTCATTCCAATAGACGTATTTATGTATAATGAACGGATCGGAGCGCCCGGTTATCTGGATCGGCTCGAGCCGGAGAGACCTGCGCAGCTTCCCCCGCGCAGTTCGGCGCGATCTCGGCCAGGCCCTCTACGCCGCCCAGCAGGGTCAAACCGATCCATCCGCAAAGGCGCTGAGAGGATTTGGCGGCGGCTCGGTGCTTGAAATTGTCGCGGGTCAGGCAGGCGGCACGTGGCGTGCTGTCTACACCGTCCGCTATCCGGAGGCCATCTACGTCTTGCACGCCTTCCAGAAAAAATCGAAAAGGGGCATCGCCACGCCGAAGAAGGACATGGACCTCATCCGTCACCGTCTTGCTGACTCCGAACGGATTCACAGAGAAAGGCAGAACTAACATGACTGCGAGAACCAAAAGGCCCGTAAAGGTGGAGAAAAGCAGCGGCAACGTTTTTGCCGACATCGGTCTGCCCCATCCCGAGCAGGAGCTCCTAAAAGCGCGGCTCACGCTGCGGATTTACCGCCTCGTCAAAAAACGCGGCCTCAAGCAAGCCGATGCCGGCAAAATTCTCGGCATCAAGCAGCCGCACGTCTCTGCCCTGATGCGCAATCGGTCCGGCTCCTTTTCCGTCGAGCGCCTCATGAACTTTCTCACCGCTCTCGGCCAGGACGTGGAGATCACCGTAAAGCCCGCTCGCAGGAAACACGGTGAAGTCTCCCTCGTCGCCTAGAAGGCCCGTTGTTTTCAGCGGACGCCCTTGCCTCCTTGACACCATGTCCCAGATATGAGACATTAAACGAGTGAAGGCGGCGATCTTCCATCCTGCGGCGCGGGCCGCGATTCGCTCCTTTCCGGAAGACGTCCGCCGGGAGCTTGGCAAGGCCATCTACGATCTTCAGAAGGGCGAAGTTCTCACGATGCCGCTCTCCCGGCCCATGCCTTCCATCGAGCCAGGCGCGGCGGAGTTGCGAATCCGCGGCCGGGCTGGAATTTATCGCGCGTTCTATTACAGCCGTTCGCCGCGGGGCATTTTGGTGTTTCACGCATTCGTCAAAAAGACCCGGGCGACACCGATACGCGAGCTGGATTTGGGAAAGAAGCGGTTAAAGGAGTTGCTCCATGAAGAAGCCTAAAATCACCGTCACACGCACTGCCGCCGAGCTTGCCAAAGCTCTGGGCCTCACTCCGGCGGACGGCGCGGAAATCGCCCTTCGCAGCGATCTCAACTCAAAAATCGTCGAAGTCGTTCAGCGCAAGGGCCTGACTCACGCTCAAGTTGCCCGCCTCGCGCGTACCTCCCGTACCCGTGTCACCGCCATCATGAACCGCAACACCAAAGACATCTCCACCGATCTCCTCCTCCGCGTCCTCTATTCCCTCGGCTACACCGCCAAAATCAAATTCCAAAAAGCCGCCTGACTCGGCCGCCATCCCGCCCATCGTCATTCCGAACGAAGCAGGCCGACGGTTTTTCTTCCCGCATCGCTCCCGCGATGCGGTCGGCCTGCGCAGTGAGGAATCTCTCTTATTCCTCTCTCGTTTACACTCCCAGGAAGGTGAAAGATGGCAAGGAAATCATTCGCACCATGAGCGCGCGCCGGGCGACCCGCAAGGAGCGCAAAGCCTATGCCGGATAGCCAGCTCGACCTCTCCGACATTCCCGAATCCACGGCCGCCGAGCTGCGCCGCGCCCGTAGCGGCGGCCTTTAGGCCGCCATCTTCTCTATCTTTGTCCGGCCTTTGTAGCGCCGGGCTTTCCCCTGGTTTGTGGGCGGTTAGCCCAAGACAAGATGCGCGCACTAAAATGTGAAACCGCTCCACCCCACGAGCGCGCGACGTTAATGGTGCGGGCGCGGAACGGTGATGGTCTCCCCAGCGTCGGGCCGCACATAAGTCGGCTGCACGCACGTAGCAAACCAGCCGTAACAGTAGGCATTAGCAATCGCTTGCTGATAGGTGAATCCGTTGTCGTCATCAGGAGCCGCGCCGAAGTTCACTTGGCCCGCGCCTGTCATTCCCGCGTGTGCGATCTTGAGGACCGTGTGGGATCGTTCGTGGGCTATTTTCTCAGTCCTCTCGTCGGTGGATAGTTGAAAATAATTTACCGGGAAGTGCATCGTTCCCGTCGGATCGGTGGGGTCCACCCAGGCCCCGAAAAGACTTACCTTCGGTTCACACTGCAGGGGAAACGCTTCGTCAAACGCGCCCAGTAGCTTGTGGTATCTGGCAAGCAGATCCACTAGACGGCCCCGATCAGCAGGATTATCTGCGTCGATGTGAAACACGTTCTTCAGTTTTCTCTTGAGGTCTGCGCTCAAGGTACCGGTGATCACCGATATCACCTGCCGTAGCCACGCCTGCGCCCGCATCAGATCGCGGTCGATCACTTGTCTTTGGTGCGCACGGCATCCAACGTATCGCGATACGAATCCTTCGTTCAGATGCCAAAGCGTTCGGTTGTCAGTATCCACTCGTTGGTCCGGGTAGCTCATGAACCGGCTCTGGAATTCCCGGATGGCTTTCACTGTCGCCTGGTCCATGGTTCCATTGACCGCCACATGTGTCGACAACGGCGGCGTTACTTTCGACAGCAAAACCTGCACGGCCTTCACATCATCCGGAAAGTTCTGGGCAGGAGGTGCACCGACGGCCCCTTTAAGTGCGATTGTGTTCATTGGAATTGCCTCATGTGCGCTGATTGCGTGTGCCCGCTCTGCTGATCCCCGCTAGACATCGCCTTCTGGTTAGTGAATCTTGCCCCCAAAGCGTTGCACCGCCCGGCGCGTGGGGCAGGGTTTCTCTTCCCGTGCTCTTGCTTGGGCTGATTAGAGAAGGGCGTCGCCTCAGGGACGCGGAGCGATTGCGCGCAAGCGAGCTGCTGCGTCTTGAGCCTGCTGGAATGCCTGCTTCTCCTTCGAGTCCAAGTCGTTGAGCGAGTTGGTGAGTTCTTCCACCCTCTTTGGGTCGGCAGTAGCTGGGTTGCCAGCGGAAGATTCAAGCGTCGCCATTAGCTGCTCGGAGAGCTCGATCCCTTTTCGCTCGGTGGCAATGTATTCTCGGAGCGCATCGGTAGCCTCACGGGAATATCGGTTTGCGTCCGCGCTAAGCTTCGCGCTGTCCGTCACCAAATCGTCGACCAAGCCGCTTTGCGTGTCCACGATGGAGCGGGCCTGTGAAAGCAAAGACTTATATTGACCAATCCAGGCACCGATGGCCACGGCGCGCTTGCCTGGTTGGCGCTCATCCCGAACTTTCTCAAGCTGCTGGTTGTACTCGTCGCCCTTTTTTTCAAGATCATCCAATGCTTTGTTCTGTTCAACTATCTTGTCAAACTTCGCCAGGAAATCCTTGGTCGCTACGCTCTCCGCTGACGGTCCGCAACCCAGGATGAGGACAACCGATGACAACATAGCTGCCAGGGCGAGGTGTTTCGCCGCTCTCTCATGCATCGCTGACGCGCTCCTTAGCCTAACGACTACCTGCCAATAGGACTCTTGTGGGAATACTATCAGAGAAACCACCGGAGTCAGGAGCACTCGGCGGAAGCAAATTCCTCGACTGCGCACACCGACCCCATCCGCGCCGGTGGCGTCCACCCCGACCTGGTCGCGGCACCTTGTTTTCCGGTCGAGCTTCTCCAGGCGTCTTTACTTTCAACTGTCGACTGTTGACTGTTGACTGGGTTCACCTCTTCGGCCTTTGACTTTTCCACAGATTTCCACAATTCTCTCGAATCCCACCCCTCCCGCAAACCCTTTCCCTCCGGCAACTTGAACCCCACTGTGTCAACCCTGCCACGTCCATTCGAATCACTAACAAGTTATCCTTGACAGGCGTTAACCCTCGTGCTATCATGGTATTTGATAGTTGGGGCTCATTCTCGACTGAATTCCGACGGTCGGTCGCCATTCGCGCCGCGTAATCTCTTCGCTCTTTTTGTTGCATCTTTACTTCATTATTTCGCTTCTTCTTCAAAGGAACTCCCATGACTGCTAAACGCACCGCCACAAACGATTCGCATCTTTGTCTTTTCACTTTTTCCGACGGCCGCCAATGCCGCATGCTCCGGCACAAGGATCACTCCACTCTCTGCATCTTCCATGCTCGCGCCGAGCGCCAGCTCATCGAGGCCGATAAGCTTGGCCGGGAGATCGCCTCTCCTCCCTCCGGCGAATACCTCACCGCCGTTGATGTCAACCACGTTCTCGGCAAGCTCTTCGGCGCCGTTGCCCAGAACCGTCTCCCCACTCGCAACGCCGCCATCCTCGCTTACCTCGGCCAGCTCCTTCTCCAGTCCGTCCCGAAAGTCCAGGATGAAATCATCAACGCCGAGGATACCGACTTCTGGCGCGACCTCGTCCACGATACCCTCGCCGCTTTTACTCCCCCCAAGGTAGGTTCCGGCTCCGCGTCAAATGCCGATCCTCCCCGCCTCCCCTGACTCCCATGCCGCACTCCTCCATTCTTTTTTCCTCTACGGGACGAAGGTCTTGCCCTGTTCGCGCCGTCTCACATCTCTGTGGTATCTGTGTCCGGCGCCTGCCCCGACCCGGTCGCGGTGGTGAAAACTCCTCGTCTTTTCGTTCTTCCCCGGTACCTCCCTCCTCTCCCCGTCTCTGTGTCCTCTGATGACATGACACACGCGCCCCCTGGGGCGAGAGTTGCTACTCTCGCCCACAGTCGTTTGGCTTCGGCTTGGACAGGAGGCGCAGATGGCAGTGTACATCGGAGTGGATTTGCATGTCCGCAC
>Ga0209180_10000572_pt1 | contig 17205 bp, 15 predicted proteins | sample CZO8metaG_3_FD_188355 | JGI IMG/M metagenome (GOLD analysis project Ga0209180, IMG submission 188355) | Vadose zone soil microbial communities from the Eel River Critical Zone Observatory, Northern California, USA - CZOApr15con2H2.8 metaG... | ecosystem: Environmental > Terrestrial > Soil >...
CTTTCCGTCAAAGGCGACTCCATGGGGGTTCATTCCCACGGGGAAGGTCCTGAGCACCTTGCCATCGCTCGCCCGCAGCTTGGTCACGATGTCGCTGCCCGAATTCGCCACCCAGATGTTCTTCCCATCAAAGGCCACGTCAACGGGACCGCTGCCTACGGTGAAGGTTCCGAGCACGGTGCCATCGCTTGCCCGCAGCTTGGTCACACTGGGGGTGATGATGCTGCCATTCGTCACCCAGATGTTGGCACCGTCGAAGGCGAGATAATCGGCCCCCGCCGGCACGCTGAAAGTGCTCAGCACGGTACCGTCATTTGCTCGCAGCTTGGTCACGCTGCTGCTGGCGTCATTCGTCACCCAGATGTTGGCCCCGTCAAAGGCTACGTCGCTAGGGAAGCTCAAGGCCCCGGAGCCGAAGCTCGTTGTCAGGTTTGCGGCATACCAGCGCAGGATCGCGACTTGGTTGACATTCACCGCTGGCGACGAGGGCGCTCCGGCGCCCGGTGCATTTACTCCGAAATTGCCCGAATCCCGCTGCTGACCTAGCAGGGACAAACAGAGGAACAGAAGACAAACTACTCGTAAGCACGTCCGTGAACAGGGTGGTCCAAAACAGACTTGCGCCATAGTGTCATCCTCCAGTTGAAATTGTTCTTGGGGAGAAGCGATGTTCGTACGGAGAGGCTGGGAACCGCCGGTCAGCCAGAACTTTGCGCGGAGGGCACTTGATTCGAAGGGCGGAACGAGTTATGCAACGCACGAGTTCTTATCACTGTCGTCGGACCAGTTTCCCTCTTGATAGCGGCTACCATACATAGCTGCTCTGAGCCAAGGAATTGTCAACAGGCCGTCATTTTTGTGTCACAATTGGTGCTCTCGCGTCCATTAATGTGGTTCTGTGGAAGCTCCGTTTACATGGCTATCAGATTTCAAAAGCCACTCCAGTCTGCGTTGACGATCTCTACCAGCCCAGTGCCCGAACGTAGGGTAACGGCAACGGAGCGAATCTTGGTAATTGAGGATGGCAGCGCAGTTCGGCGGGCTTTGAAAAGGCTCTTCGAATCGGAAGGATACAGCGTAGACCTGGCAGCTGATGGAATCTCGGGTCTGGAACTCTTTCGTAAGACGATGCCCTCTGCGCTCCTCCTCGACCTGCGCTTACCCGACATCTCAGGGCAGGAAATCTGCAAGAAAATCACCCAAGTCGCTCCCAGGCTGCCAATCATTGTCCTTAGTGCAAAGTCGGACGTTGTGGAAAAAGTCGTGCTCTTGGAAATGGGTGCCCATGATTATGTAACTAAGCCATTCAGTCCGAGGGAATTGCTGGCGCGAGTCCGCGCAGCCCTGAGGCGATCGGCGCAGGTCCATGTAGAAGATGTTTTTGCTTTTGACGATGTGACCGTGATCTTTTCGAAGATGGAGCTGATGCGGGGCGGTCGGCCAATTTCGCTCACGCACCAGGAATTTAAGACCCTGAAATTCATGATACAGAACCGCGAACGCCTCATTTCGCGCGAGGAACTTTTGAGGGAGGTTTGGGGTTACCAGAATTATCCTCGTACGCGGACCGTGGACAGCCATATGCTCAAGCTGCGGCAAAAACTGGAGAGAGACCCTTCGCATCCTGTGCATTTCAAAACTGTCCACAGCGCCGGTTACACGTTCGAGAGCTAAGACCGCAGCCGAATTATAAATAGAGTCGCAAACGGGAGACCCTCATGGACACCACTCGATCAATCTCCTTGGCCGAGGAAACTGCGGAGGTCAGGACTTCACCAACCTAGGACAAGTCAGACGCCGGAATAGCTGTGTCCGTGCGGGCAAACGTTCACACTGACCGAAGAGACCGCAGGTACGTGCGTATGGACAAAAGTTCTCCCGGTTTTGTGAAGGCAAATGCGGCAAAACAGAGCGCTAACACTAGGTGTTCCAAAGAAGCGCCGAAGTACTGCCAAAAAGCGGCATGTGGGCCTGGGTAGTTGGCCGAAAGCAATAAGCTGAGCATGTAAATCACGCCGCAAATGCTTGCAAGACGTACCAGAATCCCTAGCACGAGCGCGATTCCGATCGCCAGCTCGCCATAGGCCACCAGAAATGCGATCGGCGTAGCATGAGGGAGAACGAAGTTCTTGAGAACAGGAACCATGAAAGGATAGGCTCCGTCCTGAAGGAAGCGGCCGATCCAGGACTGAAACCCACCGCCAAGCGTAAACTGTGTGCCAACAACTTTGTACTCGCCAAAGATGAGAAACAGGACGCCAACTGCGATTCGAAGACCCGCAAGCGCCTTGGTGCTTGAAGCAGGCATCTGTTTACGACAAACGTTAGCACTAACCGTTGCGATTGAGCAATCGAGTCTGTAGTCGGGCGTGCTGTTCACGCCACCTGGCGGAGAAGTGTTTAGAAAAAGTCTGTACACCTTCCTCGTCGGGCTTTCCTTTATTCGCGATTCGGATTCATCATCGGCGCACCGGACTGGCCGGCTCGCCTCTGGCAACGATCCGCGCGAGCTTCACAGCCGATCGCCTGGGACGCAGGCGCTCACTACTTGTTTTCTCGTTTCTTAGAGGTGCTAACAAAACCCATATTGAAGTATCGGGGACGAGAAAAAGCGGGCAGCAAAAAAGAGCCCCGCTCTCAGGAGCGGGGCTGAATTCACTAGTGGCGCGGGTTCACTGCACTTCTATCGTCATGCGCATCCAGGGGTGAATGCAGCACTGGAAGTGATTCACACCGACCGGCAGCGCCGCTGTCCCCGCAGTAGGTCCTGCCTCGGTTTCGCCCGCCTCAACCAAAATAAACGTGTCGCTTGGCGGTTGCAGGCACTCCGGAGCCGGGATCGGATTTCCTGACAACTGATTGAGTGGCGGAACGAATCCTCCGCCAAAGCTTGCGACCTTGGTGAAGGTGTGGGTTTCGCCACCGGTGTTTTGCAGTGAGGTCGTCTGCCCCGAAGCAAGATTCACTGTCACCAACTGAAAAGTCCCTTGCGTAGCGTTCAGCAAGGGGTTGAATCGCCACGCCCCGGCGATCTGATCGGATTGGAGCTCGGAAATGAAGAATTTGAATTTGATGGTACCGTGCTGTCCAGGTTTGCAAGTATGCGGGCCAACATTGGCATTAAAGGTTCCTGGGTGACAGGCATCGCGTATGCCGATCGTGAATGGTTCCGATTGTGCCGGAACCGAAGCGGAAAGCCCAACGAAACAGGCAAGCAGTAAGGCCGCTACACAGAGCCGAGTCATAGATGATCCTCCCTTTGGCTCATCGCTCGCGGACCGCCGGAAACGTAGGCCGGTGCGGCTGAGCTGGATAAGTCTAGCCCCAAAACGGCTTGTGTCAAGGCAAATCGCCGGGCTGCACACGCTAAAGCCGCGTCAGACGGTGCCTTTGTGGCTACGTGCGTCACAGCGTGTGCGTCGACGATGGCACAATCGGCACCCCTGTCCGTGCGTCCTCACAGCGCGTTCTTGGGTTTTGTTAGGCGCTCTTAGTGCTATTGGCGGTCCCGCGCTGAACGAATCTCCGTTGATGCCTCCCTACGGATATACTTTGTCGAAGTCCGAAATCGAAGCAGTGATCGCCTACATTCGGATGGTTTCCGATCCCGCTTACGGAGCTCCCGGATTTGTCAACGCGAAGAAGTAATGTTTGGTTGGCCGCCGCTCTGCTGTTGGGCGTCGCGTCGTTCGCCGCTGCCCAGGCCCTGACGCCCGCCGAGATCAAACATCGCAGGTGGGTTACCCGCGCTGGAGTTCACATCTGGGTCGCTTCGCTCCTGCTGTTTAAGCAGCTGCCTCGGCGGCCCGGTCGCTGAGATAAAGAATGAACGGCTCGCCGTTGAAGAAAAACTGGACATCGAGAAGGGCAACCTGGCGGTCGGTCTCATTCTTGCACTGACTAATCTCACCGCGGCGGCCTTCGGTAGCACGAGCACCAGGTTCTCCGGGTGCTCCATGTTCATGCCCATAGTTTGTCCGCGGATGTGGTGCGAGATTTCCATGGCGAATCCCTCGACGTCCGGATTGTCCTTCGGTCCGGCAACGGCTATCTCGAGAATCGGGAGCATCACATCCTGAAAAGTGCGCAGCGCGCGACGGCTCTTGTTGACGAGCTCCACGGAGTAAGAGCCAAAATAATTGCCTGTGAGTTCCACTACCGTCATCCCGCCGTAGTTGTCAAAACGAAGCGAGCGCTGGTCGGCATGCTCCCGTTGCGCCAACTCCAGATCCAGTACGCGGCCGAAATAGAACGGATAGGGAAAAACGTGTCCCTGAATTTCCCCGCCAACGGCCTGCAGTTGCTGGAAGTTCTTCTCCTGCAGGGCGCGCATCTGGGGCGGTTTCGGCCTCGGCGGGGAATGTGCGGCCGGCGCGCCCTGCAGCAGCCCTTTCGTCTGCGGCTCCCCTGCGAGACACTTCGCCCGAAGCCTTGGCAAAGATTCAGTCGTCCGACCAGAAGATGATTGATGTCGTAGTCAAGGAACTGGACTCGCAGGCCCATTTTGTGTCGTATACGCCGCCGGTCGTGGTGGCATTCCGCAAGAACGCTTACCTTGAGTTCTCGCTGAACACGACACTGCCCGCGGCGACGGCAGGAAGCCGCTACAAGATGGCGGCCCTGGCTTTTGACAACCACATTTCCCACCTCGTTCGACCAATGATGGCGTACTTCAAGGGCGACCTCGACTTTGACGGCATGGCATTCAGCACCACGATCCACCAGCAGGACAAACCAGCGGCAACCCAGGGGAGCGAGGCGGTCGAGTTCTTTTTCCCGATGGAAGCACTGCGCTGCTACGAGACTTTTGATTGCACGGGACAGCAGCTGATCGACCAGGGTTCGGTACTGATCGATGGCGAGCGCGTAAACTTGGATTTGCAGATAGCGGAAGGCAGTGATCGCTAGTCGGAATCCTGGGTGCTGCCATTTTGCTGGGGGCTTGTTAGAGAGATACCGTGCGGCAAAAGTCAACCGACGCAGAGGGGGTAGTGTCCTAATTTGGCGCTCCCGCCAAAATCAGTTGCTCGACGGTCCAGATGCGTGTCGAAAATCCCTGCCGCCATCGCAAGCGTCACTCGTAAACTTGCTGTGCGGGCGGCAGAGATTGTAGTGAGCAAAGTGTAGCGCAATCGTCGCCTTCAGATTCGCGATTTTTTCGAGAACGCATTTGTCGGGCTTGGATACCTCCTCCACGAAGCGAGATGGGGAGTAGGACCGCTCGGTTGGTTCTGGAAGACGGCCATAAATCTTAACGAGTTGCGCGAAGTCCACATCACTTCTGCACGGCCTTCGCTGAGTTGGCAGCAGATGACAGAACACTCGCAGCGCGACAGCCGGCCGGCAAGGTTCGGAAGGTACAGGCATTGATAGGGTGGTTCCATCCGTCAGCGCTTTCTCGAGGCCTTGAATGGCTGAGTTGGCGCGTGCGGACACAGCACCCGCTGTCCGCTCCGATTGACGAAAGTATCGTGTGAGACAAAGTATGTTCTGCCAAATAGTATTCGGGAAGAGTGACGGGTTTACGGCCGTATGGCGGAAGAGTCGGTCAGTCGAAGGACTTTGCCCTTGGATTGAATGATGTGATCGTGCATGTGCCTACGGGCGGCGTCGGGATTGTGTTCGAGGATCGCTGTCATGATTTGTTGGTGTTCCCGCGTCGGCACCTCGCCGAAGTAGTGAATATCGATGGCCGCGTACATGATGCGCTCCATCTGGCAACGCGCTTCGCTCACTGCCCTGACCAGCATCTGATTGCGCGACAAGCGGGCAATCCCAACATGGAAAACCGTATCGGCTTCAATGAACTCCATGTAGCTTTCAATGCTGTCAGCCCGGTAGGAGGTCTCCGCCAAGCCAACCAATTTCTGAAGCAGTTCTGAGTCCGTCGCCTTCCGGGCGGCGAGTTCAGCCGCCGCGCACTCAACTGCCGCCCGGTATTCGTAGATATCATTAAGTTCCTGCAACGTAATCTGGCTGACGAAGTAGCCGCGATTGGGCACAATACGCAGCAGGCGATCCTCTTGCAGTCGCAACGCGGCCTCCCGCACGGGTGTCCGGCTCGCCTTATATCGTTTGGCGAGATCCTTCTCCGTGAGAGGTTCACCAGCAGGGTGGACGCCGCGGATGATATCCCGCTTGAAAGCCTTGTAAACTTTCTCACTGAGCTTGTCGCGGACGGCGCCTACGTAAGCGGTCCGGCTGCGTTTTTGACTGACAACTTTTACCACTCTGCCTCCGTATTTCCTTTCAGTGGACGACGCTCGAGAATAAATCAATCACGTAGCTGCCTTGTCTCGTCAGGTTAGCAGGGAGCACTGCACAGCGTCACGAGGATCAGTTTGTTACCCTAGCCTTTACTAAAGTCGACGCGGCCAGACGTTACCTCCCATCCGTTTGCTATGTCAAGACAATTGTAGTGGTATATCGTTGTGATTAGACATCTCTTACACTCTCGCAATTTTTACCGTCGCCGTCGCCCAGAGATTCGTGATTTCCTCGACAAGCCTACGGGTTTACCGGGTTGTGATGGTGTCTAGAAGTGGTCTTTTCCTGGTGACAGAAGCTCTTTACTTGCATACCGAGTGTATATCGACAAAATTAATCTTGACACTCGCCCGCTCCCGGAGGTATTTTTGCGCCCACTTGGCATTGGTCGCCAACGGTGACATTGCGCTGGTATAGGTGCAAGTACGAGACGAGGTCGTTTGACACAAAGCATTGCTGAATTCCGCAACCGATTCCCTGTTCTGAGGAAGAAGATCTACCTCAATAGCTGCTCTCAGGGAGCTCTCTCTCAGAACGTGGAGGAAGCGATGCTCGAATACCTGCGCACTTGGCAGGAACACGGTTCTCCGTGGGACATATGGATCGAGCAGTATGAAGCCGGTCGCCGTCGCTTCGCAGAACTGATCGGCGCCGAACCGGAAGAGGTCGCACTGGTTGCCAGCGCTTCAGCCGGCGTCAATGCTCTAGCTAGCGGACTATCGTTCCAGCAGCGAAACAAGGTTGTGCTTGGGGAATTCGAATTTCCTACCATGGGGCATATCTGGCTAGCGCAACGTTCTCGCGGAGCGGACGTGGTTTTTGTCGAGGCAGCGAATAATCGGCTAAGCGTAGCAGCCTATGACGCACTAGTGGATCGCAACACGTTAATTGTCCCTCTGACTCACATATGTTTCATGAACGGATTCCGGAGTCCCGTGGCAGAGATCACGATGATCGCACATGACCGCGGCGCCCTGGTCCTGCTCGATGACTACCAGGACTGCGGGACTCGGCCCATCGATGTGAAAGCAATGCAGGTAGACGCCTATGTGAGCGGGACGTTGAAGTATTTGCTGGGGCCGCCCGGTCTTGCGTTCATGTATGTCCGCAAATCAATCGCTGAAACACTGGTGCCGACCGTCACTGGGTGGTTCGGCCAGAAGAATACTTTTGCTTTTGATGTGAGACTGCTTGAACCGGCGCCCGGCACTCGCCGCTTCGAATCGGGCACTCCGCCCATCCCGACAATCTACGGTGCACTTGCAGGAGTCGAACTCCTTCAGCAGTTCGGACTGCAAAATGTAGCCGACCAGATTCGCGTGCTGACGAACGCTCTTATCAGCGGCTCACTGGAGTTGGGGATTCATATTAAGATGCCCCTCGACACTGTGGGGCCGCTCGTCGTCCTGCAGTCCAGGGATGCCGACGGGCTGGTTCGCCTGTTCGCCAGTCATGGCGTGATCTGTTCCAGTCGTCATGATGGTTTGAGAATCTCCTTCCACGCATACAACAACCTCGACGATGTAAAGTTTGTGCTCCGCCTGTTGCAGGAGAACCTCGAATTGCTGGTGACTTCACAGGCCGCGATCGGTTCGGCAAGCTCGCCATAGCGGCAGGGAGAGAACGCATGGGCTTCGACCTTGACTGTCACAACTGGCTTCGCCGAATCACCTTGGCTGCTTGCGTCCTCTGGATCGGGGTGCCAACTCTTTGCGCGCAAAATACAAAGCCGGCGCAGACCATAGTCGTTCAAGCAGGCAAGCTGTTTGAACCGGTTGCAGGTCGCATACTCGACCGTCCCGTCATTGTCATCATCGGAAACAAGATCGATTCGGTTTCGAGTGGCAACTCACCTTCCATCTCCGGCGCTACGCTCATCGATTTGGGAGACGCTACACTCCTGCCCGGCTTCATCGATGTCCACACTCACCTCACCTCCGACGCGGGCGGTGGTGGGTACGAAGCCTTGGGCGTCTCTGCGCCTCGCGCAGCGCTGATCGGGGCCAAGAATGCGCGGCTCACTCTGCTGGCGGGCTTCACTACGGTACGCAACGTCGGCGCGGAAAGCTATGCGGATGTCGCCCTGCGCGACGCCATCAATGCCGGAGACGTAATCGGGCCTCGTATGCAGGCTTCCGGCCCTCCCCTCGGCATCACTGGCGGACACTGCGACAGCAACCTGCTGCCCTTCGAATTTCATTATTCAGCCGAAGGTGTCGCCGACGGCCCGGAAGCGGTGATGCACCGCGTGCGCGAAGTGATCAAGTACGGCGCTGATGTCATCAAGTTCTGTGCCTCTGGAGGCGTCTTCTCGAAAGGCGACAATCCATTGCTCGAGCAGTACAGTCCCGAGGAAATGAAAGTCCTGGTAGCGGAGTCGCATCGGTTAGGCCGGAAAGTCGCGACCCATGCTCACTCCGCCATTTCCATCAAGGATGCAGTGCGAGCGGGCGTCGACTCCATCGAACATGCAATTTTCCTGGACGAGGAAGGCATCGCTCTCATGAAAGAGCACAACACCTTTCTTGTGCCCACCTCATATCCGCTCTTCTGGTTTGAAGAACACGCGCCGCAAATGAACCTTCCGCCCTGGGTACGGGAAAAATCGGCCATCATTATTCCGGCGGCTAAAAAGAACATGGCAAAAGCGTTTCACAGTGGGGTCCGCGTCGCACTCGGAACCGATGCCGGCGTCTATCCCCACGGACAGAATGGAGGCGAGTTCTGGTCCATGGTCGAATTGGGGCTGACTCCGATGCAGGCGCTGCAAAGCGGTACCGTGAATGCTGCTGAACTGATGGGATGGTCTGATCGCATCGGGGCCCTTCATGCGGGTATGCTCGCTGACATGGTGGCAGTGAAAGGCGATCCGCTCCTCGATATTCGCTTGCTCCAGCATGTCCAGTTCGTGATGAAAGATGGCGTCGTGTATAAGAATGAAATTTCAGGACAGTCCTCAGCTGCGCCGACACGTTGAGGACGAAGATGATCGCTGGAACTGAGGTCGACTCACGGATGTGAACGAGGGGGCAACTTATGTGGCCGTCAATATTGAACCGCATGGTCTTCTGCATTGTCGTAGCAGTACTTCTCGTCAGCCAGCTTCTTGCGCAAACGACTCAAGGTGGAATTGTCGGTGCGATTCGCGATGAAAAGGGTGCCAACATTGCCGGCGCGAAAGTGACCGTTAATAGTCCATCCAACGGCCTTCAGCGCGAGACGACCGCCGCTGAAAACGGTATTTTCCGAATTATGGCACTGCCCACGGGCGTCTACCAAATCAAAGCGGAAGCGGCGGGATTCGCGACTCGCACCACCACTGGCATTGAGGTTGGCGTCGATCAAATCCGCACCGTTGATATCGTGCTGCACGTCGGCGCCAAAGCCGAAGTTGTCGAAGTGCAGGCCGATGCAGCGCTCACTCAAACCGAAACCTCGAAGCTCGGGGAAATCATCGACCATCGCAAGGTCGAAGATTTGCCGCTCAACGGCCGTGACTTTGCTCAACTGGCGCGCTTGAACCCGGGCGTTGCCTCCTCCGGCGGTGGAGGCGGACAGCAAGGCGGAGAGGGAGGAGTATCGGGCTTCTCTTCCAACGGGCAGCGGTCGACTTCCAATAACTTCCTGGTCGATGGCGTCGATAACAACGACTCCTTTGCCGGACAGGCCGCGCAGATCCCATCGATCGATTCAATTCAGGAATTTGAAGTCCAGACCAATACCTTCTCGGCGGAATACGGAAGAAACACCGGGTCCGTGGTGAACCTGGTTACCAAGTCCGGGGCCAACCAGATGCACGGATCGGCCTATGAATTCTTCCGCAACGATGTGCTTGATGCCCGGAACTTCTTCAACGACTCGTCTTTCCCCAAGTCTTCACTAAGGCTTAACCAGTTTGGCGGGACGTTGGGAGGGCCGATCGTCAAGAACAAGACATTCTACTTCCTGACCTACGAGGGCTTTCGCCGTCGGGCAGGAATCACCCGAATCACCAACGTTCCGACCGTGGAGGAGCGAGCGGGAAATTTCACTAACCTCGACGGCTCACCGCTCTCTATCGAGGTGAACCCAGTCAGCGCGCAGCTTTTAGACTTGTTTCCGCAGCCGAATCTGAGCAACTCTTCGGGCAACTTTATTTCATCCCCTGAGCAGAGCGATGGCACAGATCAGTTCCTGGTGAAAGTAAACCACCACCTGCGCGGTTCCGACACACTCTCGGCACGCTACAGCAGGACCCGGGCCGATATCTTCTTCCCGTTCACTCCGGGGCAGAGTGGTACCAACATCCCCGGATATGGAGTGAATGACAACGGCAGCAGTCATCTGGTTGCGGTGTCCTATACCCGAGTGCTCGGCCCTCGGACGTTAAACGAGGCCCGCTTCGGTTTTACGCGTTCCAACATCTCTTTGGTCACTGAGCCCGGACCACGGGCGGAGGATTTTGGATTCAACACAGGCTGGGCAGCCAATTCACCGCTGAACCTTGGCAACATTCCGCAACTGGCGTTTGCCGGAGGATTTGTTTCCGGAAGTTCATCGATCACCAATCTTGGCGGGGCAATCGATCAGCCGAATCGCACGGACGCCAATACTTTTCAGTGGATCGAAAATTTCTCACATACTACCGCCCGGCATTCATTCAAGATCGGTGGCGATATCCGCTATCTGCAACTGAACCGGTTGTATGACCTCGCATTCAGTGGCCAGATTACGTTCAGTGGATTGGATAACACCGCCGGAACCGATTCGGACGGAAACCCGGCCAACATCCCAAATGCCCTGATCGATTTTGAGCAGGGCTTCCCCGACGGCGCGCTGCAATTTGTCGGCGATTCTCAGCGCCACTTCCACAGCAGCAGCTATGGACTGTTCGCACAGGACTCCTTCAAGCTACGTCCCAATCTCACGTTGAACTACGGGCTGCGATATGAGTTGAACACCGTCTTGCATGAAGCTGACGGGAAGCTCAGCTCGTGGCGGCCACAGAACTATACTACCTTCCTCGATCCCACCGATCCGACCATTCAGGGCAATCTCGCTGCCCTGCAAGCGGCCGGCGTGGTGACGCAGGATCAGGTAGGAGGGATCTACGACGGAGACCATAATAACTTCGCTCCCCGCGTCGGGCTCGCCTGGGACGTCTTCAGCAACGGGAAAACCGTTCTCCGCACGGGCTACGGTCTGTTCTACGAAACCATCATCGGAAACATTCCGGGCAATGTGATGCTCAACCCGCCGTTCTTGCCTGACTTCTTTACTCCGTTTCCGTTTGCGAGTTGGCCCAATCCTTTCGGCCCATCCGGATTTCCGGTGCTGACCATCACCCAGCAGAAGCTGCGGACTCCCTATGCGCAGCATTACAACCTGGGGATCCAGCATCAACTTCCCGGTCGCATGTTGTTGGACGTCGCGTACGTAGGCACATCAGGCACTAAGCTTCCGCGGTTCCGGCAAATCAACCAGGCGTTCATCACCAAACAGCAGATCGATCAGCTGACGCCGACGGTTGTGGATCGTATGGAACTGATCGGAATCCCTCCCGATGTTGCGCAATTCCTGTACGACAACCAACTTTGGGGCGCCATCCCGAGCGTGGTGCGAACTCCATTCTTTGGCTATGCGCAACTATTTCAAGCAGAAAATGTCGTGAGCTCGCATTACAACAGCCTGCAGGCCAAGCTCGACAAACGCTTCAGCAACGGGCTCTCCTTTCTGGCTTCGTACACTTGGTCCCATTCGATCGACGGTGCTTCAGTCTTCTTTGGGTCCGGCGCGAACGGCACTACCATCTTTCCCCAGGACAACTACAACCTGCGGGCAGAACGTGGAAATTCAGACTTCGATATTCGCCACCGCCTGAGTTGGAGCTTTACGTATGAGCTACCGATCCTCCACAGCGTTCCGAGGTTGTTGGGTGAGGGCTGGCAGGTGGGCGGCATCCTGACTCTGCAAACTGGGCAACCGTTCTCGGTCTTGACTGGGAGTGGAAACAGCGGAACCGGACTTGGTAACGATCGGCCGGATCTCGTCGGCGATCCCAATGCCGGCCCTCACACCGTCGAAAAGTGGTTCAATACCGACGCATTCGTGATCAACCAGCCTCTGACCTTCGGCTCGGCTGGACGAAACATCGTAGTGGGACCAGGATATCGTGATTTTGATTTTTCAATTCTCAAGAACACAAAGTTTGGGGAGAGATTTAACGCCCAGTTCCGGGTCGAGTTTTTCAACATCACCAATCATCCCAGCTTTGCTTTGCCAAGCAGTATCCTGGCAGCTCCCAATTTCGGATCGTTATTCACCACTCCGGACGCAGCGCAGAACAACGTAGGCTTGGGATCGGGTGGACCTAGGCTGATACAACTTGCGTTGAAGCTCAGTTTCTAATGAGGAAGAATTGCGAGCCTCCACCATTCCGGGCACCGTACTTTCCGTCTTGATCTGCTCGACGCTGACAGTGGCTGAACCAGCGGCCAAGCAGATCGGAACGGGTCTCTACGCCTACATTTCCGACAACGATGCAAGCGCGAATTCCACATTTCTGATCGGCAACGCAGGGATTCTGGTTGTCGATACTGGACTCAACGAGACCGAAGCGGCCAAATTACTCAGCGCGATCCGGCAGATCTCACCCTTGCCGGTGAAGGTCATCGTGAATACTCACTATCATCCGGACCATCAGGGCGGAAATCTGGTCGTCGGTCCATCGGCGGTGGTGATCAGCACGGATTTCACACGCGAGCGCACTCTTGCAGTTCAAAAAGCGCCGGGCATGGAAGGCTTCCACTTTCGCCCCGCCAACCTCACGTTCCAGCAGCAAGTAACCTTGCACCTCGATCCTTACGCGGTACAAATCTACTTCCCAGGCAAGGCTCATACCTCGGGGGACGCCTTGGTCTACTTCCCCCAACAGCACGCGATTTCGATGGGCGATCTCTTCCTTAACCGTTCGTCTCCGGCAATGGACGACGGCAGTGTCGAAAACTGGATTCAAGCTCTCAATCACGTTCTCGAATTACCATTGGAAAGTGTCGTCCCTGGCCACTTCGAACTTGCCACAACGTCGGACCTAAAACGGTTTCGCGACTACCTGAATGATCTGTACGAACAAGTCAAAACCTTGAAGCAGAAAAACGAAACTCTCGAGCAGGTCCGGCACGACATTCACATGGAGAAATATTCCGATTTCCGACAGTATCCGAAGTACGAAGCCACGTTTGGCGACAACGCGGCCACCATCTACCAGCAACTGCCAGCACATTAGACATGACAACTTCGAGTTTTCCGATCGGTTGGGTGCGGCAGTCGTTTCCTGCCTTGAACAGTGGCGACAACTTCATTTTTTTCGATAACGGAGCCGGTGCGCAGATACCGCAGGTGGCGCTCGACGCGGTACATCATCATCTCGTATTCCGAAACGTGCAGCGAGGTGGACATTACCGCCATAGTCAGGAAGTGGATGCGGCCATCCAGCGAGCCCGACAAAGCGTGGCGACGTTTTTGAATGCGCGCGAGCCGGTCGAGGTGGCGTTCGGTATGAATGCCACTTCTTTTATCCGCCTGGTCAGCCTGGCAATCGCGGACATCCTGGGAGCACGAAAAGAGATCGTCGTATCCGATCTCGATCATGAAGCCAACATTGCCACCTGGCTTGCATTGCAGAGCAAAGGAGTGGAGATCCGCTGGTGGAAAATGCGCGAGGACGGAACGCTCCACGTAGAAGATTTGGAACCTCTCCTCAGTTCTCGAACTCGACTGGTGGCGTGCGCGGCGGCTTCGAACGCGCTGGGCTCCATGGTAGATGTGAAGGAGGTCGCGCGCCGGGCGCACGCGGCAGGAGCCGAGGTCTTCCTGGACGCGGTCCACTACGCGCCGCACGGTATCATCGATGTACAGGACTGGGACTGCGATTACCTGGTCTGCTCCGGCTACAAGATCTTCGCGCCGCACATGGGTTTCCTTTGGGGCAAGCGCGAACTGCTGGAAGCATTGCCTACATTCCGCGAAGATTTCATTCCCGACGAGGTCCCGACCAAGATCGAAGTTGGCACGTTCGTTTACGAGAACGTAGCTGGAATGGATGCCGCCCTCAGCTATCTTGAAGAGCTCGGACGCAGCCTGCTCCACAATTCGCCTACAGCGTCGCTACGAGATCGTTTGGTGGCGGCGATGGCAGCCATTCGCGCGTACGAAGCAACGTTGTCCGCCGAGACCCTGCGGGCCCTGGCAGAACTTAACGCGGTCACGGTGTACGGAATCAAGGAAAAGAGTCAGCTCGATCGCAGGGTGCCGACGATTTGCTTCAATCTGAAGGGAATACCCGCCCCCCGAGTGGCCGTACACTGCGCGGAAAACGGAATCGGTGTGCGAGACGGAAACATGTACTCGCCACGCCTGCTCCGCCGGATGGGCATCCCCCCAGAAACGGGCGCCGTTCGAGCTTCACTCGTCCACTACAACACTGCCGAAGAGATCGGCAAGTTCGTCGATGTGCTGCGGCAGATCGCCCACAACTAACTGGAACCGCAAACGAGTGGTAAAGACCGGGTGCCAAGCTTGGACAAGTCTTCAACGGATTTGGAGTCACAGCCAAACGCGAGCACCGCTCCCGCGCCGCAGGCCCACGATGGGCTACAGCGCCGGCTGAACTCACGTCAGCTAACCATGATTGCCATGGGAGGAGCCATCGGCGTCGGCCTCTTCCTCGGCAGCAGCGTCACCATTGAACTTGCAGGACCGGGCGTCATCATTACTTATCTGCTCGGTGCCTTGATTGCGATTGTGATGGCGTACTCGATTGCCGAAATGGCAGTTGTCCATCCGGTTGCTGGCTCGTTTGGCATCTACGCCGAGACCTATCTCAGCCCTTGGGCTGGCTTCACCGTGCGCGCGACCTACGGACTGGTTCAGATCATTGCGATTGGGGCGGAAGTGACCGCAGCCGCCATTTACTTTGGGTTCTGGTTCCCTCACGTACCAGGTTGGATATGGGTAATGCTGGTCTCGGCGGGCCTCGTCACCATCAATGCCCTGCAGGTTGGCAACTTTGGCGAATTCGAGTATTGGTTTGCACTTATCAAGGTTGTGGCCATCGTCGCTTTTATCGTGGTTGGTCTGCTGCTCATCACAGGACTGGGCCCGTGGCCAGCCGTCGGGCTAGCAAATCTCACCCAGCATGGCGGCTTTCTGCCTCATGGGTGGCTCGGAGTCTGGCTGGCGCTGACCCTTGTGATCACAAGTTATATGGGAGTGGAAGTGATCGCGGTGACCGCGGGTGAAGCCGAGAATCCGTCCACCAGTATTCCCCGCGCAATGCGCAAGATCGTTTACCGGCTCATCATCTTCTATGTGCTGGCCATCACGGTAATGCTGGCGATGACACCCTGGAATCGCACTGGAAGCGCGAGCGTCACCGGCAGCCCGTTTGTGCGAGCCTTCCAAACGGTTGGAATTCCATTCGCGGCTGGAATCATGAACCTGGTGGTGATAACGGCCGCCCTTTCCAGTGCGAACACGAATCTGTATCTCTCGACGCGAATGCTGTTTTCGTTGTCACGGGGACAATATGCCCCGGGATGGGTAGGCCGTCTGAGTACGAAGGGAGTTCCGCATCGCGCCCTGGCAGTCTCCAGCGCAGGCATGATTGCCGCGATTCTGCTGGCCGTGTTTGCGCCGAAGAACGCTTTCCTTCTGTTGTATGGAACTGCCGTTTCAGGCATGTTCTATGTATGGGGGATGATCCTGATCACCCATTTGCGTTTTCGCCAGACAATCAGTTCGGCGACACTCTCGGCACTTCCGCTGAAATTACCCGCCCATCCCTGGCCCACTCTATTCGCATTGCTGGCCTTGTTCGGCATTGCGCTGAGTACGTTTTGGGTGAGCGGGATGGAATACACGGTTCCCACATTCTTGCCGTTGTTGGCCGCGATGTCCTTGATCTACGGCGTTTATCGATCTAAATCACGAGTCTGAGTTCACGGTTAGTTCTTCGATGAGACTGAAGGGGCCACCGACCGATTAGGTCCGAAACTTTGTTTGGTTGCGGGGGTGGATTTGAACCACCGACCTTTGGGTTATGAGGCCAACAGAATAAACGACAGCATTTCATTTCAACGACTTGACGCCGCCGGGAACGACACAAAGTCATTCAAGAGACTCTAAAGCAAAGCTATTGGACCACGGTTGGACCACAGTCCGGAGGTGCACTCAGCAAGGTCGCCAGGTCAAGAGGCATCAACCCATGCATTGCTGAAGAGAAGCAGGAAATGCTGTCGAGGACGAGATGCTAGATACGCAGGGGAATCGGCAGAGAGACGTGAGGGAGGAGGCTGCGAAGGTCGAACTCGAATACCAAAAGTCGGCGCGTTGTGACGAGTGGCTCTGTCACGCACACATCGGACAGAACGAAGGCCACCGCACTCCCCAGCGCCAGAACTAGTTCGACCCAGAAGCATGACGATAACCACCATACTCTCGGTATCGTAGCCAGTTGAAAATAGGCTGTCGTTCCAACCGATTGCTAGTTCGACGAAGGGGCAAACGAGACAGGCCACGAGAATCAGGCCTAACACAACATGAAATACCTTCCTGCCCGATGAGGGGATTCTCTGGCGACGAGCTGAGGATGCCGACAGTATCCAGTTGTTCACGGATAAATCTTACTTCATTTTGAGGCCGAGGGTAGCGGTGTGATTGTGCGATTCACGTGAAGGCTCTGCGCAAAGCGAGGACGCGGACGATGATGTTATTGTGGCGGGAGCGACGGGACTCGAACCCGCGACCTCCTGCGTGACGGGCAGGCGTTCTAACCAAGTGAACTTTGACCTCTTAGACGGACAAAGACTGCTCTCGCACATAATCCGCCCTCAGCACAGCGCATTTTCAACCCGCAGGGCTGTGGACAGGAACTGCGTCCAAATTAGGACACGACTTCCG